>Ga0247844_1002784_pt1 | contig 27591 bp, 29 predicted proteins | sample LaCtaG_FD_192421 | JGI IMG/M metagenome (GOLD analysis project Ga0247844, IMG submission 192421) | Freshwater microbial communities from meromictic Lake La Cruz, Castile-La Mancha, Spain - LaCruzMarch201714.5m_1 | ecosystem: Environmental > Aquatic > Freshwater > Lake | place: Spain: Castile-La...
AAAATAATATCAATCAGTTTATTGGAGGGGTGGCAGAGTGGTCGATCGCGCCGGTCTTGAAAACCGGAGAGCCGCAAGGCTCCGTGGGTTCGAATCCCACCTCCTCCGCCATCTTATACTTCGCAATCATGCTCGCCGAGAATCCGCGCGGCCCCGCTGCGTCTCACAGCCGAATTGGCCGGGACACTGTCGGCTCGGAACCCGCTTGCAGGCGCGGGGTCGTCCCGACGCGAAAGAGCGTTCACAGGCTGGTCGCCCCGGCCAATGTCAGAGCAGCGCGGGGCATTTTTCTCGTATCTCTCGATGAAAGAGGCTTCGCGATCAGTGGCCGCCATCCTCTTGAAAAAATCCAATGACGCGGGGGGAGGGGACTTCAGTCGTCGAGTTCGGGGGTGAGCCAGATTTCTTTGCGGATTTGGACGCGGTTGCTCCAAAGCGTGATTGAGCCCTTGCGGAGCGAGACTTCGCGGACGCCCTCCTCGACATCGGTGGTGATCGGCGTGTTGCCGACGAAATTGCCGTCGATGAAGAGGTCGAGGCCTTGGAGGTTGACGCCGCCGCTGGTGGGCTTGATGACGACTTTGTGGCGGGGAAGCGCGACATCCTTGGCGAGTTCGCCTAGGAAGAGGGTTTCGAGGGCGGATTCCATTTGGGCGGCGCAGTCGTCGAGGGCGCGGCGGTTATTGGTGTTTCGTTTCGCGAACTGGCGCTGGGCGAGGATGCGGCCGCTCTCGACCTCGAGGGCTTTCACGGTGATGGCGGCATCGCTCTGGATGTGGACGGTGTTTTCGGTGATTCCGTAGGCGCTGACGCTCTCGCGGGTTTGGGTGATACGGTTTTTTATGATGCCCACGACGAGGAGGATGTCGGCTCCGACGAGGCGGCCGAGCCGGGCTCGGTCGTTGACGACATTGCTGTAGGCGAGGCCTTGCTCGGCGAGGAGTTTTTCCAAATGGCGCCGGCTGATGAGCGAGAGTCCGTGCGCGCGGGAGACTCCGGCCTCGGCAAGCGATTCGACCATTTCGATACCGCCTTCGCCGATCTCGCCGGTGAGGTCTTCGGTGATCACGGCCAGCGAGGGAGCTTTCGCGTGGAGTGTCGCGACGGCGAAAATGAACACCAGCAGGCAAAGGAAAAATCTCATCATCACATCTGCTGTTGGAAGCGGGCGGCGTTGCGCCACACGGCTTGGTTCTCGAGGAGCGCGTTGGCGTATTTGGAATTCCCCGACATGGTGACGAGTTGCTTGAGCACGGTCTCGGCGTCTGCATATCGACCGGTGCCTTGATACACAATCGCAAGGATGTAGCGGGCCTCCGGATCGGCAGGCAGCTCCTGCACTCCCTGCTGGGCGGCAGCGGTGGCCTCGTCCCACAGGCCGGCATTGGCGAGGCGGACGGCCTGTTTCGCGGAGACGCTTTTGGTGCCTCCAATGAGGCGGCGGATTTTCAACACGCTCGGGTGGAGGCTTTGGAAAATCTGACTTGCCGCCTTGTTCCGCATACCGGCGATCATCGGGTAGGGATCGGGCGCAGCGGGGTAGCCATCGGGGGAGAACGCGGACTTCGAATCGCTGAGTTCGATCCGGCGCCCGCCGGCGATTTGCGAGGTGGAGGTCATCACAGCGCGGTAGTTGGCGATGTAGTTGGCGGAGGTTTTCGTTGTGTAGTTTGTGTAGGTGTTGCCCTCGTAGGTGTAGGAACTCGAGTCGCTCTGCGATCCGGAGAGCCCCTCCGCCTGCAGGTAGATAAAGGCATCGACGCCCTTGATGCGGGCGCCGGTGCGGTTTTCCACAAAACTCATGCGCTGGAAATTCCGTTCCTGGATCGCATCGCCGATGTTCGCGCGATCGACGAGGTGATAATATCCTTGGCCGGCGAAAAGCTGGAAGAGCGCGTGGGCAAGCTCGCCCGCATCCGATCCCGCCTCGGGCACGATGGAAATGTGGGACCCACGACCGAGGCTGAGTTCGGCAGGTTGCGGGGCGTCGATCGTGATGGTGGTGCAGGAGGTGAGCAGCGTGGCAGCCAAGAGACTGCCAATGAGGCGAAGGGCTTGAGTCATGGGTGGATCGTTTTGTATCCGCACGACATGATTCGACGCAAGGGCGATCCAATGCGCTCTCTCATTTTTTCCGAAGAACCGGACGAGCGGAGCATATATCGGGGTGGGCGTCTCGGGTCCAAACCTCTGCCTCATCCGCCACGGGGCATCTCTTGCGACTGGCGTGGGCTTTGGCATTGCCACAGGGCGATCCTGTGGGCGGTCCCGCCGTTTCCAGCACTCTACCAGCGTGAATTGCAGCGACTGCGCGGCTGGCGCACACTCACGGGCTCCGAGCGATACACAATGGTTTGCGGGTAAACGACTGGGCGCATCTGCTGGTAGGGCTGCATGTAAACGGTCTGGGGTTGGGAATAGACAACCGGGCGCGAGTAGTAAACCGGTGCGGAAGTCACACAGACAGGAGCGGCGTAAACTGGTGCGCAGGCTGGTCGGTCCTGATTGATGTAAAAGCCTGCACCATTGCCAAAGGAGACGCCCCAAGACTGGGCTTGGGCGGATGCGGTGAACGCCAATGTGGCAGCGATTGAGACGAGAAGAAGTGGTTGTTTCATGATGGTTGGGTGGCTGAAACGGAAAGCTAGCAAGGAATTTTTCTGCGTCAAACGCCAGGCCCGGTGAGCGAAAATCCCGTGGGGTTTTTCAGACCGCTTGGGCCGATCCTTCGTCCGTTCGGCCCTGAAAATCGACCGCCCGCAGAAAATGCGAAATTTTCCGGTTTTTTACCACGAAGACATCGTGGGGAATGCCATAGTTCTGCATCAGTCTCCATCAAGGTTTGTCGCCGCCCTTGGAATCTCCTTGGGCAGAGGGGACGGTGTCTCCCGCTTGAATTGCAGTTGAAGGCGGGAGGTCTCTTGATCGGGGGCTATGCTCGTGCTTGTGGGTGCTGTAGTTGTCCAAAATCAAATGCGATTCCTCGTCGCCGTTGTATTCGGTATCGATTTGGCGGAAGAACTTCAGAAACTCCTGATGGAGCTGCCGAGCTTATTCTAGTTCTCTTTCAAGTTGAAGCTAATAATCCACGGCCATGCGGTGATGCTTTTCACTAGAGCTGTGTCTGAAGCTAGGGAGGGAAGGTCGTTTGCGAGTTGCGCAATGACGGCTTTCATTTCGGAGAAAACGCGGTTGGGGAAGGATTTCTCCCGGATTTCATCCCAGAGGTGTTCCACTGGATTGAGTTCCGGCGAGTAGGGCGGAAGGCGGTGGAGACGGATGTTTTCAGGGATTTTGAGTTCTTTAGAAATGTGGGAACTGGCTCCATCGACGATCATCACGAGAAAGTTGTTGGGGTGCGCCTCGGAGACTTGCGCAAGGAAGGCGCTGAAGGTTTCGGTGTTCATTTTCTCGGCGAGCATCCAGTCCAATCCTCCATCGAGGGGGCTGACGGCTCCGTAAACATAGGTGAATTGGCGCTCGTAGCCGTTATCGACGACGGGGCGCATGGGTGCAGGGGCCCAGCAGCGGCGGATTCGCACCATGCGACCGAAGCGGGCTTCGTCCTGAAAGAGGAGTTTTACCTTACGGCCCTGGACGACTTCGGGTTGAAGGATGGTTGCCAGCTCTTCCGGGAGTTTTTTTTCCAGTCCTCTTGGACTTTGGGGTGGCTTGTGGGGTGGCGGGTGTCGGGGGCGACTTTGCGCCATCCGTGGCGGGCGAGGAGTTTGTAGACGACCGAGGCGGCGACGGGTTTCTTCAGGTGCTGGGCGAGCGCGGCGCGAATGGGAGAGACGACGACCATGCCGCCGGAAGTTGCCTGCTCAAGCCAGGGTTGAAGGAAGGCTTTTTCTTCTTCCGAACTCATGAGTTGGCGACGGCGTCCGCCCCAGTTGCGAGGCGGTGCGGGGGTGGCTCCACCGAATTGAGTGCGAAAAGTCTTTTGCATGCGTGGAACGGTGGCACGGCTCACGCCAAGGATGGATGCGATTTGTTCCAGCGTGGCTCCGATCCGCGAGGGAAGCAAAACAGACTGGCATAGGCGAAGGGTGCTGGCGCACTTGGTATCGTTGGCGATTTCTTGGGCTTTATTGACGAGAGTCGGATCGATGGTGGGTTTTCGTGGCATCCCGAAAAGAAGGTAAGTTACATCTCGTCTTGAAAGAGAATTAAAACTAGGGGCCACCCTGCCGCGGGGCGTGTGCGTTGTGGGGTGCTACTAGCGGACGTGTTTCTCGAATTCGTCGGGGAATTTGGCGAGGAAGCTTTGGGTGGGCCAAGAGCAGGCCTCCCCGAAGGCGCAGATCGTGCGACCGGCGATGTTATCGGCGATATTTTTGAGATTTTTGGCGTCATCGTGGCGGGCGCCGGCATCGAGGATGCGGGTGGTGACTTTGGACATCCAGAGGCTGCCTTCGCGGCATGGGGTGCACTGGCCGCAGCTCTCGTGGGCGTAGAATTGGTTGAGATTGTTGAGGGCCCAAACCATGTCGCGGGAGTCATCCATGATCATGACTCCGCCGCTGCCCACCATGGTGCCGGCGGATGCGAGTGTGGAGGCGTCCATGACGAGGTCGAGGAGGGGGGTGTCTTTATCGATCATCTGACCATCTGGGCCCTTGACTTTAAGTTTAAAGATTTCGCCTGCGCGGAGGACTTTGGCGGAGCTGCCGCCCGGGATGACGGCCTTGAGTTTGCGGCCGGGTTTCATGCCGCCGCAGATGTCGTTGATGAGTTCGCCGAGGGTTACGGCGCCGCAGGGGAGTTCGTAGTAACCTGGGCGCATGACATCGCCGCTCACGCACATGGTGCGGGTGCCGCCGTCGCCCGGGGTTCCCATGCGGGCGTATTCCGCAGCGCCCATATTGATGATGTGTTTGACGTGGCAGAGGGTCTCCACGTTATTCACGATGGTCGGCTTCATGTAGAGGCCGAGCACGGCGGGGAAGTAGGGTGGTTTGATGCGCGGATAGGGGCGCTTGCCTTCGAGGGATTCGAGCAGGCTGGTCTCTTCCCCGCAAATGTAGGCGCCGGCGCCTTGGTGGACGTAAATGTCGAGGTCGAATCCGGAGCCGAGGATGTTTTTGCCGAGAAGTCCCTTGGCGCGGGCTTCCTTGATGGCATTCCAGACGATCTTGGCCGCCTTCGGGAATTCGCAGCGGATGTAGATGTAGGAGAGGTGGACGTTGGTGGCGAAGGCGGCGATGGCGAGGCCTTCGATGAGTTGGTGGGGATCTTGGTGGAGGATGTAGCGGTCTTTGAACGTGCCGGGCTCGGATTCGTCGCCATTGACGACGATGTAGTGGGGTTTGCCGTCGTCGTGTTTGATGAAGCTCCATTTGGCACCGGCGGGGAAACCCGCTCCGCCGCGTCCGCGGAGGTTGGCGGCCTTGACGGCGTCGATGATTTCCGAAGGCTGCATGGCGAGCGCTTTTTTGAGGGCTTCGTAGCCGCCGTGGGCGAGGTAGGTCTCGATATCGGGGGCGTAGCCGGGCTTGCTAATGTTCCCGAAAATGATGCGGCGTTCTTTTGGGTGTGGAGTGGGCGGGAGCGTGACCATGTTATTTGTATTGTGCTACGATCGCGGGCACGTTGGCGGCTGTGATGTTTTCGACGAGGTCGTCGTTAATGAGGGCGACTGGAGCGGTGCCGCAACTGGCCAGGCACTCCACGAATTCGACGCTGAACTTGCCGTCGGGCGAGGTGGGCGGGGCGCAAGCGAAGCCATGCGATTCGTCGTGCGGGTTGAGACCCACGGCTTGGCAGAATTTTTCCCGCACTTCATAGCTGCCGGCGAGGGCGCAGGCGAGGGTGCGGCAGACGCGGATGATTGTCTTGCCGGCCTGTTCGCGGCGGAACCATGGGTAGAAGGTGACGAGTTCGAGAATATTGACCGGTGTGAGGTCCAGCTTGGCTGCGATCCATTCCATGCCGCTGTCGTCAATAAATCCGAAATGGTTTTGCCACAGGTGCAGGAGCGGCAGGGAAGCGCTGCGTTTGGAAACCGGGTAGTGCGAAACAAGTTCTTCGGCCTCGGCGATGAGTTCCGGAGGGATGGCATCCGCCTGGCGCGTGATGGGATCGGTCATGGGGCATCTTTATCGACGTTCGCGGGGTTGGCTTCAAGAAAAAGCATTGGGCGGAGGAGTTCGATTGTTCGGGCGGTGGCGCCGCGATGGGTTTCGAGGCACATTTGGGCGTTTCGTGTGGTGGCGAGGCGTTTTGCGGGGGAGCGGAGGAGCGCGTCTGTGGCGGCCTGGAGCGCGGCGACGTTCGCGACCTCGATGGCCCCGTCGGCTCGGAGGAGGCTGGCGGCGAGGGTGGCGAAGTTGCGCATGTGGGGGCCGAAGAGGACTGGAGCGCCAGCAGTGATCGGCTCGGCGGGGTTTTGGCCACCGCGGGCACAAAGGCTTTTCCCGATGAATACGACGGTGGCACTGTGATACCAACTCACGAGTTCGCCGGTGGTATCCACGAGGAGCACGTCGGGATTTGACGGGGGTTCCGCGTGGGTGCGTCGGGCGAGGCGAAGGCCGAGGCGCTCGATCTGGCGGGCTACGGAGTCGCCGCGTTCTTGGTGGCGGGGGACGAGAATGAGAAAGAGGTCGGGGTGGGATTTGCGGAGTTCGAGGAAGGCGCGGGCAAGAGCCTCCTCTTCGCCTTCAAACGTGCTGCCGCCGAGCAGGACCGGGGCTCCGGGCGGGACGCCGAGGGAGTCGAGCAAGGGGCGGACGTCGCGCACGGGGCGGGGAGCCGCAGCCGTGTCGTCGAATTTGATGCTGCCGGTGACGCGGAGTTTTGCCGGATCGACACCGATGGAGGTCCAGCGTGCGACATCCCCCGGTTCTTGGAGGCAGAGCATGGCGAGTTGGTTGAAAACGGGGGCGGTGAGGAGGCGTGCGGCGCGGTAGCGTTGCTCGGAGCGTGGTGAGAGGCGGGCGTTGACGAGGATGGTTGCGGCTCCGGTGCGTGCGATTTCGCAAACGGTGTTCGGCCAGACCTCGGCCTCGACAAGCAAGAGGGCGCGGGGGCGGATGAGCCGGACGACATGGCGTGTGATCGGGTAAAAATCCAACGGGTTGTAGATCGGTTCGAGCCATGGGGTCTTGCGGGAGGCGGCGAGTTTGAATCCTGTGGAAGTGGTGGTGGAGAGGATGAATTCCAGGGCGGGAGCGGACTCGCGAAGGGCGTGGATGAGCTTGAGGGCGATATTGACTTCGCCGACGCTCACGGCGTGCACCCATACGCGGCCGGTGCCGGCGATTTTGTCACGGACTCCGGGCGAGTGGATGCCGAAGCGCTGCCAGAATTTGTGGCGGTATTTTCCCCGACGGATCATGCGTGCGGCGAGGGCTGGAAGCATCGCCAGCACGACGAGGGGGAAGAGGAGGTTGTAGAAAAAACGGACCAAACCAATCATCGTCGCGCAAAGTAAAGGATTTCGCTGCCGCCGTAGCGCTTGGCTCGCACGAGTTGGAACACTGTCTCGGGCATGGCTGGTCCGCCACGTTGTTTTTCAAGGACGAAGAGCCCCCCCGGCTTGAGTGCGGCGGCGAGTTTTTCCGATGAGGCAAGGGTGGTGGCGTGGTCGGTATCGGTGGGCTTTTTCGCGTAGGGAGGGTCGGCGAAGACGATATCGAATGCGTTGTCGCCGGCGTAGAGGTCGATGAAGCGAAAGGCATCCATCGCCTGCACGACGGCGTCCACTTGGGCCATGCGGAGGTTTTCGCGGATGCAGCGGACGCAGCGTTCATTGGAGTCCACAAAAACGGCTTCGTTCGCGCCGCGGCTCAGAGCCTCGATGCCCATGCCGCCGGAGCCGGCGAAGAGGTCGAGCACGCGGGCATCCGGCACGAGGTCGCCAAGACTGGAAAAGACGGCGCCCCGCACGCGATCCATCGTCGGTCGGAGTCCATCGGGAGGGGCCTTGAGCGGCCTGCCGCCCGCGCTGCCAGCAATGATGCGCATGGTTGGGGGTCAGCGGTCCGGAGTGCCGGAGGGGGCGGGGAGGTCTTTCTTTTTCTTTTTTTGTGGCTGGGACATGCGGATGAGATTTTGGAGAAGGCCGCCGACATCCTGTCCGATGCGAATGCCGACGAGTTTGTCGAGGAGGTCGGTCTTCGGGCGGGAGAGGGTGCCTGTGACGTTGAAAGGCATTTTGAAATACCCCTCCTTGTCGGAGGGTTGGAAGTTGCCGCCGATGAGGCCGCGGGATTCCTTGCGGAGTTTTTTACTCACGTGGAAGCCGGCGTCGAGGTCGAGAGTGCCGTTGAGACCGGCCACTCCTGTGGCGTCCATGAGGACGTTTCCGGAGGCCAGGACGAGGCGGTCCACATGAACTTTGCCGTCGCGGATGGTCAGGTTGGTCTCGGCGGTCTTGAGTTCAAGCGTTCGCAGTTCATCGATGCGGAGGAGTTCCCCGAGTTGGCGGATCGGCCCGATTGGCTCCAGGCGGGCATCGACGAGGTTCGCCTCGGCGGAGCCGGTGAATGTCGTCGGTTCGCCGGGTGTGCCTTGCAGAGACGCCTTGGCGAAAAGGTGTCCGCGTGTGCCCTCGGCATCGAACCCGTAATCGATGGCGAGTTGTTTCACGGAGACATCGTCCAGGGTCAGCCGCGAAGTGAAGGTGCGTTGGGTGCGGTCGAGATCGAAGCCGCCACCCAAGCGGCCGTCTGCCCAATCCGCGCGCAGGTTGAAGATCCGGAGGCGATCGCCCTTGGACTCGAAAGCGCCTGTCACATTGCCGGGGCGCAGGGAGCCTGCGATGCAGGTTTTGCCGATAACGAACGTTCCGCTTGCGGTGCCATCGGAGCTGATGCTGGCATCGAGGGATACCCCTTCCACTTGGAGCGCGGAGGAGCCTTGGCGGGTATAGAGCGAGGCCCGGCCGTCACGAATCCGGATCGATTCCAGAACGATTTCGGGAGGCGGCGAGGGGGCGGGTGGCGGCATGGTCTCCGCGAGCGGGAGCGGATGTGGAGTCGCCTCGGGCGGGGCTGGCTCGGGGGGCTCGAGTGGAGCCACTGCGAGCGGAGACTCGGGCTGGGCTTCTTTGGACTGGCGGGGGGGAGGCAGGAACCAGGTGCCATTTTCCATTTGGGTGGCGACAAGTGTGGGAGAGAGGAAGCAGATGTCTTTAATCACGATCCGGCTGCGCAGAAGGGAGGGGAGGCGGATGTGGACCTTGATCGAGCGCACCTCGAGGAGCGGGTGTTTTCCTCCCCCGAAGTGGGGCACCGTAATGCCCGAGACGGTGAGGCCCGACCAGGTGGTGTAGTATGTGTGGTTCACTTTCGCGGGTGTTCCGATGGCCCGGGTCACGGCTTCCTTCATACGGGTCTGAACGCCGGCTGATTGGAGGTAAATATTGAGAAAGAGGATCGCCGCCGCGTAGAGGATGAGCAGGGCTCCGGCAGCGATCAGAAATGGCTTGGCAATTGAATGCACTAGGTGAAGCTACTGCTCTTCCCTCGAAAGTGAAGTGTGAATAAAGCCCTCATCATCTTGAATCCCGAGGCGCGCGGCGGGCGTGCGATCGACTTGCGAAGCCGAATGGAGGCGCTTCCCGGCGGGCCCGAGGTGCGGCTCACAACGCTCACGCTGGATGCTCGGCGGTTGGCGGCGGTGGCTGTTCAGGAGGGCTTCAAGACCATTGTGGCCGGGGGCGGCGATGGGACGGTCAACGGGGTGGTGAACGGCATCGCCGGCTCCGACGTGGATTTCGGAATCCTGCCTGTTGGGACGATGAATGTTTTCGCCACCGAGTTGGGAATTCCGAGCGGGAATCTTGAGCGGGCGTGGAGTGTGGTGACGGCGGGCAGCACGCTGACGCTGGATTTGCCGCTCGCCAACGGGCGGCATTTTATCCAGCTCGCCGGGGTTGGTCTTGATGCCGAGGTGGTGAAAAACACTCCTGGGCACTCGAAGAGGGCGCTTGGGCCTCTGAGTTATCTTCTCACGCTCGTGCAAATTGCCGCGGCGAAGCCTCCGCGCGTGCTGGTGGAAACGGACGGCGAAGGTCGCAGGGAGGGGTGCTTCGTGCTCATCGGAAATGGACGGCTCTACGGCGGCCCGTTCCCGCTTTTCAAGAGGGCGAGCCTGTCCGACGGGCTCCTGGACGTGGTCATCTTCAAAAACCAGAGTCATTGGGATGTGGTGCGCTATTTTCAGGCAATCGCTTTCGGCAACCACCCCGAGTTGGAGGATGTGGAGTATTTCCAGTCGCGGGTGGTGCAGGTATCCAGCAGCAGCAGTGTGCCGGTCGAGTTGGACGGCGAGTTGGCGGGAATGCTGCCGTTTCGGTTCTCGATCGATAATCTTCGTCTGCGTGTTCTCGCTCCGGCTTGAGTTTTTTGAACACCGTGGCGGGCTGAATCGCACTTGCACGCGCCGCTCGGCTCCCGTTTACTCCGTGGTCTATGTCATCAACGGAATCCGGTTATTCGCGCAAGAACCCCTTTCCGGCCACACTCTCTGTGAATCGTAAATTGACGGGCGAAGGGTCGAATAAGGAAACGCGTCATTTTGAAATCTCGCTCGTCGGCTCGGGCCTCAACTACGAGGTGGGCGACTCGCTTGGCGTATTCCCGAGGAACAACCCGGCACTTGTGGAACTCGTCCTGAGCGAGCTTGGATTCACTGGCGACGAGCCTGTAACCACTGCCGATGGGGCCCCCGCGTTGCTACGCGAGGCCTTGCTGAGAAGCTACATTCTCACAGAGCCCTCCAAGCAGCTCCTACAGGCGATCTCCGAGCGCGACAGCTCGGGCGGGTTTCTGGCCGACCTCCTCCTGCCCGAGGAAAAAGCCTCGCTTGAGAAATTTCTTTGGGGACGCGACGTGCTCGATGTGCTGCAGGAATTCGGTGCCGCGCGGTTCACGCCGGAAGAGTTCGTGAAGGTTCTCCGCAAGTTGCAGCCGCGCCTTTACTCGATAGCCTCCTCGCAGAGGGCGGTGGGCGAGTCCGTCCATCTCACGATCGCCGTTGTTCGCTACGATGTGAAAGACAGCCCCCGCATGCGCGAGGGGGTCTGTTCGACCTTTCTCGCCGAGCGTGCGGACCACGGCGCGCCAGTCTTTATCCATACGGCCAAACATTTCCGCCTCCCCGAGAATCCCGATGTGCCGGTGATCATGGTCGGGCCGGGCACTGGCATCGCCCCGTTTCGCGCGTTCCTCCAGGAGCGTAGGGCCGTCGGGGCCAAGGGGGCCAACTGGCTTTTCTTCGGCGACCAAAAGGCCGCCACCGATTTTCTCTACCGGGACGAATTCGAGAGCGCCGTGCAGGAAGGCCTCCTGACCCGATTCAGCACCGCTTTCTCCCGTGACCAAGAGCACAAAATCTACGTCCAACACCGCATGCTCGAGCACGGGGCCGAGCTCTATGAGTGGCTCCAGAAAGGGGCTTTTTTCTACGTCTGCGGCGATGCCAAAAGGATGGCCAAGGATGTCGACGAAGCCCTCCACGCCATCATCGAAAAACACGGCGGCAAATCCGCGGAACAAGCGAAGGACTACATGGACGCCCTCAAAAAAGAGAAGCGATACCGGAAAGATATTTACTAATGCCCAAATCCAACCGCCTCAAATGGCCACTCCTCCTCGCCGCCCTTGCCTTGATGATATTCAAGATCGTCGTCCTCTCCTCCTTCGCTTCCCGCTCAAAGCACATCCCCGAGCCTGACGAGAAGCCATGACCGATACCCCGAGGCACGTTCATTTTCTGGGCATCTGCGGCACGGCGATGGGTTCCGTCGCCGCTGCCATGAAGGACAAGGGATTCCAAGTCACTGGCCAGGACGACAACGTCTACCCGCCGATGTCTACGTTTCTCGAATCCAAGGGGGTCGGCATCATCCCGGGCTTCAATCCCGGGGACATTCCCGCCGCCGATCTCATCGTTGTTGGCAACGCGATGTCGCGCGGCAATCCCGCTGTCGAATCCGTGCTCAACCGCAAGCTCCTCTACCTCTCGCTTCCGGAAACCCTCAAACACTTCGTCCTGCGCGGGCGCCACAATCTCGTTGTGACCGGCACACACGGAAAAACCACCACCACCTCGATCCTGGCCTGGATTTTCGAGTCCGCCGGGCTTGAGCCCGGTTACCTGATCGGTGGCATCCCCGCAAACCTTGGGCAGGGAGCCAACCTGCGCGACTCAAGGTATTTTATTATCGAAGGCGACGAATACGACACCGCCTTCTTCGACAAGCGCTCGAAGTTCGTCCACTACCTTCCGGAACTCGTCATCGTCAATAATATCGAGTTCGACCATGCCGACATCTACCGAGATCTTGACGAAATCAAAACCAGCTTCCGGCGGTTATTGAACATCGTTCCCTCGGAGGGGATGGTCCTGCTCAATGGCGACGACCCCAATTGCCTCGATATTGCGAAAAACTCCCCCGCTCCGATTGTCGAGGTCGGGTTTTCCGCAAATTGCGCGAACCAGATTCGCGAGGTCACCCACTCCCCCGACGGGTGTGGATTCGAGTTGTTCAACGAGAGGTTCACCATCCCGCTCTCGGGGGATTTCAACATCCGCAACGCTGCGATGGCCGCCTCGGCGGCGCACTACTACGGCATTCCGATGGAAAAAATCCGCGCGGCCCTTGCTTCGTTCCAAGGCATCCGCCGGCGCCAGGAAGTGCGTGGAGTCGTCAACGGAGTCACAATCATTGACGACTTCGGGCATCACCCGACGGCCATTCGCGAGACCCTCTCGGGGCTTCGGAAAAAGTTCGGCCAAGTTCGTCTTTGGGCGCTCTTCGAGCCGAGATCCAACACCACCCGCCGGGCGGTTTTCCAGCACGATCTTCCGAAGGCCTTCGCCGACGCCGACGGTGTCTTCATTGCGCAAATAGCCCGCCTCGAGCAGTTGCCGGAAACCGACCGTCTCGACCCCGAGCGTGTCGTGGCCGACATCGCAGCCACCGGCAAGCCGGCATTCTACGAGCCCACCGCCGACAGTATCGTGAAGCGCCTCAAGCCTCTTGTTCAAGCCGGCGATGTGGTCGTGGTCTTCAGCAACGGAGGCTTCGACGGCATCCACCAAAAGCTTCTCGAGGGCCTGTAGCGGATTTCCAGGGGGCGGCGGCGGTTTTTCATCTATCCACTGTAGGTGCCTGTGGTCACACCGACTTGGCTTGTGGCATGGAGTTCCCGGTGCAGGCTGGATCCGGTTCTCCGGGCGGCGAGGAGGTTGCGGTAGGCTGTGATGATGCGGGAGGTGTCGGGGGCCGACTCTTCGAGGAGTTCGATGCGGAAGGTGCGGAGGCCCGCGGCGAGGAAGTCCTCGAAAAACGCGGCGCCTGTTTGCGCTGTGGCATGGAAGAGCGTATTGCGGCAGCCCACATCCGCGCGGAGCGGATGGGACACGCCCACGCGGTCGCGCAGGTGCACGCGGTGCTTTTCGCAGGGCCGACCGCAGTCTGTGTGATCCTTGCCGTTCGAGAGGAAGGCGGCGAAGACGCAGTGCTCCATGTGAAACATCGGCATGTGGTGGTGAATCGTCAGCTCAAACCAGTCCGGGGGCGCGTGGCGGAGCATGGAGAGGATTTGCGGAGCATTGAGATCGTGCGAGATCGTGAGGCGCTCAAGGCCGTGGTTGACGAGCACCGACGCGGTGGCGGGGTTGGCGACATTGAGGGAGAAGTCGCCCACGAGCCGGAGGCCGCCGCCCTCGAAATGCGAGATGCCGCCGATGTTGCGAATGAGAACGCCGTCAGGTTCCGCATTCGCGATGAGTTTGAAAAAACCTTCCTCGCCGGCCTTCTGGATGCGTGGCGTGGCGAGCAGGATCTGCGTGCCGGGATGGGCTCGGACGCTGGCCACGGCATCCTTGTAGCGGCGGATGTCCTCGTAATCGACGAGGATTTCCTCAACGCCCTCGTTCAGCGCGGCGGCGAGTTGATCCTTCGAGCGCACGAGCACGGTGAGCCGCGGGGTGGCGGATTGAGGGGGCGAAAAATGCGGCAGGATCTCCTCGAGGCGCATCTGTGGAGCGGTGTCGCGCGGCGGCTTGGCAAGACGGTCCACAAGTTCTCGGCGCAGGCGGTTGAGTTCCGATACAGGAAGGATCACCTCGCCCTGCAGACGCGTGTCGAGGGCTCCGAGCCTGAAGCCAGTGCCGCCGAGTTTGCCGAACTGGGCGCGGAGGGCCTCCGGGCCGAGCGGGCGGGTTCGCGCCGGCTCGAGAGGTGTGCGCGAGCGCACGAGATGGCCGTCGCATGAGATGGTGAGCGGCTCCCCGGCTCTTCCCTCGATGACGAGGTCGAGTGGAACGAGCCGCTTTTGCCTCGGATCGATGCGGCCGGCGAACGATGTTCGCAGTTCGCGGTCCAATGCGGGGTCGCTGGTCTTCCAGACCCTCGAGCCGATGGGAATTCCTGCGAAGCGGATTTTTCCCTGCTCGAAAAAGAGTTTCCCCCCGCGCACTTCGAAGAGGCGTCCGCCTTGTTCCTTCTCGGTATCGCCGCCGGTGTCGAAGACGACGCCATCGCCCGGTTTGAGCGGGACCGCGCGGGAGTCGATTTCGATATGGTCGCGGGCGACGGCCGCAACCCTGCCGACCAAGGCTCCCCGCTTTTTGCCAAAGCGGGCGCCGACGAGTTCCTGATGGTTCACGCCGTGCATCCAGCCGCTGAAGAGGCCGCGCGAGAACGTCATTTCCAGGCGATACCAATCCTCCGGCGACGTTGCCTTGAATTCTCCGGCCAGCGCCGCATCGATCGCCTTGCGGTAAACTGCCGTCACGGCCGCCACGTATTCCGGCGCTTTAAGGCGGCCTTCAATTTTGAACGAACGGATCCCGCGTGCGATGAGGCCGGGTATTTCATCCACTGCGGCGAGATCCTGCGGGGAGAGGAGGTAGCGTTTGTCGCCGAGATCGACCGTCTTGCCGTCCACGACAAGCTGGTAGGGCATGCGGCAGGCTTGGGCGCACTCGCCGCGATTGGCGCTCCGGCGGCCCAGTGCCTCGCTGGTGAGGCATTGGCCGGAGTAGGCGACACACAGCGCGCCATGGACAAAGGTCTCCAATGGCAGGAGCGGAGGGAATTTCTCCAGCTCGCGGAGGGAGAGTTCGCGGGCTAGGACGACCTGCTTGACTCCGAGGCCGGCGGCAAAGCGCACGCCCTCCGGCGAGGTGATTGTCATTTGCGTGGAAGCATGCACGCGCAGGTCGGGGAACATGCGGCGCGAGATCTCGGCGAGCCCGACATCCTGAATGATCACCGCGTCCACGCCCGCATCGTGCAGGGTTTGCAGCTCCGCGACGGCATCGGAAAGCTCATCGGTGAAGATGAGAACATTGAGTGTCACGTAGCCTTTGACGCCGTGGGAGTGGAGGAATGCCATGATCTCCGGCAAGGCCTCGGCGTCGAAGTTGTCAGCCCGCATGCGGGCGTTGAAGCGGGAGAGGCCGAAAAACACGGCGTCCGCCCCGTTTGCCACGGCGGCCCGGAGGCAGTCCCAGTCGCCTGCGGGGGAGAGCAGTTCTGGTTCGATGGGCTCGGGAGGCATCAATGGACGGGGTCCTCAATGATGCGAATGGCGGGGTCCTCCTGGCGTTTCACGATGTAGATGCCCACGGGGTTCTTGTTGAGGAGTTCGTGGCCGGTGAGCACGAACTCGGGGTAGAACCTGTCGCTGGCGGGTTCGTAAACCATTTCTCCGCTGAAGCGCCCGCCGAGGCGGTATTCATAGTTGTTATCCGTGCCGAGCGTGCCTCCCGCGCGGTCGGGGGCTTGGGTGGTCTGCTCGTTGAGCATCACGAGGCGGGCGGTCGTCCAAGGTTTGCCCGGCTCGCGCACCCATCCCCACATTTTATAATCGGTCTTATACATCCGGCGTCCGATGAAATAGCTGCCCCGGGGCTCCGCACGGATCGCGTCGTTCATGGCTGCGCGCGCGGGAGCTTCGGGATCGATCGTTTGGCAACCCGAGAGAATGAGCAGGGCTGCGGCGACGGCGGGAAGCCGGTGGAAAAGCGCACGAACTGTGGGGAGGGGGCGAACCCTCTCCTGATGGCCTGGCCGCGAGGCGGGAGTGGTCATGATGCGTGGTTTTGTAACAACGGATGCCCCCGCTGGGCACGGAGAAAAGAGGGAGAGGCTCGCCATGCCTCAATCCCAAAGATGGTCGAGACCGCGGGAGATGCAGGCGAAGAGGTGGTCGATTTCCTCGCGGGTGATGATAAGGGGAGGGGCAATGGCGATGAGGTTGCGGATGCCTCGGACGATGGCTCCCTCCTTGCGGATGAGGTTGGCGGCCGGGAGGCCTAGGGCGCTGGCGGGGGTGAGGGCGCTGCGTCCGCCCCGTGGAACGAGGTCCATGGCCCCGATGAGCATTTCTCCGCGGATTTCGCCGACGGCGGGGTGGTTCGCCATGGCGCGGAGTTTTTGCTGAAAATATGGTCCCACATCGTTTCGCACGCGCTCGATGAGGCCGAGGTTTTCGATGGTTTCGAGGTTTGCGAGGGCGGCTGCGGCGCTGGTCGGGTGCCCGGAGTAGGTGAACCCGTGGCCGAAGTAGCCGCCTTTGAAAACAGACTCCGCGATTTCCTCGCTGACCATGGTGGCGCCGAGGGGGAGGTAGCCGCTGGTGATGCCTTTTGCGAGAGTGATGATGTCGGGGTCGAGATCCCAGAGAGTGCTGGCGAACCAGTCGCCGATGCGGCCGAAGGCGGTAATGACCTCGTCGGCGACGAAGAGGATATCATTTTCGCGGAGAAGGGCGCGAAGTGCCGCGAGGTGGCCCGGGGGTGGAGGGATCACGCCACCGGCGCCTTGCACCGGCTCGACGAACATGGCGGCGATGGTCTCGGCCCCCTCCTGGCGGATGATGCGGGCGGTCTCATCGATGCACCAGCGCCCGAAGGCCTCGTGGTCCAGCGGAGAGTTGTAGCCCCAGGGATGTGGGCCTGGCACGTGAATGAAGTCGGGGAGGGGGAGATCGAACGGCTCGTTGACTGCGGGCAGGCCGGTCATGCTCGCCGTGGCGAGGGTGACTCCGTGGTAGGAGAAGCTCCGTGAGAGGATCTTCCTTTTGGAGGATTGGCCTCGAATTTTGTTGCGGGAGCGGATGATTTTGAGAGCGGTCTCGTTCGCCTCGGAGCCCGAGTTCGAGAAGATCGTGCGGTTGATGCGGGGGGGGGCTTTTTTAGCGAGGAATTCGGCGACGCGGATTGGAGGTTCCGTCGTGGTGTTGAAAAAGGAAGGGTAGTAGGGAAGCTCGGTCATCTGTTTTTCCACCGCGCGCACGATGGCCGAGCAGTTGTAGCCCACGTTCACGCACCAGAGGCCGGCGAGCCCGTCGATGAGTCGGCGGTCGTGCTCGTCGATGAGAAAACACCCGTCGCCGGATTTGATCAAATGCGTCCCCGGCGCGTGCATATCGAGGTGGTGGGTGAAGGGGTGCATGTGGTGCCTGCGATCCAGTTCGCGAAGGGCCTCGACGGAGGGCGATATGCTCATGAACGAAGACTAGCACTGCCGCCAGTGGCTTTCCAGCAAACAAAATCATGACCATCGCGTGGGCTGCCGCTGTGGCGAGGGCGGAGGCGCTTTGCAAATTGGGATTCGACTTGGGGTGGCAGGTCGGCGAGTTTCCGCGCATGAAATTTGTCGATGAGATCCGTGTTCATGCAAAAGCGGGGGATGGAGGGAACGGGTGCTGCAGTTTTCGCCGTGAGAAATTCGTGCCCCGTGGTGGGCCGGATGGCGGGGACGGCGGGCGCGGGGGGGATATTGTTTTGGTGGCGGATCACGATGTCGACAGCCTGGTGGCGCTGTTTTTCGAGCCGCTGATCCGCTCAAAGCGCGGTTCGCACGGCAAGGGCAAGGACAAGCAGGGGCGGAGCGCCGAGCCGAACCGCCTCAAAGTTCCCATGGGCACTGTCATCTACCGTGCCGGGCAGTCGCAGCGCGACGATGTGGAGGAGGAGCCGATCGCCGATCTCTCGGCGGCCGGGCAGGAATTCCTCCTTTGCAAAGGGGGCGACGGGGGCAAGGGGAACACGCATTTCAAATCCTCCACAAACCGCGTGCCGCGGCAGGTCACGAAGGGCTATCCCGGCGAGGAGGGGTGGTTCATGATGGAGTTGCGCACGATCGCCGACATTGGCTTGGTCGGCTACCCGAATGCGGGCAAGTCCACGTTGCTCCGCGCGCTCTCGGCGGCCAAGCCCAAGACGGCATCGTATCCTTTCACCACATTGCACCCGCTCGTCGGGGTGGTCGAGTTGGCGGAATACGGGCGCGCAACGGTGGCGGACATCCCGGGATTGATCGAGGGGGCGCACGAAAACCGCGGTCTCGGGCATGAGTTCCTGAGGCACATCGTGCGGTGCAAGTCGCTCTTCTTCGTGCTGGACATGGCCGGCAGCGAGGGGCGCAGTCCCATCGACGACTACCAATCGCTGCGCAAGGAATTGCGGCTGTATGACCCGACGCTCACGGCCAAGCCGGCATGTGTGATCGCCAATAAAATGGATTTGCCGGAGGCCGAGGAGAATCTGCGCGTGTTCAAGACCCGGTTCCCAAAGCTCAAAGTCCTGTCTGTCTGCGCGGAGATCGGCGAGGGGATGGACAAGGTCTTCCAGTATATCGGGAAAAAAGTGGCAGTGTAGTGTGCTGAGGGAGGTTTTTCCCTGGCAAAAAAACGGGCGAGCGCTTCTGGCGCCCGCCCGGGAATTTTCGGGTTTGGGGGAGTTTGCTTATTTCTTATCGAGGGTGGTGTTCCACGCGTCGATCCGGTCTTTTTGAGCGGTGAAGAGTTCGTCGGTGGGGTCGAGGATTTCGATCTTTTCGATTGTGTCACCGGCGCGGACGGCATTGACGACGTCTTGTCCCTTGGTCACGAAGCCAAAGACGGTGTGTTTGCCGTCGAGGTGTGGAGTCGGGACGTGGGTAATGAAAAACTGGCTGCCGTTTGTGCCCGCTCCGGCGTTGGCCATGGAGAAGATGCCAGGTTTGTCATGCTTGAGGCCGGATTTGACCTCGTCTTCGAACTTGTAGCCCGGTCCGCCGCTGCCGGTGCCGGTGGGATCGCCGCCTTGGATCATGAATTGGGGGATGACGCGGTGGAATGTGATGCCGTTGTAGTAGCCCCGCTTCGAGAGGTTGAGGAAATTCGCAACGGTGATGGGGGCCGCGGAAGGTTGGAGTGTGGCCTCGATGGGACCCTTGTTGGTGGTGAGAATAATGCGGATGTCTTGCATGGGGGCAGAGTCTGTCGCTGAGAGGGCGGTGATTGTCAAACCGAGAAGCAGGGCGGAGAAGAGTGGTTTCATCGGCCAAAGACTATGCGGAGGCAGTGGGATTTCGCAACTTCCTGTCGAAAGAAAATGTCCAAGCGGAGGGCGGGGGCCTCATTTCAAGCCACAGGCCGGACGAGGCGGCGAATGTCCTCCGGGAGTTCGGCGCGGTGTTCATCAATCGTTCGGTCGATGAAAAGGATGCCGCGTGTGTGGTCGATTTCGTGTTGGACGGCGCGGGCGAGGAGTCCGTCGGCCTCGAACACGAGTGTCGAGCCGTCGAGCATGGTGGCCTGCACGCGGACGGAGAGGGGGCGGGCGATCTCGGCGGAGACTTCCGGGAAGCTCAGGCAGCCCTCGTTTTCGAGGTGGGTTTTGCCGAAGGTCTCGATCTCGGCATTCAGGAGGACCAGGGGCATGCGGGACTCGAAATCGGTGCGCTTGCCGTTGATCCGCATCGCGCTCGGGCGTTTCTTGATTTGGGGGACGTCGAGGACGAAGAGCTGGAGAGGGATGCCGACCTGCTGGGCGGCGAGGCCCAGGCCTTCCGCCTCGAGCATGGTGTCGATCATGTCTCCCACGAGGCGGAGCAGGGGCTTGTCGATTTTTTCTATGCGTGGGCCGGGGGTTCGAAGCGCGGGATGGTCGAATTGGGCAATTTCGAGGATCATGGTGTCGGAGTTTCGGGTTGGGTGAAGGCGGGGACGTCCTTGATTCCGGCAGCCTTGAGGGCGTCGAGGATTTTCACAACGACTCCGAACGGGGCCTCGCGGTCGGCTTGGAGGGCGATGGCGCGGGATGGTTGGGAGGTGCGGGCGGCTTGGAGGTCCTGTGCGAGGGAGTCGAGTGTTGCGGGTTTATCGTCGAGGGTGATTTCGTTGGCGGACTTCACGCGAAGGACGATGGGTTCCTTGGTCTCGGCGGCTGTGGATTCGGCCGACTTGGAGTCCGGGAGGTTGATCTGGAGGCGGGGTTGGGGTTTCCGGAAATTTGTTGTGACAATAAAAAAGATGAGAAGAATCGCGAGGATATCGATGAGTGAGACGATATTGATCACCGGGCTGCGGCGTTTGCGCGTGTAGAATTGCATCGCTGGCTTAGCGGGTGGTGGCGGGCTGGTAGAGCTTGGCCAGAAGGTCGGCGGCGACCGACTCCATCTCGATGGCCATCATTTCGATGCGGCGTTGAAAGTAGCTGTGGGCAGTAAGGCTGGGAACCGCCACGGCCAGACCAACGATGGTGGTATTGAGAGCCTCGGAAATCCCCCTTGCAATGGTGATGGGGTCGCCCGTCCCGCCGAGCGCGGCGAAGATCCCCACAAGGCCGGAGAGCGTGCCGAGAAGCCCGATGAGCGGTCCCGCACCGGTGGCGATTTCCAGCACGACGAGACCTTTTTCCATGCGGGCCATCTCGTGGCGGGCGCAGGTCTGGACGGCTTCAAGATTCTCGGATTTCGACCAATTGAGGTGGTTGAGGAGGGTGGAAATAATGCGCGAGATCGAGGACGGGTGCTCCTGTGTTGATTCGTAGAGGGCCTCGAGGGTGTGGCCTGGTTGAAGAGCCTCCACGGCATCGACGACCTCGCGGGGAATGACGGCGCTCTCGCGCAGACGCCGGAATCGAAGCAAGATCGCTGTGAGGGAGAGGATCGAGAGGAGGACGAGCAGCACCATGAAGGGGCCGCCTTTGACAAAAAAATCGGAAATCGCCGAGAGCGTCGTTTGAGAAATCATCAGTTTCCCAGAATGCTAAACGAGTAGTCGATTTCGAGGCCACCGTTTTCGAGGAGTTTCACAACTTCCGGGGGAATCGCGGGAATTTTTGCATCCATGATTGCGGAGAGGCTTACGGAGGCGAAGCTCTCGTTCGACGTGTTGGAAAGCACGCGCGGCGCTTTGACCTTGCCTGCCGGGGTCACTGTAAAGCGGATCTCGACCGTGCCGATGTTCAGGAGGCCCATCTGGTCCCTAACGTAGTAATTCCAGCGCGAGCCGATGGCGTCGGACAGGGCTTTTTTATATTTTCCGAGCGGTGTGGCGTTGGCCTCCACTGCGGCGCGGCCACGGTTCGAGACGTTGCCACGCAGGCGGGTGACGCGGGTTTCCGATTGGTAGGCGGATTCCGCAGCGGGGCGTTTCGGTTGGGGGTTCGCAGGTTTTGCGATCTGCTTCGAGGTCGGGGGCGGCTCTGGCGCTTCCAGAGGCGCGAGTTCGGTCTCGATACGCGGGGTGGGGGAGGGTTCGGATTGGTCGGGCACGTCGCGCGGGGTGGCCTCGGTGGGAGTGGATGGCATGGCCGGGGCTTCGCTTTTTCCGGCCGTGAAGTTCCGATCCTGAAGTTCGATGGAAGGCTCCTCGCGGCCCTCCAAGGAGGGGGCGGACTCAGCGCCGGTCGGGGGAGCCTCGCTTGCCGCGAGCGAGTCGTTGGCGGATTCGAATGCGGCATTCTTGTCCGGCTTGCGCTCGAGTTTTTCCTGGAGGGGAGTGTCAACAAAACGCGGGCGTGGTGCGGGGGCGGAGAGAGGCGGCAGGATCGTGAGCTGCACCGGTTCCTCCTCCTCGGGGGCGGGCTCCTTGATGAGCCTGGTGCTCGCCAGAAGGAAAATGCCGACACCGAGGATGAGTAAAATATGGATCGCGACGGAGGCGAAAAATGCCACCGCCGTCTCATGGCGCGATTCCTCACGCCGGCTGACCGCCGAACTCATCCGGGAAGAATAGACGGAGTGTCCAGCGCACGGCAAATTCCATGTCTTGACCGCCTGCAAAAACGCGTGAGAGGATCACCAGTCAGCAAAAACCCTACCTATCGTGGACATCAAAGAAATTCGCACACTCATCGACCTCATGAAGAAGAACGGCGTGGCCGTTTTTAAAATGGAGCGGGAAGGATTCAAAATCACCCTCAAAACCGAGGACAGCGGCATGTCGGCTCGGATGGGGGCTTCCCAACCGGTCCACGCCTTGATCGAACAGGCCTCCTTGCCGGCCGCCGCCCCCGCGGTGGCTTCCGCACCTGCGGCCCCGGCCCAAGCGGCTGGACCCGAAATCAACTCCCCGATGGTTGGCACGTTTTACTCCGCGGCATCGCCAGACTCCCCGGCGTTCGTTTCCGTCGGCCAGGAAATCACTCCCGATACCGTGATTTGTATTATCGAGGCCATGAAAGTGATGAACGAGGTCAAGGCCGAGGTCGCGGGTGTGGTCGCTGAAATCTGCGCCGAAAACGGCAAGCCTGTGCAATTTGGCCAGCCCCTCTTCCGTCTTAAATAATTTCGCGGCCCTCACGCCATGTTCAAAAAAATCCTGATCGCCAACCGGGGCGAAATCGCGCTGCGCATCATCCGGGCCTGCAAGGAACTCGGCATCCAATCGGTCGCCATCTACTCCGAGCCCGACATCGACAGCCTGCATGTGCAATTCGCCGACGAGGCCATCTGCATCGGCCCGGCTCCCAGCTCCGAGAGCTATCTCAAAATCGATCGCATCATCAGCGCGGCGGAGATTGCCGATGTGGACGCCATTCATCCCGGCTACGGGTTTTTGGCCGAGAACGCCCATTTCGCGGAGGTCTGCGGCACCTGCAATATCAAATTCATAGGGCCCACCCCGCAAGCGATCCGCTTGATGGGGGATAAAAACTCCGCACGCGAGTGTGCCCGCAAGGCCGGCGTGCCAACCTCGCCCGGCAGCGATGGCACGGTGGACAACGAGACCGAGGCGCTCAAGGTCGCCCGCCAAATCGGATTCCCCGTTATGATCAAAGCGGTGGCCGGAGGCGGCGGACGCGGCATGCGCATCGCGAGCAACGAGGGCAGCCTTGTTCAAGGTTTTCACGCCGCCCGCATGGAGGCCGAGAAGGCCTTTGGAAATGGCGCGGTTTACATTGAGAAATTCATCGTGAACCCGCACCACATCGAGTTTCAGGTTTTCGGTGACGACCACGGGCGGATCGTCCACCTCGGAGAGCGCGACTGCTCGCTCCAGCGCCGCAACCAGAAGATCGTGGAGGAATGCCCCTCTCCGCTCATGTCTCCGGAACTTCGCGCCAAGATGGGCGATGCGTCCATCCGCCTCTGCGAAAGCGTCGGATACTCCAATGCCGGAACCATCGAGTATCTCGTCGATGACGCCGGGAATTTCTATTTCATGGAAATGAACACGCGCATCCAAGTCGAGCATCCGATTACCGAGGAGGTTTACGGATGCGATCTTGTGAAGCAGCAAATCCAGGTCGCCGCCGGCGAGCACCTCAGCAAATACGTCGTCGAGGCCCAACCCCGCGGCCACGCCATCGAGTGCCGCATCAATGCCGAGGATCCGGAAAAAAATTTCCAACCCTGCCCCGGCAATATCGACCTCTATTACGCGCCCGGCGGACGAGGCGTGCGCATCGATTCGCACGCCTACGCGGGCTACCCGATCCCGCCGAACTACGACTCGATGATCGCCAAGGTCATCGCCACCGCCTCCAGTCGCTCGGCGTGCATTAATCGCATGTCCCGGGCCCTCAACGAATACATGATCACCGGGATCAAGACCACGATCCCGTTTCAGCTCGCCATCATGCAGAACTCGCATTTCCGGCGCGGCGAATATCACACCGGATTCGTTGAGCAACTCCTGCGCGACGGTGTGCCCGTGATGCGCTGACAGGCACCGACCAGCGTGCGGCCCCGGTCTGCGCGACAACCGCTCGGGACCGCGCGTCGAGGAGGTCGGTGTTCTCCTGCCGCCGCGTTTCTTGCTTTCCACCCGCACAGTCTTTTTACTTAACCGTCCATGTCTCTTCGTTTTTTCAACACGCTCACCCGCCAAGTTGAGGACTTTCAGCCTCGCGAGCCGGGGCATGTGAAGCTCTATACCTGTGGACCGACGGTTTACAACTTTGCGCACATTGGCAATTTTCGCGCCTACATTTTCGAGGATCTCCTCCAGCGCCACTTGGAATACCGTGGCCTTAAGGTCGAGCGCGTCATGAACCTCACCGACGTGGACGACAAGACCATCCGCGGATGCCGAGCCGCCGGCTTGCCTCTCGCCGACTTCACAGCCCCCTTCAAGGCCGCGTTTTTTCAGGATCTCGATGCCCTCCGCATCAAGCGTGCCGACCATTTTCCGGAAGCCACCGCGCCCGAGCACATCGCACGAATGATCTCGATGATCTCCACCCTCATCGAAAAAAACCATGCCTACCGTGCGGACGATGGATCGGTGTATTTCCGCATCCGCTCGTTCTCCGGCTACGGATGTCTCTCGCATTTCAATCCCGACGAACTCCTCGACGGTGTGCGTGTGCGCAACGACGAATACGGGAAGGAAAACGTGGGCGACTTCGCGCTCTGGAAGGCGTGGGACCCCGCCGACGGGGACGTCGGGTGGGAGAGCCCGTGGGGGCGGGGGCGGCCGGGCTGGCACATCGAGTGCAGCGCCATGGCCACCGGCCTCCTCGGTCCCGAACTCGATATTCACTGCGGTGGAGAGGACAATATCTTCCCGCACCACGAAGCCGAAATCGCCCAGAGCGAATGCGTCACCGGCCAGCCGTTTGTGCGGCTCTGGATGCACTGCCGCCACCTCCAGGTCGAGGGCTGCAAGATGGCAAAAAGCGCAGGCAACTTTTTCACCCTCCGCGATCTTGTCGAAAAAGGCTGGAGCGGCCGGGAAGTCCGCTACGCTCTCCTCTCCGTCAAATACCGCGAGCCCCTCAACTTCACTTTTGAAGGTCTCGCAGCCGCCCGGGCCGCGCTGCAGCGCCTCGACGAGTGGACGCTCCGCCTGCGCGACATCGCCTCGGCCGCCAAGGGCGACCAGTCCCTCGAAGGCCTCGATGCCTTTGGCAAAGCCCTCGACGACGACCTCAATATCTCCGCCGCCCTGGCCGCGATCTTCGACACCATCCGTCTCTCCAACCGCCGCATGGACCAAGGGACGCTCACCCCCGATGAGGCCGCCCATCTTTTGAAATGGCTCTTGGGTGTGAACTCCGTCCTCGCCCTCGACCCGGAGGCCACCGCGTTGCCCGACGCCATCGCAGGACTCCTCGCCCGCCGTGCCGAAGCCCGTGCCTCCAAGGAGTGGACGCTCAGCGATCAACTCCGCGACGAAATCCTCGCCGCCGGATGGATCGTTAAAGACACCAAGGACGGACAGAAAACCACACCCGCGCCTCCAGCCGCGACCACCCACTGACACCCATGTTTTCCATCGACGAATTTTTCGACCTCAGCCACTGCGAGCACCGCGCGCTTTTTGAAAATGTGGAAAATGTCTGGGACGTCCTCCCAAAGATCGCCGCGTATCTGCAATTCCGCCTCAAGCCCGGCATCCACGGCCGCCTCATCGGCAAGCCATTTATCAGCGGCGCCGTCTTCATCGGAAAAAACACGGTCATCGAGCAGGGGGCCATGATCAAAGGCCCCGCGTGGATCGGCGAGAATTGCGAGATTCGCAACGGGTGCTACATCCGGGAGAACGTCATCTTGGGAGACGGCGTCGTGGCCGGCAACTCGTGCGAGTTCAAAAACTGCCTCGCCTTTGACAATGCTCAAATCCCGCATTTTAACTACGTCGGCGATTCGATCCTCGGGTTCGAATCCCACCTCGGCGCAGGAGTCATCCTCTCGAACGTGCGCCTCGACAAAGGCCAAGTCATCATTCATGGCCACGAAGGCCGCGTTCCCACAGGCCTCCGCAAATTCGGAGCCATCATCGGCGACCATGCCGAGATCGGCTGCAATGCCGTCCTCAGCCCGGGATCCCTCATCGGCCGACACAGCATCATCTACCCCGGCAGTCAATGGCGTGGCCACCTGCCCTCGGGCCATATCGCCAAGCTCGAACAGCAGTTCTCCATCGTCCCAAGGACGCCTCGTTGACTCTCCTTCCGGCAACGCGATCGCCCGCCGGGTTTTCAAGTTCGGGGTCCGTGCGCAGCGGAGGTGGTGGTTTTCTGTGCGGTGGCGGAGGTTTCGCTTCCCTTATCAACCCGGCGCATTTAGTGATTTGCCTCCACCCATTTCAAATGAAACCAAAATTGTTATTACCCTCGATTGTGTTGAGTGCCGTTGTGTTGTCCGGATGTGCGGGAACAGGCCCTTCGGCGCCCAGTGCCCATTCATCGAACGTGTCACAGATACCGCCGGGGATGAATGCCGCAGGCAAGGTTGTCGATTCAAGCCAAGTCTCGGAGGGGCATGGAAAAAATGTCACCGGGCGCGGTGGATGGACTGGAGAAATTCTGGGCGTTCCCGGCACGGGCAGTCGCTTCACTCAACTGCAGATCGGCATGTCGGTGGCCGAGGTCGCGCGCATCCTTGGCACGCCCACCGATCAAGGCGCCTACCTCACCGGCCAAGCCTTCAACCCCTTCAACTTCGGCTCCGGCAAGTCGCGCTACGAGATGGTTTATAAAAACCAAGGGCGCTTGATTTTCGACAGTCCCTCGCCCTACGCCATGGGCTCGTCAACGGGAGGCTTCTCCCAAGGCGCCTTCGGATCGGGGAATCTCGTCTGGATCATTCACAACTCGAACGAGCCCGGCTACCGCTGAGATTCGCCCGTTACGCGGGGATCCGGAACTCGAGCGCGACTCATCTCCGAGCGTCCCTCGGCACGGTGTTGTGTCGCGAGGAACCGCAAGGAAAGGCGGATTCGGGGCGGGCTGGAGGCCCGGGAATTGGCTCGCTAGCTGATGATGCCGGCTTTCTGGAGGTAGGGTGAGAGCCAATCGGCGAGGGCCTCTTCGGACTCGATGAGGATTTCCTCTTCGATGGGGAAAAGGCACCAGTCCTCGATGTGCGTGATCTCCTCGCCGGGGCTCAGGGTTTTCAAGGGGCTGAGGGTTTCAATCTCGAGGATTTCCGAGTTCGCAAAAGTTTCAAAATTGCAGCCGCCATCGGCATAGATTCGCCCGTCGAGGAACGCGAAGCTTTTGATGAATAGGGAATCGTCGACGATGTAAGCGACCCAGGATTCGGAGTGGGCGAGGCCGAGTTTCGTTGGACCAAAGCCCTCGCTTTGGCGAAGCATGATGAAGTCGCGGCCAAAGTGCCAACGCGGATCACTCATGTCTGTGTAGGGCCAGAGAATCATGGCCCGGTTTGGCAGGAGGTCGCGCGGGTGCTCGCCGAGCGGCAACACCAATCGATGCGTAGCGGCTGGCTCTTGCTGTCCCGCGCCGAGATAATCACGAGGAACCGAGGGCATTCGATTTCACAATAATCGCGGGAATGCTGGATCGGGGCACGGCGGGAATGTAGCGCTTATTCCTCAGCTCCGCCCGACGCAGTGGAAGCCTTCGAGCCGTAGGCGAGAAGGCTGCAACGCAGTCGGGCGG
>Ga0247844_1002786_pt1 | contig 27564 bp, 23 predicted proteins | sample LaCtaG_FD_192421 | JGI IMG/M metagenome (GOLD analysis project Ga0247844, IMG submission 192421) | Freshwater microbial communities from meromictic Lake La Cruz, Castile-La Mancha, Spain - LaCruzMarch201714.5m_1 | ecosystem: Environmental > Aquatic > Freshwater > Lake | place: Spain: Castile-La...
GCCACCGTTACTACAAGCGGAATTTCAAAAGAATAGTTGGTACAAAAATTCAAAATTAGAACTAACTGACAAGCCTGTCGGGGGAAAATCCTCGTCTCCAAAAAAAGTTACTTATAGGGCAAATACTGGATGAATTTTATTCATTGGAAAGGGCTAAATGTTTTTTTTTTTTTACGCCGATAAGATTCCGTGAGTAAAACGAATTGGAGGCCATTATGGGAATCAGTAAAAAAACACAGTCACTATTTTTTAAATTATCACTTGCTTCAAGTTTGGTTTTGTCTTTGCCAAATTATTCATTCGCTGCGGAAAAATTAATTCCTTTCCCAGAAAATGATTCTGGTGGAATACGAATGCCTTATTATCTAGAGATGTTAACAATGAGTGTTGAGTCAGCAGTAAGGGGTTCAAATTTTGCTTATTGTGATAACCCTGATACTTTCAATTATTTTTCTTCGGCAGAAGTAAAATTTAGAAAAAGTTCAGTTTTAGAAAATAGGTATAAGTTAAAAAGTGGTGGTCTCGACATGTGCAATTATTATAGCAGATTAAAATTAAAAGATGAGACAATTAAATTCTTAGAAAAAGATTTTAAAAAACAATGCGATCCAATTCCATCGATGCTCAGTAAGTTTGATAGCTGTAAGAAAAAATATAATGAACGTGAAGCACGAATTCCTTCTGAAAAAGAAATTTTAAGCTCAGCGATAGCCTATGCACAGATCTATAGTAAAGCCTGTTCAAATAATGATTTTGGAGATCTGAGTGAATTGGCCTTTGATTCAGGAAGGTCTTGGAGCGATCTTTTTAAGCAGAAATTTGAAGGGACCGTTGATAGGCTTGCAGAAACAAGAAATTCGAAATGCCTCATTCCTACGAATAATGATGGTGAAATGAAACAATTGTGTAAAAGTTTTGATGATGTTTTTTTCGCCTTTAAAAGTTGTGTGAAAAAAAATGTTGATATTATAGTGAATAATTCTTCAAAACAAAATGCTAAACCGAAGTCATCTTTGGGTGAGGAAAAACCTGCACAAGAGGGTGCAAAAACAATGAACGTTGGACAATAGTAAAATTATTTCTCTCCTGCGTATTTTAACTTAAGTACTCAGGAGAGAGTTCTCAGTTTTTGAGAGTATTGGCCTTTGCTAAACTTTCTGTTAAATAAAGAGGAAGCGAGTGAATTTGAATTTCAACATCGTTTTCGTTTATTTTAGCTTTTATTGTTTTGTGACTTTCAAATAAACTATTCAGTAAGATCGCCTGTTGGCATTTTTTTTCTTGGCAAAAATAAAGGAGTGATTTCATTTTTCCTCCTTCTTCGGCCTTGACTTCAATGGGCATAATTTTATTTTGTTTTTGAATGACAAAATCAACTTCAGCGTTTCGCTTTGCTTTATCTCTCAGCCAGTACCGTAATTCAGGGGCGATATGCTTACCGTTAAATGATTGCAAATGTTGAGCAACAAATTGTTCCGCGACCTTGCCCTTCGTAAGAAAATTTTGTCCTATAGAATCGTAATCAAGGCGTGAAATCGCATTCATGAGACCAACGTCTAAAAAAAATAATTTGCTAATTGAATAATCGGTGCCTGCATTTAAAGGTAATCCTGAGCACTCTGAATGATACGTGGGAAGAATAATCATTGCATCAATAAGAAGCTCGATTGCTTCACGAATGCTATGGGCCTTTGATTCACGATCCAAGTTTTGGAGAATGATTTTCTCGCCAATTTGTAAGGCCGCCTGTAAAAAAATTCTTTCAAGGCGCTTATAATTTACTCGCGGGCCATATTTGGGAAAATCACTTTTGTAAGTTTCGATGATTTTTTCTTGGACTTCTCTTACAGCATGGAGAGAGTGACTTTCTTTGTAAGTTAAAATGGCCTTTGGCATGCCACCAATAAAAAAGTATTTCTTGAGCCATTCAATCAAATCATTGTGCATGAATTCTTTAACGGATAGGTTTCTAACGGCTTCCTCTAATTTGTCTTGCTCCATGGCCAAAAGAAATTCAGAAAAGGTCATTGGGGTGAGATAATAGAATTCAACTCTGCCGACTGGAAAAGTGATTTGCTCTTTACTTATGACAAGCTCAAATAATGAACCTGCACCAATTATTGCGAGCTCAGGAAAATCTTCATAAAAATACCGTAAGGCCTCAACAAGCTTTGGTGATTCTTGAATCTCATCAAAAAAAATGAGTGTTTTTTTTCCAAGTGTGATGTTGTGTTTATATTCAATTTCTTCGAGCAAGACCTTTAAGTTTAATTCACTTGAATTGAGTGAATTCAAGCGTATTTTTTCAAGATTGATTTCAATTAATTGAATCTCATTTTCTTTTGCAAACTGTCTTACAAGTGTCGTTTTTCCAGTTTGTCTGGCCCCTCGAATAATAAGAGGCATTCGATCATGACGCGTAAACCATAGTTTTAAATAATTTTCATCTATTCTTCGCATAATATACTGATTCTACTTAATTATAGACTTTTTTGCAAGCTGTTTTATCATTTTTAGGACTTTTTTGCACCTTGTTTTGTCTATATTTTGGCAAAATCTTGGGCATTTTCGATTTTGCTGATTGCATAAAACAGCCTGATGGCAAGTAGATGCAAAAACAATGAAGGTTGGACAATAGTAAAATTATTTTTCTATATCTCTATTTCTCTCCTCTGTGTTTTCCTTAATGCGCAGGAGAGAAATTATTAATTAACAATTGCCTCTTATTACAAACGATAATTTTCCTTTTATCTAAAAATTTCAGATTAGAAAATTATGTAGCCCTTTTTACTTAAATTTTTGCCAGAAGTTGTTAAAACGAATAGGGTTCTCGCTGACAAATTATGAAGACCTAAAGGACTTCGCAAGTAAGTCGAGCAAGGCGATACCTAAGCATTATTTTAAAATTTAGCAATCTCATTGGGCCATTGATATGGCCGCTTGAATTTACTTTTCTAGCATCAGTTCTTTATAAAGAGGATTATTTTCAGATAAAATATAGTGATTAATATGAAGCGTATCAAAAATAAACTTGGGCGTTCTTATACGATAGAAAATCCCTTTTTCGTGTGTGCTCGTTGTGATGATATTTGTCTTACTCATAATAAGAGAATGACTACTTCCATCATGATAAGGGACAAAAATATCGTGATGATCTTGTTTGCTTAAGAAAAAATTAATAATGTAAGAGCGCAGTTTTTTCATATCTTCAGGATCATTGCTTGAAACTAAAAAACTATCAGGATGAGAACGAATAATAATTTTTTGAACGAGAGGATCGTCTAATTTATCTTTCTTATTAAAAACAATAATTTTTTCTTTATCTTTAAGACCGAGTTCGGCCAAAACTTCGTGAGTGACATCAAGTTGTTTTTTATAATTGGGATCAGCGATATCACAGACAATAATGAGAAGGTCTGCTTCAAGGGCCGAGTCTAAAGTTGTCTTAAAACCTTCAATAAGCGTATTGGGAAGATTTGAAATAAACCCGACTGTATCAATCAGAATCATAGGAGGTTTGGTGTCAGGATTAAGTGTTCGAAAGGTCGAATCAAGAGTCGCAAAAAGCTTATCTTCTTCAAGCACATTCACTCGACAAAGACGATTCATAATCGAGGATTTTCCTGCATTCGTGTAACCAACAAGGGCCGCAGTAACAGTTTGATTTTGGCGGCGCTTTTTTTGCTCAAGTCGTGAACGCGTAATTTCTTCTAACTGTTTTTTAAAAAGTTGAATCCGATCTTTAATAATACGTCGGTCCAGCTCAATTTGCTTTTCACCTTCTCCACTCATGACACCCACGCCACCACGTTGGCGGTTAAGGTGACTCCAAAAACCTGAAAGACGAGGAAGAACGTATTGCAAACGTGCTATTTCAATTTGAATATGAGCGTCTTTGGTGCGTGCATGACGAGAGAAAATTTCAAGAATAACGTGAACGCGATCAACGACGTCAACGCCAGTCAGTTTTTTGATATTTCGAATTTGGCTGGCCGTGAGTTCAAAATCACACACAATTAAATGGGAATCACTTTCTTTTGCAACTTCAGCAATCTCTTTAAGTTTTCCTGAACCAAAAACTGTAGCCGCATCCATTTCCTTTCTTGTTTGAATAAATTCTAAGCAAGAAGTGATGCCGAGTGTGCGTAGAAGTTCACGTAGCTCAACTAATGAGCGTTTGCTTTCTTCTTCCGTGCTGTGGTCAGGGAAATCGGGACAGACGATAGAAATAAGCGTGGCCTTCGCCTTACTTGAAATATGAAATTCATTGTCGAGCATATCTCTCCGTTTTATCAGTTTGTTTGCCAAGCGGCAAGCTTTGGGCTAGCCTAATGTTATGCATGAATTAATATTGGTCACCGAAAATGAGAAGCTTCGCGCGCTCCTGAAAAAGGCGGCCGAAGCGGCCCATTTTTCAATTGAGCATGCCTCTCTTGAGAGTCTTTCTCTTTTAAAGGGAGATGTCCTTGTTGATTATGCGCTTTTAAAAAATCCTAAGGCGAGTCAAGAAGAAACACTTTTATTGGCCGCGATGAGCAAAGAACTAAATTCGCTTATCGAAAAAAATTTAGCAGAACTGCAGCGTATAAAAAAATTGCACGAACAAATTGTTCCTTTGCGTGAAGAAACGATCAAAGGCCTGCAACTTCTTTCTAAATACGGGGCCGGGGAAAGTTCCGGTGGAGATTTTTTTGATATTGTTAAAAATGAAGGAGAGATGCTTCTTCTTATGACGTCGTCGTCTTCTTATGTGGTTTCAAGTATGATTTTGTCGCACTTTGATACTTTGAGAGGAAAGAAAAATTTTGACCGTAGCATGATGGAAACTTTTCTCACTTCAATTTGGAATGATGTCGAAAAAGTTGCGGCAGAAAATCCAAAAAGAAAAGCTGCGCCTCCAGAATGCTTTATTGTGCGTATCGATTTGAAACGCTATATGATTGAGGGATTTATTTTTGGAGGATGTGAATTTATTTCCACAAGTAAAAATTATATCGCCGGTAATAAATGGCAAATAAATCCGACTTTTTTTGATCGAGCATGGTTTGAAGTAAAAATCGAAAGAGGAGAGCGCTTTCTTCTTCTTTCACCTGGTGTTCAAAAAAATTGCAAAGAACTGATTGATGGCCGCCCCTATCTTTCTTGGTTGCGTGATTCATTACAAGGTGAACCAAAAAGTTTACTTCACGAAATATTTTACCAGCTCAAGAAAAAAAGAGAGCGGGATTTTTTAGCTTATGATGCTTCTGTCATTTTTGTTGAGGTTAATCACCATGCGCTTGTTCAAGTTTAATTTAATTGTTTTTCTCCTTTTTTCTTTCACTCAAGCCTACGCTTTGTTTACAGACAACGAATGTCTTATGGCCAGTTTTGAGTCTTCCGTTTCTCATAAGGCAAAACCCTGGGGATTGAGTGAAAACGTGATTAAAGTGACAAAGACAGATTGCCTGATGATTTTTGAAAGTGAACGAATGAAACTTTTTCGAGAAAAATGGGTTGTGGATGTTTGTCGAGGGCCTGTTCATATAAAAATGGGAACAGAAGGAGTCGAGGTCGTAAAAAGAGAAAAGCCCTGCGGTCCAGGTGATAAAAAACCGCACAAATTTTGTAAATTAATTCAAGAGCTCGATCTTGTTATTCAAGATGATGGGCTCATCTTTGCTGAAGGACGACGTGAAAGTTTAAGTTCTGATCACGGAAAAATTTTTTGCTCTTATCTTCTTACGATGTCTTATCTTCGCGATGGACTAGTTTTTAATCGCGATATTCAATATCAAGATGTTCTTATGAGCCGATCAGCAAGTAGTACAAAGGTTAAGGAGTAGTCGTCAGAAGTTCTTTCATCTCATGTCCGCTGGCCAGATTCGCCAAGCGAGCGATGATCGAATAGATGACTTCTTGTTGTACGTGATCGGCATTTTGTTCAATTTCAGTGAAGCAAAATTTTTTAAAAACCATTCCTTTGCTATTAAGGTTAGAAAGTGTTCCTCGCTCTCCATTTGTTCTCATGAAGCCACCAACACTTTGTCCCCCCACTAGGTAAATTGTAATTTCTGCTGGAGCTCCATCGTAAGTAATAATCGTCTCAACACCCTCTTGAAGAAGAACAGAGGTAAATTTAATATGATTTTTCCCTATATCCATTTTATTTCGTTCTTTACGATTCATGGCCAAAATTTCTTCACCACTGCCAACCACAGAGATCCCCATTCCATAAGTTCCCTGACTCGGTTTCACAAAAATTTTACTTTGATCGGGGAGTTCTTTTTTAAGCAAATCAATTTCACTGGCCAATTTTTCAAACCCTTCTTTGTTGGAAAAATCAATACCATCTACGGGCTTGTAGCTAGCAAATAAAAGTTCAGGTCTTATTGAAAAGTATTCACCAAAAGTCCGACAAACATTTTCATAGTGTTTAAAATAAATATTTTTTTGGCGGCGATACCATCCCATTTCAGGAGAAGGATGAACTGGTATTTTTATTTCTTTCCATGGCACTTTTAAGGGCAGGGATTGGTCATTATTTAAAATGGCCAAATCAATTTTTACTTCAGAGGCGCCAGTGCAAACAAAATGGCCGTCGCTAATTTTTGTCTTATAAAAAAGAAGTTTTTCGCCAGAGTTTGAAACGAGGGGCAGTTCATTTATATTTTCTTCAAAAAGAGTTTCATCAAAAACAGTGAAATAGACATTATAACCAGCAAGAATAAGTGTTTGTCTCAAGGCCACAAGGTGATCAAGATAGAATGTGTTTTTTGTATGACTTTCGGGGATAATACCTATATTTTTTGCTGTGGGGTGAAGTTTTTCAATAGCTTTTTTAAAAACTTTTGAAGACATCTCTAAATCAAGAGAGCAGATGTTATTAAATCCTGCAGGATAAATATTGTGATCAATCGCTGCAAATTTAGAAGTGCTTTCCCTAATATCAACACTTGAATAAATAGGAGTTGGAACTTCGAGTTGCCAGTCATTCAGATATTTATTTATGGCGTTCCAATTTTGAAGCGCAAAAGTCTCTAATTCATTTTTAGTCTTAATTTTGTATTCCATTGGGCCTACTTTTGCTCATTCCAATGCTGCATTAAAACAAGCACTTGTTTTCTTATAGAGTCTTCTAGTGTTTGAGGAAACTCTATAATCTGTGCAAACTGGTCCCCTGCCATTACACGCAAAGCTTCTTCTTTTTCAATAATTCCTTGCTTGATTTGTAAAAGATTTTCGTCTTCTGGAAGCCAGGACTCAAGATGGAATTTGAGGCATTTGTTTAGGATAAGAATATTATTGTGGTGGAGAAAATTTTTGGCACTTTTTTCAAGTTCTAAAGTTTCTTTGATTTTATCTTGTTCAGCACAAGCCACCAAGTACCAACGACAATTATTTTCTTTTTTTAGATTTTCTTGAAGTTCAAGTGCCTCTAGGAAGGTCTCTTTATTACGATATAAAACATTGATCGCAGTGACAAACTCATCAATAAAATAAGTGCCCGTCATTTGAGCAAAAGCATCAAGGAATTTTTTTATTCCTTGTCCGATAATATTTGTAAAAATATTCCAGCCTGTTTGAATATCTTTTTGGCCTTTTAGTTTTTTTTCAATACTCATGAACACATCGACAAAACTTTGATCGAAAAATGTTTTAATTTTGTTTGATGATTCTAAAAAATCAATAAAGTGTTTTCCTGGAGCTGTGTCTAAAACGATGACGTCGTAATCATTTTGTTTCAAGTGATAGTTCAGCTCTAAGACGGCCATTATTTCGTTTGTTCCGCCATGAGGTTTTGTGAGAATTTTAAGCAAACGATTATCGGCTTCAGTTGGGGCCATTCGTTTTAATGTAGCATTCGGGTGCATAAGGAGAACATCTAATTGCCCCGTTGTGTGGATTTCAAATTCTGATAAATCAAGTGTCTTGACTTGTCCGCCTTCCCGGATTTTTAGTCCGAGAATTTCTCTAAGTCTTTTGGCCGGATCAATTGTAATGAGCAGGGTTTTTTTGTTTTGACTAGCAAGAGCAAGTCCTTTTGCCGCTGCAAGAGTTGATTTACCAACGCCGCCTGTGCCACAAAAGATTTCAAGTTGTGTGGAAAATTTTTTCATTTATAATTTTCCCAAAGTTTAGCAATGGCCTTCACTCTTTCAGAAGGAGTATTTAAATTTATTGCGGGGATAATTATTTTTACTCCGTTTTTTTCTCCTTCATCTAAAACTTTTTGCTCAAGTTTTATTTTTTTCTTAAGGATAGCCGGGAGTTTTTTTTCATCAAGATCTAAAGAGGCAAAGGAATTATTGAAAAGGATATGGATGTTTGTTTTATCTAATGCCCGCAACTCATCGGCAAGTTCTGTGGCCTCGTTGTAAGATAATTCAGACGGGAGTGAGCAGATGGTGACTTTTGTAAAATGCGAACTAAAAAGTTGATGCTTGAATAATTTAAGATCTTCAAAAAGCGGGCCTTTGCCAAAGATACTGCTGAAATTAGCAGGAGCTTCAAATAAAGTGAGAGCATGTCCTGAGGAAGGAAGATCTAAAATGATATGCAAATCATTTTCCCTCTCGAGACGTTTTAAAATATCTCCAAGAAGAATAAGATACATTACTCCCGGAAGCATCTGAATGAGTGCCTTAAAAAAGGCCGACTGAATAATCCAATTTGCAAGAATACGTGTCCCTAGTTTTTCTGTAACGAATTCCAAGGTAACTTCTTCTTGGATAAGTGAAAGGAAAGGGAGATCAATTTTTCTGCATATTTTAGCATCGGGAATTTGATCGAAAGCAACGTAATAAACTTTTTTGCCGCTATTTTTAAGCGCAAGGGCGTAGCTCATCGCGAGGGTTGTTTTGCCAGTTCCCCCCTTACCTGTAAATATATAAAGTCGCTGAGATGATTTGTTAGAAGTGATAAAAACCTGTGATAAGGAGTTTGTAATAGCGTCCACTTACCGGAGGAGCTGTATCTTGTTTTACATCGAAGGGATCATAATAGGCACCAAGAAGTCCAACTGAAAAATGTCGATTTAAGCGAAGATCGGAACCTAAGCCTAAGTTTAAACCCAATGTGGTGTTTGTTTTCGAGTCGAGCGCTTGGTCGTTAATAATGCGAGTTTCTGAAGGCAGATAAAAGCCCAAACCGGCCATAACAAAAGGCGTAAAAGCATCGTATTGGAGTACTTTTGCTTTAACCCAAATAGGAAGCCCTGCAAGGATTACTTTTTCGTTTTTTAATTTATGTGTAGTGCGATGAAGCTCAACAAGCAGATTAAAAGTGTGACTAGCAGAATACTCATAAAAGAAGCTAGGAGTGATTGAATCGGCGCCATGATTAGAAAAATCTCCATCGAGAGCCGTTTGTCCCAAACCTAAACCGACAGAATGCGTATTAATTGCATCAAGAGAATCCATATTAGGCACTTGTGCGGCCACTGCTTCGGAAGCCTTTTGGGATGTCATCTCTTTAATTGATGGTTTCGTGTTTTCTTCTTTTTCGTCTTTTGCAAAAGCATTGCCCAAAAGAAAAAAACTTAATATCAAAAAGAGAACCAAATTCTTCGAATAGTATCCGCACAACATCAAATGACCTTACCTTAACTAGTTCAAAGTGACAGGGGTTTCAACTTCAGTGTTGTTAACCATGAATGGAGTAAAATCTTCGCCATGACCTTCAAGTGCCCTGATATGCCCAGTGAAAGTTCCTTCTGTTGAACGGATTACTCTTTTGAGTAATTCAACGTCTCCGCCGCGTGTACTTTTTTTCTCTTGATCAAAAAGGAGTTGAATTTGAGTCATATAAGTTATGTCATTTTTAGATTTGTTATCGATAACTTGGATTTCATGACCCTCACGAATAATCTGAGCGATTTCTTCAAGAGTGACGTAGCAACTCTGATGTGTGTCATAGAGTTTTCTGTTCTGGTAACGTTTGATAATTCTTACGTCGTTCATTTTCTTCCCCTAAGTATTGAGTTCACAAACTCTAAAATAATTATTAAACGGCATTTTCGTGCTTGACTGAAACTTTTATACCGCAAAACACCACGTTAGTAACATGATGTGTATAAATTTCACGGCGTTACAACGGGTTGAGTGTTTTTGGGATAAAAGTGTATTATTACGGTCACTTACAACTCTGTCGCAATGTATTATTAATGGGTTGCGTTGATAAAAAAGTGATAATCCTGCAATGTATAAAAAATAGACAAAAAAACCAATAATCCAATTTGAATTATTTTTCTTTTGATTTTATTTAAAAATCGCAAAATTTAATAAAAAAAATCAAGTCATTCCGTGATTTTGTCGAAATGAGTCTGAGTTGATGTATTTTGGGAGATCAACTCAACATTTATTTTTCCCAAACTTTAGGTGAATTGTGAAACTCAAAAGCTTGTTGGGCCATACTTTACTGATGATCACTTTTTGCGCTTGTTCGTCTCTAAAGCAAACAAATTCGCGGACTTCATTTGAATTAAATAAAACCGTGCCAACCAATGTAGATATATCTACAGAAGAAGTTGATAAAATTCTCTCTAAAAGAGTTCTTGATTCTCAGTTAAAAGGCAAGGATGCCGTTGAGTATTTAGCATCTGAGCTTTATTTGAAAGCGTCTGATGCTTCTCTTCGAGGCGAAAGTGAGATGGCCATTGTGCATTTTAAGTATCTTGTTATTTTAAAAGAAGATGATTTTTTTGTTAAAAAAAAATATGCGGCTGAACTGATACGTCTCGGAAAATTATCAGAAGCTGAAAAAATATTGTCGTCTGTTTATGCTCGCGAGAAAAAAGATGAGTCAGCAGGACTGGTGTTGGGCGGAATATATTCTGCGCTTAATGAGAACGTGAAGGCGCAAAGTATTTATGAAACAATTTTAAAAAATAATACTAGGAATGAAGAAGCGTGTGTGCTTTTAGCGAAAAGTTATTTTATGCAAAAGAAGCATAATGAAGCAGAAACGATTCTTAAGCAATGTGAAAGGCAAATAAAAGAAAGTGGTGTTTTCAGCTATTACATAGGTAAGTTTCAACTTGAACAGAATCGTAATGCTGATGCGATAAAATCTTTTGAGCATGCTTTAAAAATAGAGCCATCCTATTATCAAGCGGTGATGGCATTAGGGATGCTTTCAGAAGAAAAAGAGGATTGGAAAACAGCGGCCAAAATTTATCATGCATTTTTAGAATCAAATGCTGATTGTTATCCTATAATAAGCCGTTATGTTCAGATTCTTTTTGTTTTGGAAGAATATAAAAAAGTGATTCCTTATGCTGAAAAGTTGGCCAATTATGATCCTGCTGATTTGAATTTAAAACTGCGCTTGGGTGTCCTCTATGCAGAAGCGAAAAGATATGACGAAGCGAAAAGTACTTTTAAAGAGATTTTAGTAGCGGTGCCTGATTCAGATAAGGTGCTTTATTATTTGGGTTCATTAAATGAACTGACGAGTGATTTTAGCATAGCTAAAGAATATTTTTATAAGGTGGATAAAGAAAGTCCATTGTATCATGACAGTTCTGTGCAAATTGCAAAAATTTATTATGGATTAGCATTAAATGGTTTGACTTCGAATGAAGATGAAGAGCAACGAAGAAAATATTTCCAAGAATTGGAAAAATTTATTGATGAACGGATTTCTATCAATAAGCAACTTAAGTTTGATCTTTCGCTGATTCTTGGTAATTACTATGAGGCAAAAGAGCAATTTTCGGATGCGATCGCTTCCATTATTCAATTGAAAGATTTAAAGGGTTATGAAGATAATCATGATTACTATCTAGCTTCACTCTACGAGAAAAATAATGAGCAAGGTAAAGCTCGCGAGATCATTGCGAGTATCTTGAAAAAAAATCCTGAAAATGCGAATGCGTTAAATTTTCTAGGTTACTCGTATCTTGAGTCTGGTGAAAGTTTAAGTGATGCTTATAATTATATTTCAAAAGCGGTGAGTTTAAAACCTGATGATGGTTATATTCGTGATTCATTAGGTTGGTACTATTATAAGGCAGGGGATTTGAAGCGTGCATTGCAAGAGACTACAAAAGCGTGGGAGTTTGCCAAAAATGATGTCACCATTACAAAACACTTGGCCATCATCCATCAAAATATGAGAAACTACGAAGAAGCAAAAAAGTTTTTTATGGAGGCTTTGAGAAATTGCAAAATAGAAGCAGAGAGAACAGATGTTCTCAGATCAATGGAAGGATTGGAAAAAATAAGATTGCCGGCTTCAGTCTTAGAAAACTAATTTTTTGTTTTTTGGTTTTATTGGTCTCATGTGCGCATCAAAAGTCAAGGATTAGTAATTTGACCAATGAGCAAAAGCAATTATTGCTTCAACAATCATTAAAAAAAATATGTCTGAGTGGTTCTGGTAAAGGGCGACTTCAGTTCTTATCGGGGAGATATAGTTTCGGGTATGAATCATTGCTTGAAAAGAAAATAAAAACGTGGTCCCTTGCCTTAAATATCCCCTTTTCGGGTGAAGAAATTTTCAAAATTAATTATGTGAATGCAGATAAAGAGGAAATGATCGCAAGTGGGGATTTTTACCGACGCTTAAAAAAAGAATCATTGTATGAAAGCAAAAGTAGGTATGAGTTAGAAATGCTGGATACTTATTTGTTGGGGTTTTCTAAGTTTTTAAAGTGGTACGATGAAGTCGAGAATAATGGTTTTTTGAAATCGTGCACGATATTTAATAATCATGACGTGAGTGGGGATTGTCCTTTTGGTGGCCATAAATTGAACTGGGTTATAGAGGATGATTTGCTTGAGTTAACTTTTCCAATTGATGCCGATAAAGTCTTTGCTTTGCAGGCTAAACAAATGAATGACACGAATTATGAACAGCTTAAATTGTTTGCAAAAGGGCATTCTAGAGGAGTAGGACTTTCAACTCTTCAGATGGAGCTTAGTCAGGTTCAGTGTCAATAGTTGACAAAAATACTTTTATTTATTGATTGCTTGATAATTTTTTTAAACTTCCGAAAAGAAGACTAAGGACGTGGTTATGTCTTTGGAAAAAAAAGAAGCAGTTGAAAATAATTTTAAAATCGAAAATCTTTCGCAAAGTTTTTTTGCTCTTGGTGATTTATATATTGAGCGAAAAGATATTGATGCTTTGAAATTTTTTAAAGCTGGCGATCTCATTTGTGAAGATCAGTTGCATAAAATTTTAAACGCTAAATACAGTCATTTTCGTTATGAACTCCTTTTTCATCCAGAATATGTTAACGAAGGTATAGAATTATGGCGTTTGTTTAAAGACGCTGAAGACGAGGAAATGCGCCAAGCTTTGCGAATGAGGTTGCTTACTTGGTATAAAAAATCAATATGGGATGGAAGCGAGATTACAAGCTTACTTGATATTATCTATACGCATGAAAAAGTTTTTTTGCGTTTTGATCGTGCGTTCTTAGAAGATTATTGGAATACAAGCACAATGTTATTTCGTCGATCGATTCTTCTTTCAAGTCTAATGATACCATTAAGTTTGGCCGCAGGTTATAACGATTTTAAATATCTAAGCGATGTGTGGCATACGACGTTTTTGATTGATTGTTCATTTGATTTGAAAAATTTTAGTTATTATATTTCAAAAGCTTGTGAGTTAGATAGATCTAATATAACGGATGATAAAATTCATCTAGTTGATTCTGAAAAAAAGATCTATTTAGAGCATCCCAAAAGTAGTTTCGAAAAAGCCAGTATCCTTTGTTCGAAATATCTTTATGATAAAAATGTTTTAGAATTAATACTGAATCATCATGAAAAAGTAAATGGGTATGGTTGGCCTAATAAAGTGTCAGAAGATAATATCTCAGAGGTTGAAAATATTTTACTTTCTTTGAATCAAGTCCTTTCTTATGATGAAAAAGATTATTTAATTGATGATGCACGTTCATATTTAAAAAAGATTGTCGAAATACAAATCCCGAATGAGAATTTACCCTTGAAGCGACTTCGCATGTTGCTTCAATCCGTATTTGAGGTGGAGGAAGCTATAAACCCATGACAGAAAAAAATGTAAAAAAAGACATTTTAAATTTGGCAGGAGAAATTAGCTCTTCTCTTCTTGAGCTTTTGCAAAAAGGTGAATTTAATCTTTGTACAGAGTTGAGCGAGAATGTTTCATTTATTCTTGTTAATGATTGGAAAGAAGGGTGGACTGATTTTGCCAATAGGTATCAACCGTTAGAGAAAAATATTGTCGTCGTATCCTTAAGTGCAGTGCTTGATAAAGCGGGATTTTTTGCCATAAATGGTAAAGCGGTTTTAGATCAAACTGTGCTAAGCGATAGTTTGATTTTTAAAGTTGTACAAAGGTTGTTTTTTGTTACATCGTCGGTCAATATTGATTATGCCTATGATCAATTATTGAAAAAAGTTTACGCGGTAAAAGTAATGGGGCAATTGACCTCCGGGTATTATTTAGATGGGGTTTCTGCTTGTGCCTTAGAGCAAGATTTTGATGTGATTAGTTTGCGGTCTTTTTATGTAAGTGCCGTTTCTTATTTCTCTTATTTGGAAAAAGCAAAAATCGCACATTTTCCGATTGATGTACAATATGGTTATTCCGAAAATTGTTTTGTCTTGCAATTTATCTTGTCCGTGGGAAATATCTATTCGGAATATTTATTGGCAGCGATGAAAGATCCGAATATCAAGCATCCGCTAAAATCGCTTTTAACCTTATGTGAACAGCAAGCCGATTTTGTCGATATCTATGAATTGAAGCAAACAAATAAATTGATTTTTAGTGGTCTTTGGACAAAAAATAAAGTTGCTACTTTTCACTCAGTTTTTATTAATAATTTGGTGATGTTTTCTGCCGCAAATTTTCTTGGTAGTCGTGTTGATTATCTGGCCGTCGGAATCAAAAAGAATATTTCTAATGTAGAAAATAAAAAATTACCAGGTGATGGTATCACTCCTCTTCTTCCTCATTTCGAAGAAGATCGGATGGTATTTTTAAAAATAATGACTCATCTTCAGTGGCTTAAAGAGAGCGCAAATGAGATGTCAAGCATTCCGTTGACATTAGAAAATCTTGAACAGCGCTTACAAACATTTGAGGATCAGGATTTGTTGGGAAGATTTAATGCACTTGATAAGGGGATTATACTCGAGGCCTGGAATAAAATTGAAAGCGATGGATTTAAAAATTTCGATGTTATTGTTGAGAGAATTGAAAATTGGAAATTCGCGCAAAATAAAGACGAATCAAGTCATGTCGTAAGTGGTTCAGTTGAAAGTGATGATTCAATTCAAGTTGTGTCAGGGCAGTTTGAAATAGATCAAACGAAGATTAAAGTTTTAAAAATAAGTGATAAACTAGACAAAGATAAATGGAGAGCATTTCGTGGAGAACTTGCTATTTTTCTTAGATCGTTACGAAATAAAGTGAAAAAGTATGGCGATGTTGAATCTTCTTTTATTCAAAAAATAAGTGGCGAGTTTGGGCTTTCTGAAGATGATTCAAAACTTTTTATAAATGAACTTAAAAATGAAGTTCACCCTGAAGCTGGCGTTCGTGAAATTGAAAAAATGATGCTTGAACTTAAAGAAAAAGTTGAAAAAGAAAAAAATAAAATTAGCGAAGCACCCAGTAATGGAAGTGAAGAAATTAAAAATAAAAATCTACAAATTATAAAATTAAAGCGCATTGTTGAAATTATAAAAAAAGAGTTAGATGAAACAAAGAAAATGTTAGAGTTTTACAGGGGGGATAATAGTGGGGCCTCTGGGGATTCAATTAGTTTGATTGCAAAAGTAGCCGATGAAAAAGCTAAGTTGCAAGATTCGATCGGTAAACTTGAAGCTGATTTGCAATCAAAAGATTTGCAAATTTCAAGCTTTAAGGATTCGTTGCAAGTACTGAATGAAAAATATGAATCACTTTTAAAAGATCATCCTAATCAAAAAAGTGAATCCGGGCCTATCGGTGTTGATGAGCATGAAGAGTTGCTAAAACTTAGGGCCGAAAATCAGACTCTTACTTCTATTGTTGAGATGAGTAATAAAAAGATAACAACGCTTTCAGAAAACTATGACAAACTAAAAAAACAATACTCAAGTGAGAACGAAAAAATAATTAAAGATCTTAAACAAGAAGATGCAGAACAAAAGCAACTCTTGAAGCAATCTGAAAAAACGATAAAATCACTTGAGCAAAAAGTGAAAGTAATTTCTGAGCAACTTGTTGCTTCACAAAAGGGTGGCGCTGGTAAAGGTGGTTCTTCGGCGGAGTTTAAGGCCGCAGACAACAAGGTTAAACAACTCGAGGTTTTGTTAGAAAAAAATCTTATAGCAACTAATAAAATGAAAGATGAATTAGTTGAAAAGAAAAAAGAAAATTTAAAACTTAAAACTGAATTGCAGACGTTGCAGAATCAGCATCAGGAAACGCAGAGAAAAATGGGTGTTTTGGAAAAAAAACGAGCGGCTTGAGTTAGAAAAAAACTTTTACGAATTTTGCACCTGAAAGACGTGCCGCTTCGAGCCCTTCTTTTGAGTCTTCCCAAATTATGCAGCTATCAATGGGAACATTAAGTTTCTTAGCACAAAGCTGAAAACATTCAGGGTTTGGCTTTGGTTCATGTACATCTTCAAAAAAAACAAAAGCGCTAAAAAGAGGTGCAATGTTGAAATGATTTATGATGAGCATGGCGTTGTTACGTGCTGCAGATGTCGCTAATCCGATGGGCACAAATGAGCGTGAAAAATTTATGAAATCAATAAGCGGCTTATTTATTTTTATTTGTGGGAGTTGTTCGCGGTAGTATTTGTGTTTCAGGTCTTTTACTTGTTTGATGGTTTTTTGATTTAAAGTTGGGTGTTCTGTTAAAATAACTTTTTCAAATTTATTACCGTAAAGATTTTTGTAAAAAATCGATGAAACTTTGATATTGAGGGCTGCGAGTGCTTGGGCATAGGCTTCATCGTTGGCTTCTTGGGTAGAAAAGAGCACTCCGTCCATATCAAAAATAAAAGCTTGAATTTGGTCAGTTGATTTCATCAAGATAATCTTTCCCGTTAATATTTTGGCAAATGATTTTTTTGGATGATAGCAAACGTCGTATCGCTTCTTTTTGCTCCGTTGTGCCACGATCTTTTAATATTCCTGGGTCATTATAATAAATCTCACAAATCCCTGCTTGCATGAGGTGTTTTAAGCAATTATCACATGGGGCATGGGTTACGTAGGCTTTGCATTCTTTTAATGATTTTTGTGAAAAAATGAGTGCGTTCATTTCCGCATGGATTATTAAATTATATTTTAGAGGCCGTTCAAACGTCATTAGCTCTTCGTCGCAACCAGAAACAAAGCCATTAAAGCCAAATGAAATAGGTCGATTGTCGTGAGTTACAATAACGCAACCGACTTGAGAAGAGGGATCTTTGGATTTCATTGCAACTTCTTTTGCGATGTTGATGAAGTATTCATTCCAGGAAATTTTCATGATTTTCTCCTAACTGAATTGATGGAGGATTGATTTGTTTTATGTTTTTCAATGAGGCAACTTTTTTGATTTCGATCGATGGTCACAAGCTGAACTTTGTATCCTTGTTCCGCATACCAAGCTGCTGCTAGTGTAGAATCTGAACCTTCTGAAAATAAGACGTGAGCTTGACGCATAATATTTAAAAAAGAGTGTAGTTAGAGGGTGAAACGATGGGAGGTATTTCAGCGATGATCATATGTGCTTTACCTTGTGGACGGGGATCATCATGTGCTATCCAGTATTTTGTTCATTTGTAGAGTTAAAATATTTTGCCTTGCATATGACATTAACATTAGAATCTTTCGATAAAAAGTAGTTTTTTATTTGTTGATGAATTATTGCAAAAAAGAGTTCTCTGTTTAACATCAAACGTTTTAGTATAGAAAGCGATGTGATTTTCAGTAGGATCAATGTGACAAGAAAAGATATACATATGATCGTAACTTTTTTCTACATTTCAAGTATGCCTAGGTCCTCTAAAGCTTAAATCATTTTGAAAATAACAGCGTTTGTAACCGTCAATGGCCCTTTCACTTGCTTTTTCATAATAAGCCTTTGTAATAGACTTATTTGCCTCAAAAAGAATTTCATAATATTTTTCTTCGCTCAAACATGTGAAATTGACTGTTAAGAGATCTGTGTTGAGGTAACACCGATAAAAATCGTCAGCGTCTTTAAGAAGACCTCTTTCTATGGCAATTTTAAATAATTTCGTCCCAGGGTAGGGAGTCACTGGTTTTATGGTTCTAATTTGTAAAGGTGTGTTGTATTTTATGAGAAAGTCTTTTGCTTTTTCAAGAGTAGATTCGTCGTCTCCAATATTTCCCCAGATGATATTTAATCCAGGGTAAAGGCCTGCCTTAATTGTATTCTCAATCCCATCATAAATTTCTTGAACTAAAAGATCTTTTTCCATGAGGTTAAGTGATGTTTGATCAACTGATTCAATTCCATAATTTATATATGTGCAGCCAGCATTTTTCATGGCAGATAAAACTTCAGTTGTTGCAACATTGAGTCGCCCCATACAATCCCAATTAATATTTAGATTTGATTTTTTTAAAGCTTCAGAAAAATTTAAAGCCCTAAGCGATGAAGACATCAGATTTTCATCAACGAAAGTGATATAGCTTATACGATAGCGATTTTTTAGTTCTTTGATTTCTTCGATGACATTTTTAATATTTCTTAAACGATAACCTTCATACATACGGTAACAAAAATTACAACGTTGGGGACAACCTCGACTTGAGAGAACTGGGAAACAGCGGTCTGTATGAGTCGCTGCATTTACTTTATCGAGGACATAGTGCTCCATGGGAAAAAGATCCCATGCAGGAAAGGGGAGTGTGTCTAAGTTTTCGATGAGCGATTCATCGGGGTTGTGTTGAATTTCATTTTCGATCCGCCATGAAATGCCATTGAGGTTTTGCCAATTTTTTCCTTGTGAAATGGCCTGAATAAGATTAACCCAAATGCGCTCACCTTCTCCTCGGATCACAATATCTGCTGAATATTTTTTTAAAAAGAAATCAGGTGCTCCGCTTGGCCCATGTGCGCCTAAGACGAAAAGAACTTGTCTTTTTGTTTGCTTGATATATTGGGCAAGGCTTAAACCTTTTTTAAATTGCTGATAGCCACAAACACCGAAACCGACAATGTCAAAATTTCCATTCTCGATAACTTGGCCAATTTCACTATCTGGATAGTGGTAAATATCTTGATTCCAAATAGTAATTTCTGCACTTGTTTGTGTGCGAATAGTAGAAGCAATATAAGCAATCCCGAGAGGGAAGGAATTAATATGAGATTCTTTGTCTAAAACAATCAACAGTATTTTCACGAGTGCCTCTTTAAGGTCTAATCATAAACTAAGCTCATAGACAAGATAAAGAATAAACTGCTATAGTTTTACTCAAGTATAGGTTTCGCGCAGGGTTTTCATGAAAGAAGTACGAATATTTGATTTAAGTTTTGATAAAGAATTTAGACAGCGTTTTCATGAAGGCTGTGAAAAAATTTTTGATGAAGCCTACCTCACGGATCACACCTTTGTTCGTCGATTTGAAAAAAAATTTGCTGAGTACTGTGGCGTTAAGCACACTCTTGCTGTCTCTAGTGGGACAGCGGCAATAGAGCTTGCTTTAAGAGCGCTCAATGTACGTGGAAAAAAGGTACTTATTCCTACGAATACATTTATTGCAACTGCAGTGGCCGTTTTGAATGCAGGGGCAACGCCAATTTTTCTTGATATTGAAAATGATTATTTTGCTATTGACCCAAGTGACCTTGTCAAAAAAATAAACAACGATGTGGCCGCTGTCGTTGTTGTTCATATTGGTGGCCATGTTTCGACGCATTTTGATTTAATTTTAAAAATTTGTCAGGAAAGAAATATTCCAATAGTAGAAGATGCGGCCCATGCTCATGGTGCTACTTTTAAAGGAATTAAGGCAGGCGCTCTAGGTGATGTTGGAGCTTTTAGCCATTTTATGACCAAAATAATGACAACAGGTGAGGGGGGAAGTCTTACTTGCACTAACGATGAATTTTATAATCGTGCTTATTCTAGTCGTCGTTTTGGATTTGACCCAGAAAATTCAATTTCTCATTTAAGAGAAGGGACCAATTTTAAAATGAGTGAATTTCAGGCCCTTTTAGGTGTGCTTGAACTTGAACGCTTAGAAAAGCGTATAGCTAAAAGACGTGCCTTGGCAGAGCGCTATCAAAAAAATTTAAAGGGGACGCCGTGGATTTGTATTTCTGATTCAAAAGAATCAAAAGGGAGTTATTATAAGCAAATCGTTCTTTCTCCTATAAAGAGAGAGAAAGTTGATCAGCATTTGAGAAAAAATCATATTGCACTTACTGGAGGCGTGTTTTTTATTCCACTTCATAGACAACCTGTTTATAAAAATCTAGTTGATGATAAATGTTTTCCCAATGCCAACCATTTTACTGAAAATCATATTTGTCCACCTTGTTATCCCGAACTTGATTTTGAAAGTATTGACCATGTTTGTGAATGCTTACTAGAATTGGCGAGGGCCTAGTGACAGCTTTTTCAAGATTAAGTTATCTTATGATTGAAACAAATTCTTCATGCAATCTCGCCTGCCTTAGTTGTAATCGTTCTTTATTAGCAAAAAAAGGGTGGCGTAGCTTCAAGAATTTATCTTCAGATGAATGGTTGAAAACGCTTAGCTTATTTAAAGATTGTCCTTTAGAAATAATTAAGGTGGAAGGACTTTCTGAGCCGATGCTTCATCCTCAATTTGATTCGTTGATGAAATTATTGCGCGAATTATTTCCAAAAGCATTTGTGATTATTGCCACAAATCTGCAGTATTCATTTGAGCAGTCCCCCTTTTTAAAAACTCTACCTTATGTTGACATGGTTTATCTTTCTATTGATGGTATTGAAGATACGTATGAGTTATTAAGACCGCCAGCGAAATGGTCTGTAGCAAAGGATTGGCTTGAGTCATCTTTAAAAAAAATAGATTTGTGCGATCGGAAAAACAAGCTTCATCTTAATTTTACGGCCACAAAAAACAATGTGGATCAATTGCCCCGAATTTATGAATTAAAAGAAAATTATCAATTATCGTCGGTGAGAATTAATCTGGCGCAAAATTGGAATGGCCATGAAATTAATCAAAACACTTTTGATGATGATTTTATAAAAAAATTATTACCCTATAAAAAGGATGTCAAGGGTGTCGCAGGATGGAGTTTTAAAGATTGTTTTTGGCCTTATGAGGGAATGGTTGTTGATGTCTTTGGCAACGTGAGACAATGTGTAATTAATACTTCACAAACACCGTTAGGCAATATATGGCAGGATGATGTGGCCGAAGTTTTTAATAAAAATATAAACTATCTAGATACTCGGAAAAAATTATCAAGTGATAGTCCTGGGATTGGCTGCGAAAATTGTGATTATAAATTTTTGGCGAAGGATCTTGAGTCTCTTTTAGGTGGAAAGTTTATTCAAAATTTTCCAAGGAAATTTAAACGATGAATCCACAAAATAGTACATCGGGTGCTTATTTTAATTTTTTACAGAAAAGAGATGGGACTTTTATTAGAAAATGTTTTAACGGAGATCCTTCTAAATTAAAGTTTCAATTTGAATGGATTTTGCGGCACCAGGGATTAAGTTGTATTCCCTATGTTGAAAATCCTGTTTTTGACTGGAATTATTTTAGTTATGATTTAAGATTTTACCATGATCACCGCTCTTTTTTTGAGATTATTAAAGAGGGTGATTTATATCGTTGTCAAAAAATCTTAGAAAAAATTTTGAACTTACTTCCTCATATTCATACAAATAAAAAGGTGTTGATCAGCTACGAAAATCTAGGGCATTACCTTGAAGAAAAGTTCTTTAGGAAAGTTGAATATTGCGAAAATCTCTATCCCACTTTGAAATACTTTAATCGCCATGACACAGTGATTGTTAATGGAAAGGAGCTTTTGGGTTTTTCACAAATCAGAGAAAAGATACTTGATACAAAAATCTTAAAGCAGTTGTCGCAATATACAGAGACAGAAATTCATGGAGATTTAACCGCAGAGAATATTTTAATAGGCCCCAACGATGATTTAATTTTATTGGATCCGAATAATGAAAATTATATTTCCTCTCCTCTCGTCGATTACTCTAAATTATTGCAGTCACTAAATTCTCGCTATGAGCTACTTTGTCTTGTTGAAAAAGTCGAAATAAGTAATCATTGTCTTTATTTTCAGGTTGAAGAGAATCTTGTTATAGATTCTTTGTTAAAGTTTTTTGGAGAAAAAATGCAACATCTTTTTTTTCCAGACGAACGAAGGCATCTTGTTTTTCATGAAGCTATGCATTTGGCACGCCTTCTTCCTTATCGCTTGAAGGTCAATGAGCATTCATTTATGGCCTTTTACGCAATGATGTTGGTACGATTTAACGAATTTCTTGATGCGGAAAGTTTATGATTATTCAGGTATTAATGCCCATGGCAGGATTGGGTTCAAGGTTTCAAAATGAGGGAGTTACAATTTTAAAACCACTTATTAAAGTGGGAGATTGCCCTATGTATAAAAGGGCCATTCATTCGTTGCTTGTTGATGGACTTGAATTAAGTTTGTTTTTTGTTATCAAAGATCAAGATCAAATAAACCATCAGTTTGGAGATTGCTTGAAAAATGATTTCCCTAAAGCGAAAATTATTATGTTACCTCAGATGACACGCGGTTCTCTTGAGACTTGTTATCAGAGCGCTTCATTTCTTGATTTTTCGTTACCCTTGGTGATTTTAGATTGTGACTTTGAGTTTAAGTCGCAGGACTTTATTTCATATATGCAAACAAGTACACCAGAGCATGCTGCTGGTGCTCTTGTTTCATTTGATTCGCAAAATCCTCGCTATAGTTATGCACGGATAGAAAATGAGGAAGTGATTGAGACTGCGGAAAAAAAAGTTATTTCTTCGCATGCTCTTGCGGGTGCTTATTATTTTACACGGGCAAAATATTTTTTTGATGAAGCTTCTGAAGTTTTAAAAGAAAGCAGTGAAATGACTTCTGAAATAAATTTTTATATTGCTCCACTTTACAATAGGCTTTTAAAAAAAGATAAAATTATAAAATTTTTTAAATTAGATCAGTATAAGTCTTTTGGTACTCCCGAAGAATTGCAAATGAGTGGTTATAAATGACAGATTGGCATGCTTCTTTGCAAGCTGTGAAAAATGAACTTGATAAAGTTTCACCAACGTTTTGCTTGGCAAAATGGCTACAAGTGACCTTACATTTGCAACACGGGCACACTCATAGTTGTCATCATCCAATTAAGCATAAAATTCCTTTAAGCGAATTAAAACAAGCAAATGAAGCGCTTCATAATACTTTTTATAAAAAAATGATGCGTAAAAAAATGTTGCAAGGTGAAGCACCAAATGAATGTTCGTATTGTTTTAAAATGGAATCATTTGATACTAACAATTTTAGCGACAGGATTGTAAAATCTTCTGATCACTGGGCGCTAGCTGAATTTGATAAGATTAAAAATATTTCTTGGGATAAAAATATTAATCCTACTTATCTTGAAGTTGTTTTTGGTAGTGAATGTAATTTTCGTTGTGCTTACTGTGCTCCTGACACGAGTAGTTCCCTTTTGCGTGAATTTGAAAAAGAAGGTGCCTACCAAACAACAGTGCCACTTTATCAATTAGAAGATATGAAAAGGTTTGAACGATTGCCCATTCCAGACGATCAAGTTAATCCGTATATAGATGCTTTCTGGGCTTGGTTTCCACTTGTCTATAAAAATTTAAAAGTTTTGCGAATTACTGGAGGAGAGCCACTCTTAAATAGCAACCTATTTAAACTTTTGGCATACATTGAAAATAATCCTCATCCTGATTTAGAGTTTTCGATTAATAGTAATGCCTGCGTTGATGATTTTATCTTCAAGCGTTTTCTTACACAAATTAAAAAACTTAAATTGAAACGCCTTCATTTCTATGTCAGTCTCGATACAGTCGGCAACCAAGCTGAGTACATACGTTTTGGTTTAAATTACTCTAAACTAATTGATAATGTTAAAATTTATTTAACTGAGATAAAAAAACCCATAACATTCATGTGTGCTTTCACCATACTTTCGATTCCTAGATTTAATATTTTTCTTCAACAAATTTTAACTTTCAAAAAAGAATTTGGCGCATATCAAGTTTTTCTTGACGTTTCTATGGTTTGTCACCCTATGTATTTTTCACCCCAGCTCGCTGATGATCATTTGCAACTTTTTTTTAAAAAAGCACTCTCGTACATGAAAAGTCATGGTCAAGATGAAATTGGAGAAACTGGCTTTCTTGAATTTGAAATTAATAAAGTCGAACGCATTTATCATGTTATGCAAAAAGGCGAGCTTTTTCCCGACGAATTAAAAAAATGGCGAAAAGATTTCGCCACTTTTTTTACGGAATATGACCGGAGAAAAAAACTTATTTTTAAAAATGTGTTCCCGGAGCTTTCTTCTTTTTTTGATTCATGCTCTTAGAAAACCGCCGTTAAAATTGAATGAGCAGGCGCAGTCATTTCGGCTGCTTGTCCATGAATCCAGAGATGAAAATTGGATTTTTGATCACTTGGATTCATGATAATCACTGCGATCGAATTATCTAAGTTTTTAAATGCTGTCGTAAGCAGTTGACTGCGACTTGCGCTACTAACGATTCTTTTTGCACCTGGTTTTACAAATTTTGAAAAATGGCCAATGTAATAAAAAGTGTTCGTATAGGTTAATTCACCTGTCTTTGTGTTGCCGTGAATAGGAGCGAAACAGTAATTTTTAACATGATTTGGGCCGCCGTTTTCATCTAAGACAATATTCCAATCTGTAAAACCTGCCGAACCGTTATTAAAATCAGCAATCATATTTTTTCCGTAGCGTTCTCCAAGATCCCAGCTGCCCATTTTTTTCGCATCGAAGTTTTCAACAGTCCCTTCTGTGAAAAGAAAATTTTTATCTGGGTATGCATCCTTGGCCAGCTTGAGGTTGTCGTGCATTGTAGTTCCGCCACTCCAGTTTTCATACCAGTGAAATCCGATTCCCCATAAATAGTCTGAGGCCACTGGATCACTGAGAAGAGCGTCGGTGCGTTGATAGAGGAGATCTCTATTGTGATCCCAGCCTATGATTTTTGTTTCACCAAGTCCTTCGTTTTTCATAGTTGGGCCTAGATAATCTTTGAGGAAGTTTTTTTCTTCTTCTGCAGTATAAATGCAGCTTTCCCATTTTTGCTTTGCCATGGGTTCATTTTGTATCGTGATTCCCCATATAGGAATTCCTTCTGCCTTATAGGCTTTGATGAATTTTGTATAATAGAGGGCCCAGGATGGGTAGAACTCTTTTTTAAGTTTTCCTCCTTGAAGAAGATTGTTGTTGTCTTTCATAAAAGCAGGTGGACTCCAAGGAGAGACAAACATAGTTAGATTTCCTTGGGCCCTCTCAATAGCTTTTTTTATGAGAGGTATTCGAAATTTTTTGTCATGACCGATATCGAAAGTTGAAAGACTCGCATCACCTTCTTTAATGTACGTGTAGTTTTCACTGCTAAAATCGCAGCTATTGATATGAGTTCGGGCCAAACTGTAACCGATCCCTTCGATAGGATCATAATAATCTTTGATGACCTGTTCTTGTTTTTCCAAGGGTAGTTTGGCAAGAGTTTCTGCAGCAGAATCGGTTATCGCTCCGCCTATCCCAAGAATAGTTTGAAATTGCTTATCAGGATCTACAAAAATGACAGTTTCTGTTTCAAAGGGTTGTTCTTTGGGTTTAAAGAAGGATTTTTCAACTTGAGTTAGACGAAAATTACTGTCTTTGGCAGTCATATAAATTGAAATTTTCTCGTCTTCGAGTTTGTTCGAGGGAAATCTATTGACACCTTTTGTGTGTGAGCATGAACTCAAAATAAAACAGATTAGGAAAGTTGTTTTAATTTTTACAAATTGCATGTTCAATCCTTTTATTGGTTGAGAGTTATATTGTTAGATTAAAATTCTTCCCAGACAAAAGTCCCAACGGATTTTGCTGGTAGTGCGGCTTTTTTTAATTTTCCTTGATACTCAATTGCAAACTCTTCAGTTGCTTCTTTTTCATTAAGAACGATGAGTACATTTTTATTATCAGTGGTTTTAAAGGCAACATGTGATAAAGTTTCAATGCTTGATTCTGAGCCAATTCTGATAGAACCTGAATCAACAAATTTAGAAGCATGTGCGACGATATAATAAGCAACGTTGCGGCTAATCTTATCTGAATCGATGCTTAGGGCACCTTCACAAGTTTCACAGCCTCCTTTCGTATGAGGTTCAAATTTTGAGCTTGCTGCTAGATTCCACTCTAAAACAGATTTTGCCCAGTTCTTGGCCCCGCCAATGATCATATGTTTCATATGCCACATGAATACTGGTGAAAATTGACTTGGACCTCCAACCCAAAATTCTGTAAGAGAGACTTCTTTGTCTGGAAATGCTGCCTTCACTTTTGAAAGACAGCTCACATCTCCTCCCCAAATAGAAAAATTTCGTTCGTACGTGCCATAGAGGTGAAAAGCAGAACCATTAATAAATTCTGCTGCTTTAGGATCTTGTAAAATGGCCATCGGATATTCAACGTGATCACAATTGTGATCATAGATATTGATCTTTGTCGCAATATTTTCATTTCTAAAAGCTGGCCCTAGATAGTTTTTAATAAATTCTGCTTGCTCTTGATAGCTCATGCTTGTGCTTGGATTATTATGTTCATTAAGAGGTTCATTTTGTGGGGTAATGGCGTCAATAATGATTCCTTGCTCTCGCATTGCCTTGATGTATTTTACAAAATATTTAGCGTAAGCCGGATAATAAATAGGATTTAATTTTCCACCAATAGAATTTTTATTCGTTTTCATCCAAAGAGGGGGTGACCATGGGGAAGCAAGTATTTTGAGAGTAGGATTAATCTTTATGATTTTTTTTAAAACAGGAATAAGTGTTTCAAGGTCACGGGCAAGTGAAAAGTTTTTGAGGTCTGGATCATTCTCTTGACCTGAGGGAAGATCATTATAGGAAAATATACTTGCACTTAAGTCTGAAGCACCAAGAGTGATGCGAAGGTAGTTTATTCTTATTCCCCCTTGAGTCGGGCCAGCAAAGAGTTCATTAAGAAGATCGTTTTGTATCTTTTCGGGTAACTGATAGATTAAATCAGAACTTCCGCCAGTTAAGTTAAAACCAAAACCGTCTATTGATTGATAAGTTACTTTAGGATCAATTGAAATTCTGGGAAGATTAGGATTGGTTATTGGAGATTCAATATCCCACTTCTGTTCTTGCAGTAGAATTGTTTGATCACTTTTAGTGAGCCAAAATTCTTTTTTTGTTTTTATGATGTCATGTTCTGCATTGGAAATTTTCCTAGAATTTAAATATTTTTTTCCACCAGCGCATGAAAGGATAAGTGATGTGATAATTAAAAGGAAAGAATATTTCATTATTGATCTCCAAATGATTCTTAATAATTCTACAATAAAAAA
>Ga0247844_1002791_pt1 | contig 27517 bp, 31 predicted proteins | sample LaCtaG_FD_192421 | JGI IMG/M metagenome (GOLD analysis project Ga0247844, IMG submission 192421) | Freshwater microbial communities from meromictic Lake La Cruz, Castile-La Mancha, Spain - LaCruzMarch201714.5m_1 | ecosystem: Environmental > Aquatic > Freshwater > Lake | place: Spain: Castile-La...
CCAAGAAGGGGATCGGTCCGGAAGGTTCCCCAAATTAAGACCGTTTCCAGCTTGGATGCCAGCGATGCAACACCACCGCAAGCCAGGCCTTGAGGCCCAGCGGCTCTGGCCCTGCCCAGGGGCAGAGTGGAGCCGATACAAATTCCCCTCCGGCCCAGCCACAATCAGTTCGAGCTGCGCGCGGCGATCCTGCAGATCAGGACGTTGAGCTAAGGCCTAGGGAGCAGCCGGGCGGGTTTGATTCCACCCCGAACCTTTTGCTGGGGTTACTGGGGGGTGCATCACGGCGCCGGCTGAAAAGGATTGAGCAGCCGCACCCCGCAGCCAGCAAAGTCATCGACGTTGCGCGTCACCACGGTTAGGTCGTGCAGCAGGGCGATGGCAGCGATCTGTTTGTCGATGGCGTTGTGAGGATTGGGCACCCGCAGTCGCCACCAGATCTGGGCCGCATCGCCATCAAGGTCCAGCACCCGATCGCCGTAGGTCTGCGACGACTCAGCTAGCCACTGCTCCAGCAGCTTGGCTTGCGGTTGATCCCCCCGGTGGCGAATGAACTCCACTCCGCGGCGCAGCTCACCAATGGTGATGGCGGCTAGAAACAGCGGGGTGTTGTCGCGGGCTGCAGCAGCCCAGAAGTCCTGCACACCCGCATCAGCGCGGCGGCCCTTACGGGCCTCGCTGATCACGTTGGTGTCAATCAAAAACATCAGCCGCCGCACGTTGATCGTCACGGCGCTGGAAATCGGCGTCCACACCGACTTCCGGCATGGCAGCCAGTAATTGAGCCAGATTCCGCCGCGGTGGGGTCAGCAGAGCAGCGGCAAGGATGGCCCGCAGTTCCGCTTCCTGGCTGCGGCCATGGGCACCAGCACGCTTCTTGAGCGCCTGGACCAGGTCGTCATCGACGCCGCACACCAATAGATCAGGCATGGCTGCATAACAGCACTGATAGCAGTGCTATCGCCATTGGCGCCTTTGATCCGGTATAGCCAGCAGCTGAACGGTCAGTTCCGCAAGGAGAGCTTGCGCCGGTCCTCTCCAGTTTGAGGCACTCCTGACGTCGGACCTCCGCTGGGATCGGTCCCGTCGCCGCGCCACACCTGGCACCGAATTCCATGGCCACCTCTGCTGGTACATCAAATGGGGCTGGGGGGGGCCTATGACGATGCCATTCCTATGCACTAGCAACCCGGGCTGAATTGCAAGTCACGCCTAAAAAGACTAGCCAGCGGCACATACAAACAAAATCTCAGGCCCAATGGCCTTAGCCAGCAGGCGATGGAGCAACGCATCAGGGACTGCCTGCCTGGCTATCAATCCACCACAGCAGAGACAGGAAACGCACAAACCAAGCGGAGTCACGAAATGCTGACACAACTCTCCAGTGGGTCACGGTCAAAAGAGTGTTGAGGCATGGTTGACGCTGCCTCCTGATTTCGGGTTTATGGCGGCGGCATCTTGGTTTTGATTCAACGCCGTTGTTTGGGTTGGCTCAATCCTCAATCTCCCAATTTCTACTACAAAATGTCTTCATTTCGTTTCGCTTGCTCGCCATTGCTACTGGCCGCTACGCCCTTGCTGCCCTTTGCTGCCCTTGCACCCGCATCGGCCAATGAGCTGGCCTCGCTGAATAGTCGTGATTCCATCAACGGCTACATGGAGCAGCAAGAAATTGACGAGCTCAAGGCCTGGCGCTCTAGCAATCAGGTCACCAGTGTCAACCAGTTCTCCGACGTAAGGCCTACCGACTGGGCCTACCAGGCACTTAGCAACCTAGTGGAGAAATACGGATGTGTGGCGGGCTACCCCAACGGCACCTACAAGGGCGGGCAGGCGATGACCCGCTATGAAGCGGCTGCTCTACTGAATGCCTGCCTCGATCGCGTCACCGAGGTGACCGACGAGCTGCAACGGCTGATGGACGAGTTTAAAAAGGAACTCGCCGTGCTCAAGGGCCGCGTCGATGGCCTCGAGGCCAAGGTGGGCACATTGGAAGCCCAGCAGTTCTCCACTACCACCAAGCTTTCCGGCCTTGCGACGTTTGTCGTAGGGGGAGTGGGATACGACGGTAGTGCATACAATTCGGCGGCAAATACGGTAAGCCAACGCGCCCCCCGAGCTCCGGTCAAGGGGGTCGCCGAGAATGTCACATTTAACTACGATCTACAGCTGACTTTAGATACAAGCTTCACCGGAAAAGACTTACTTCGTACTAATCTTCGTGCTGGCAATTTTGGCAGAAGTGCCTTTGGTGGAGAGCCCCACGGCCTTGGCAATTCCGCCGAATTAGAGGTTGCCTTTGAAGAGGATGCTGGCCCAAATATTGTCGCCATCGACAAGCTGTTTTACCAATTCCCCATTGGCAAACAATTCACAGCCACGGTGGGGGCCCGTGTGGGGCAGGAAGACATGCTGGCACTTTGGCCCAGCGTATACCCTGCTGACACCATCTTAAACCTCTTTACCGTTAATGGTGCTCCAGCTGCCTATAGCAAGAATCTTGGCGCCGGAGCTGGCCTGTGGTGGCAAAACAATGGCTTGAGCGTAAGTGCAAACTATGTTTCAGCCCTTGGCTCGGATTCAACAAATGGGCTCTTCACGTCTGAGTCTGGTGGCACCGCTAGTGTGCAAGTCGGTTATCAACAAGAGCAATGGGGACTGGCTGCGATATGGTCCTATGTGCAACCACTCACCCAGTTTGTACCAGGCACCACTCCAACTGTTCATAGCTCCATCGACCACGGGGAAGCAGTTGGTGCTGAAACCAATGCCTTCGGCTTAAGTGCCTTTTGGCAGCCACTCGAAAGTGGCTGGATACCTTCCGTGAGTCTGGGCTGGGGGATCAACACCACAAACTATGGAGTACAAACAACTGGTAGGCCCAGCGTCAGCCAATCCTGGATGGTGGGATTGCAGTGGTCTGATGTGTTCGCCAAAGGCAATGACTTTGGCTTTGCAGTCGGACAGGCTGTTTTTGCCACATCACTGACTGGCGGTGTAAACCCAGAAGATGGTAATTATGCCTTGGAAGGTTGGTATAAGTTCCAAGTCACTGATAAGATCAGCATTACACCTGCCCTATTTTATCTTAGCCGGCCGATGGGGCAAAGAACGCCCGTGGGGCAAGGTTTCAGTTCGATTGGGGCTCTAGTCAAAACGACATTTAAATTCTAGTTTTAAAATTAAAAGCCCCGGCAATTAACTGCCGGGGCCCTTGTTCTTTTGCTGAATTCAGGTTTGGCTTGAATTCATGTTTGTTTGGACTGGCTTAATGTCAGTGCTAGTTGGCTGGGTCCCCCTCGGATCTGCCGAATCCCCAGGTTTCGCATGGCCGGGCCTCAGGGGTTTGCGATAGGAGCCTGAGCCGCCGCCGCCGCAGGCTAGCAACTCGGAAGTAGGGGCATTTAAGCCAATTAATCCATAGGAGTTGTCTATTGATGCTTTGGGCGCTAGGGGTGAAATGGATAGGGCAGCGAGTGAGCTGGTGCCGATAAGAATGAGCCTAAGAATCGGGGGCATGGAGTTTCGTTGATGAGATTTGTGGTGGATAAGAAGAGGGACTTCAACAAGCTGATTCATCAGTGTTTTGGATGCGAATGTTCGGCGCATGGCATCCATAGCGATCCCATGGCATGGGCCCCGACGCAGCCAAGCTCCAGGGCTTTTTCCAGCGCTAGAGCTTTGCTGAGGTAGGTCATCGAGTTTTCCTGGACTGGTTGACTGCTGTGGTGTTGGCGGCTGTTGCTTGGGCTGAATGTCCAGATGCCCATGGCATTGATGCCTGCCACCAGCACTCCCATGCCAACCACGCAGGCATTAATAATGCCCATTCCCACTACGCCAACGCTCACTACCCCCATGGGCACCACACCAATGCTCACTACCCCCATCGGCACGATTCCGATCGAAACTATGCCCAAGGGAGCTACGCCTATGGCGAGCAGCTTCGGTTTATCGCCGCATTGGGACATATCAATTAGATGGCGAGCAGTGAATTAATTCACTTGTAGAATTCAGTGCTGGGATCCACTGGGCTTGGAAGGCTGGGACCCACCGTGTGTGGCGCACGGCATCCACTGGGTACCCATGCGGTGGGCTCCGGTGCAATTGAAATGCAGCTTGGCGGCGGTTTCAGCTTCCGCCTTTGTTGGGTAAAGCGTCGGTACGCCCTTTTGGCCTGCGGTGCACGCTCCAGCCAGCAGGAATTGAGCCGCAATGGCTCCGATTCCCATCGCGGCAATCTTCAGGGAACTCATCGTCATGGGAATCAGCTGGCGGGGGCAGAAAATACATTTTCATTCTAACACTGATCTCCACTAAGCGCTGGTTGATGGAGACATGAGCGCTTTTCTCTCAGATCCCTGGGTAGAGTTGCATTTCCACTGGATGGAGGGTTTACTAATGGCGCCCCTGCCCCTTGCCGCAGCTCAAGACGCTCCTGGTCTTCGGATTGGCGAGATGGCCAAGATCTCCGGCTTTTCGGTGAAAACGATTCGCTTTTATTGCGATCAGGGCTTACTGCTTACGGCCCGATCTGAGGGCGGATACCGTATATTCAGTCTCGAAAGTCTTGCTGAGTTGGAAATCATTCGAGCCTTACGGTCTATGGATGTGCCGATCAGCGAGTTGGCCCGCATTCTTGAAGTACGTCGCGCAGGCATATGCAATTGTTCGACGATAAAGAATAGCATCTCAACTAATATGGCCTCAATTGACTCGCGCATCCAAATGCTGCAAATGATGAAATCTGAGCTGACTCGCCTACTCTCCAGCTGGCAAGATTGCGGGGGCGCCAAATCCGAGGAATCTGCTTAAAAGTGATCTGCCATCTCCATTTTTTCCCAGCTATCGGAAGCGCCGTAGCAATCCCAATCAGATGCCAACATCCCTTCATGCGGGGAGTGGCTCTTGATCCATAGAGTTTCTAACTTACAATCGAACACCGAATCCCTTGTGCGTTTAGGTCGGCCATCAGTCCAGCACTCGTTAGGAGTTGAACCACGGCAGTTTCAGACCAAGGGCTTCGATTGGATCCATCACGAGCTTGTTGAGAGCACGGCCTAGAACGACTTGTGGCTCGTCTGCCCGAATAGGGAGAACGGGATGGAAGTGATCGGCTCCGTTGACAATCTTGCGTCTGATCAAGGAGTTCCCTGCCTCCAGCCCGCACACATAGGCTCGTTCCTGACACAGACCCTTGGCTCCATGTTCTTTGTCGCCCATCCGCACCCAGTCGCCAGCGCAGACGATCGACTGCACTGAGGTTTCCAAAGGTGGCCGTTTTCTGAAACTGCCCGGAGAAAAGAGCGACACCGAGCCTGGATAGCGCCGCACCTCGGAATCAACCACCCTGGCATTGGTGAATTCGGGATGAGCGATGGGGAGCAGGTCACGCGTAAGCAGGTCGATGATCTCTTGATCACTCATCGCTGAGATAGCCGATGCGTTGTAAAAGTCGCTCGCGACCACCGAGCCCTGGGGCTGCCCATCACCCCAGAGAGCCTTTTGCGCATCCTTATGCAACTGATCCAGCATGAAAAAAGTGCCCCCTGAGCCCTTCAGTGATTCGAAGCGGGAAAACACGTTGGCTGGGTAAGCGATTGGAACATAACGATCCAGCCAAAGACGTGCTGAAACGACATCGATGGAGCCAAGCGAAGCAGCGCTAACAAGCTCTGGTGCTGCCTTGCTGAGTTCTGGAGATTGAGCCATCAAAGACTTGAGCCCTTTTGCACCAACCGCCAAGACCACAGCATCCACGTCGTCAATCACCTGAACTGTTTTGGTTGCCACGTTCTGAAGCTCAACCGAGCTGACGCGCTGCGAGTCAGACGACACATTCACCCGTCTCACCAACGTTCCACCAAGGACCTGCAGATGATGGCGGGAGATCAGCCTTCTACTCAGAGGTGCAAACAAATGTTCAGCAATACTTTTCGACTTGATCCAACAGACATCAAATGAGTCTTGGTGGGCCAGGGCGTAGTAATAAAGGAGCTCCATGGTGACCGCGGCCGAAAGCTCTTCGGGCGGCTTGAACAAGCCAACCAGCAAGGTGGGGCGCAAGAACTCATTGATAAGCCGATCGCTGATGCCAAGCTTGACAAAGAGTGATAGCGCATCGAGATCGTCGTACTGCTGGAAAATCTTATCGCTACGATAAAGGTCCAGCATCGCATAAAGAAGCCCTGCAATACTGAGCCTGTCTTGAATGGGTAGTCGCGTGAAGTTAGTGAATGTTGCCACCATCTGGCCAAGCGGACTTGGCCACTGAGGTGCGTCTCCAAAGACAGGCGCTGTTGCTTCTAACCCAACTGGCGACCAGAAGGCACTGGTTGTGAAGTCAGTGAAGATATCGCCAGCGCCGAGTTCATCTGTGAGTGCATTGATATTGGGATAGTCTTTCCAAAAACCTCTGGTGCCTGCCTCGAAAGGTTTACCGCTTTTGGTGGTGATTGGTTGAGTGCCTGTTGGATTGGACATCCCATCAATCAAGGTGACACGAATACCCGCTTCATAGAGTGCCTTGGCTGCGCCCCAACCAGCCCATCCAGCTCCGATGACGACTACATGGGATGGTCTTCCGTCAGGCATGGCTGCTACGAACGTCGGCTCAGCTTTTGCAAGTTACTCAAACAGTGATGGAGAGGCACAACGGATGCCTGACCGCTGCTGCAGGGGGCTGGGAAGCAGGGGTTGAAAAGAAGAAGAAGAAGGAGGACATCACCCATCACGGCTGCGCTCGCGTCTCCCCTTTGCCAGGCTGGGAGCACCGCGGAAGATCCGATGCTGCGCTTTCTGCTCAACGTTCTCTGGTTCGTGCTCGGCGGGGTGGTGATGGGCCTGGGCTGGTGGCTGGCCGGTCTTGTGGCGGCGATCACGATCGTCGGCCTTCCCTGGGCCCGGGCCTGCTTTGTGATCGGCAACTACTCCTTCTGGCCGTTTGGCAATGAGGCCGTGAGCAGGCGTGAGCTCACCGGACGGATGGATTTCGGCACCGGACCGCTGGGGCTGATCGGCAACGTGATCTGGTTTCTGGTGGCGGGCTGGTGGCTGGCGATCGGCCACCTCACCTCTGCAGTGGCCTGCTTCGTGACGATCATCGGCATTCCCTTCGGGATCCAGCACATCAAGCTGGCGCTGATCGCACTGGCCCCGGTCGGCATGCAGGTGGTGCCGGTGCGCCGCTAGATGCCACCCCAGCGCCTGCCCGGGGGCAAAGTGGATCCGATGCAAATTCCTTTCCGGCCCAGCCCCCGCGAGACCACAGAAGCGATGGTGCGCAACATCGCTCGCGAGCTGGCCGAAATCGAGCAGGCCATCAGCCATTGCAGGGGCGATCGGGTAGCTGAACCCCGATTGACGGGCACCTGGCTGGCCCACCTGCTGATCAGCAGCAGGGAGCTACTCCAGAACCTGCTGATCGAGTCGGCCCGCAGGCCGCCATCCGGCACCTAGACCCTGCCCAGCACCCCGGTTACGGAAAGCAAATGGCGTATGAGCCGAGCAGGGGCTCAGAAGCAGAAGGGCAGGAACTGGGTGCGGCAGGCGGCGTAGCCATCCACCAGGGCGCCGAGGCCGATTTGGTGGGCGATGCCAAAGCCGGTGAGGCCTTCCACCACGATGCCGATCACGATGCCGAGCATGGCGGCGCGGCCGTTAAACAGTTCAGCTCGCTTGAGCTGCGCCACGAGGGTCAGCTGTTCGGCGCTGGTATCGAGCAGCTTGTCGTTGGCGGGGGTGTTGGTCATGGGGATCTCCTGGGTGGTTTGAAACGAAACGGAAGCGCTGGCGTCAGTCGGCGATATTTGGCTGCAGCACTAGGGCACTGATCAGCCGAGCCCGATCTGGGAAAGGATGCCCTGGCCGGTGAGTAGCTCGGTGCCCAGGCCGATCACGAAGCCGAGCATGGCCAGACGGCCGTTCCAGGTTTCGGCGAAGGCGACAAAACCAAAGCGGGGAGTGGGCTCAGCCATGCGTGTTTCAGTATGTTGCGCCAATTGTAACAGCATGTGAAGGGGTTGGGGCGGCGCCGTGCAGCCTTACTTCTGATCAAGCTGAGCGAATCGCCTTTCACTAATGATCTTCGCCAATTCCAGGAAATAGCCGGCGGTGCACCACTTGCCATGGTTGCGGTCGCGATTGACTACATCAGTTCTGAGCTCGGCAGCCTCTGCCATTACTAGATCTAGCTCACCTTGAGGCAAGTCATAAAGCTCTTGAAGCTCAACCGAGCGATCAAGCAAGTGACTCTTAAACCACTTTGGATTAAGTTCTTGAGGAGGGATATCCATATGAAATTGATTATGATTTAGAATTCACATTCTACAGCATTATCCTCTTCTTGCCATTCGTCCATAAAGTCCTCGAAGCTTGAATGGAAACCAGGGTTGTTTAGATAAATGTCCACAAGATCATCCAAGGCAACGAATTCAGGGATAAACGCACCAGGCTTTTGCTTGTAGTCATGCAAGATTTCTTCTTTATTCACTTTGCAAAAATCCCAATTACCCAGCATAGGCTCAACTGGTAGAGCTGAGGCTGCCTCTGCCAGGAAAGTTGACGCCTCTCTGTTTCGACCACCAAGCTGTACTCAATTCGGTGCTGGTCCAGTTTTCGATTTCGGCTGACAGTGAGAGGCGGTTGGATTCTGGGCTTAAGTCGACTGGTTATTGACGAAATCGCGGTTCAGCAGATCGCAGACCTCAAAGATCTGCTCGGCACGGTCTGTGGTGAACTGCAGTTGCTGCGCCAGGGCCGCCAGGAACTCTTGCTCCTGAGGAGCCACGATCCGATCGCAGTGGATCAGCTGGCAGGCCAGGGCGAAGGCCATCTCCTGCTGCTCCGGACTGAGCAGCGGGGCCGCGCTGGCGATCAGCCCCTGCCACGACTCCTCCCGGAAGCGCTTGAGCAGACCCGAGATCAACAGCCCGAAGGCGTAAGGCTCCATCTCCTGGTAGGCCGTACGTCCCAGCAGCTGCTCCCGGATCACGCGGGCTTCGTCCTTGCCGAAGGTCTGGTCGCAGCACACCGCCGCCAGGGGGATGGCGGCAAAGGCTTCAAGCGTGGTCATCTGGAGGGTCATGGCGGGCGGCAGTGAACGCACCTCTCCAGCATGCCGGCAGGCTGCAAGGGACTCGTTAAGGCTTGTTCAAGCTCAGGCCACGCGAACGCTCCCTTTCACCCAGCGGGCCAGTCTTAGTCCTCGTGCCAGTAGCCATTTTCTAACCACTCTCCCTTCTACTGCCGTCGTTGCTGATCGGATTCTCATCCGCTGGCCAGGCCCAAGCCACCGTCTTGAATCAGGGTGCATTCCACACCCTGCCGCCGGAGATCTTCCACCAGCAGATCACAGATTTCCCGATCCACCGGAGGAGTGAGATGCTTCTCTCCGTCAAGGAGATGGAGCACCTCCCCTGGGAGGCAACCGATCCAGCGAGCCAAGCTTTGCTGCGCCTGAAAGCGACGCTCTGGCGAGAGCGCCCCCTGAAATTGGATCTGCAGGCGATAGCGGGGGGGCACTGGATGGTCCAATTCGATGCTACGCAGGCTGGCCGCCGTCGCCAGCACCACCAACTGGTCTCCGGCGGCCAGCACCAGGTCTGGCGGCGGCAAAAGAATGGGCTCGCGATAGCGGGACCGGCGCAGAGAAACGCCTGTCACGCCATAGCCATTCTCCAGCCTGGAGATATTCAGACCGCAAAGATTGTTCTGCTCCTGAAGGCGGTAGCGCACGATCAGTAGGTGGGTGCCCTGCAGTTGCAAGACTCCCTCCACCCTCTCCCCAAAGGCGGCCGCCACCACCGCATCGGCGACGAGGTCGACGGTGGAAATCACCGCCAGCCCTCCCAGCAGGTCCCCCAGGGGTTCGGCGGCCCCAAAGTCATGGGCCAGCACCGCGACACCAGCCTCGGGCCAGCGTTTTTGCAGCGCCATGGCGGCTTCAAGATTGGCTAGCAGATCGGTGGAAAGCAGGCCAACGGCGGCAACAGGACGACCCTCAAGCGCCTGGAGCGCCTCCTCTAGTTGTCCGAATTGAACGATTCCCTTGTCCTGGGAGCCATCGCTGCCCCCCGGCTCGACCCTCACCACCAGCTGCTGGTGACGCCGCAGCCGCTGGGCAACGCGCTGAGCCAGCGCGGATCCCTCCACTAACAGCACCGGCGCCGGGCCCCGCCGGGGCAGCCGGATCCGTTCCACACCCAGGCGCTCCCGCAGCAAACGTTCCAGGATCACGGCCACCAGGGCCGAGGTCAGCAGCGTGCCAACCAGGGAATAGAGGAGGGTGCCAACGATCAGCCAACCGCTGACCTCCTCTATCCCGGTGATGTCGGAGAGGAGGAGGTTCACCGGGTCGACGTACTCCCCTTTGAGCAAGCCGAGGGTGACAAACACCCCCTGCTTCCATCCCCCCACTTGTGAGAAGGTCTGCACGCCGACCAACACCAATAGCATCAGCAGAGCGAAGCCCCACCGCTGGAGCCGTGTCCGCGCCCGCAGCCAGACGCGCAGCTTTTGAATTTTGCTCCGCAGCCAGGCCTGGACGCGATGGCGGCGGTTTTGGCCAGGGGCCAGCGGGCCCTGGTTGATGAGCGGTGAACGGGCTGTTAACCATACCGGCGGGGATCCGGAGGATGACCCGGGAAGCCGGACCTGCTTCTGTTGGCGAAGGTCCCCACCAGGACCCTCCACTACCTGAATGATCTGGCCATCCACCTCCACTCTCGCCCGCATCGATGCAGGTCTTAGGGCGGTGCTGATCGCATCAGCACAGAGAAGGATGGGATCGACCACCGCTACCCCGGGCAGGCGCTGCTCCAGCAGGGCGCCGAGATCGGCGCGACGGTTGGTGGAACGCACCACGATTTCTGCGGTGGGATTAAGGAGCCGTACCTGGAGGGCAGCCTCAAAGTTGATCGTGCTGTCGGAACTCAGAAGCAGAACGGCACTGGCTCGCTCGGCACCGGCTTGGCGCAACACGTGGGCCAGGCGCATGTCTCCAAGGGTGAGCGTTGCCGCCAGACGGGACTCCAGCTCGGGATCTCTCCAGCTGGGCTGCTGCAGATCGACGCCGTGGAGGGGCAGATCAAAGGCCAGGAGGCGCTGAAGACAGGCCTGCCCCAGGGCGCCAAGACCACAGACCAGGACGGGGGCAGGGCTCAGGGGATCGGTGGGATGGGCACTCAACGTCCGGGGCCGCCGGGTTCAGAGATCATCCTCCACACCGGCGGTGATGGTGCAGTCGCTGGTGGGGTAGCTCACGCAAAGCAGGGCAAAACCCGAGGCGATTTGATCATCGTCGAGGAAGCTTTGATCAGATTGGTCGACACCGCCGCTCACAATTTTGCCTGCACAGGTGCTAAATGGACTTTGGATCAGTGCGAAACGGGTCCTTCGGCGGCGCACTGCCAGCAGGCCCTGGCGATGACCTGCTCCTCATCGGCCGCAATGACCATCACCTCGAAGGGGGAGAGCCAGCTCAGGGCGGACACCACCTCATCCCTGAGCGCGTCATCGTGTTCGCCGATGCCTCCGGTGAAGGCGAGCACGTCGCCGCCGCCGAGGCTGGCGGCCATGGCCCCAATCTCCCGCAGAAGCCGGTGGCGGAACACGGCGATGGCCAGCTGGGCTCCCCCGTGCCCAGCCGTTGCAGCAGCCCTGAGTTCCTGCATGCTGCCGCTGAGCTCGGAGAGAGCCAACAAGCCGCTTCGGGTATTGAGGGCCTGGTCCAGCTCCTCCACCGAAAGGCCCCTGCGCAGCTGATGCAGCAGCAGTCCGGGGTCGACAGAGCCGCAGCGGGTGGCCATCACCAGCCCCTCCAGCGGGGTGAACCCCATGGTGGTGTCCACGCTTCGTCCCCCGGCGATGGCGCACAAGGAGCAGCCGGCGCCCAGGTGGCAGCTAATCAGCCGCAGGGGGGGCGCTGAGGCGGCCGCAGGCCTACGGGCGGCCACAACCTCGGCGACGTGCTGGTGGCTCAGGCCATGGAACCCAAAGCGCCGTAGGCCCTGGCGGCGCCAGTCAGCGGGGATGGCATAGGTGGCGGCCTCGTCCGGCAGGGTGGCGTGGAAGGCGGTGTCGAAGCAGGCCCACTGCTCCAGATCTGGGCGATGGGCCGTCAGCCAGCGCATCACCCGCAGGGCCGGGCCGTTGTGGAGGGGAGCCAGGGGCACCAGCTCCGCTAAGGCCGCCAGGACCGTTGGGTCCAGCCGCACGGGGGTGGTGAAGCCTTCGCCGCCGTACACCACCCGGTGCCCGGCTAAGACGATGGCTTCGCTCCAGGGTGCCAGGGCCGCCGGCAGCCAGTCCTCAAGCACCGTCTCCGGGGAGGCTCCCTCGGCCATGGGGCAGTCCCGTTGCCCCTGCCAGAGCCGGCTGCCATTCTCAGTCAGCAGGGAGGCCTTGAGACTGGAACTGCCGGCATTGAGCACCAGGACCAGCCCAGCACCAGTCGCTGCCGTGGTGGCCAGGTCCGTCATCCCCGATCAGCCATTGGCAGGGACCAACGCCAGTCGGTGATTTCCGGCGCGTCCATGCCGTGGGTATGGGCATACTCCCGGTGAGAAAGAATCTCCTCCTTCATGCGCTCCTTCACATGGGCGGCGCGGGAGCCGAGGCGCGCTACGCGGTCGATCACATCGATCACCAGGTTGAAGCGGTCGATCTGGTTGTTCATCGCCAGCTCCAGCGGCGTGTTGATGTTGCCCTTCTCCTTGTAACCGCGCACATGGAAGTTGGCTTGGTTGGTGCGGCGGTAGATGAGGCGGTGGATCAGCCAGGGGTAGCCGTGGAAGTTGAAGATCACCGGCCGGTCGGTGGTGAACAGGGTGTCGAAATCCCGGTCGCTCAGACCATGGGGATGCTCCTTCGGTTCGGTGAGGGCGAACAGCTTCACCACGTTGATCACCCGGATCCGCAGGGTGGGGATCTCCCGCCGCAGGATCTCTACGGCCGCCAGGGTTTCTTTGGTGGGAATGTCGCCGGCGCAGGCCATCACCACCTCGGGCTCATCCAGTTCGATGCCTTGGTCGTCGTTGCTGGCCCATCGGACGATGCTGATCCCCTTGGACAAGTGGCGCCTGGCCTGCTCGAGCGAGTAGTACTGAAGGTGCTTCTGTTTGTCGGAAACAATGATGTTGCAGACGTTGGTTTCCTGCAGAGCCTCCTCGGCCACCGCCAGCAGGCAGTTGGCGTCGGCCGGCATATAAACCCGCACTACGTCGCCGCTCTTGTTGCCGGCCAGGTCAATGAAGCCAGGATCTTGGTGGGTGAAGCCATTGTGATCCTGCCGCCACACGGTGGAGGATATCAGGCAATTCCAGGCACCGATCGGCGATCGCCAGGGCGCATGGTGGATGCAGGATTCCAACCATTTGGCGTGCTGGTTGAACATCGAGGCGATCACATGGGCGAAGGCCTCGTAGGTGTGGAAGAAGCCATAGCGACCGGTGAGCAAATAACCCTCCATCATCCCCACCAGGGTGTGCTCGCTGAGCATCTCCACCACCCGGCCGCTGCGGGCCAGTTCACTGCCGTTGAGGTCCTCCGGCAGGAAATCCTCCATCCACACCTTCTTGCTCACCTCGTAGATCGCCTGCAGGCGGTTGGAGGCGGTTTCATCCGGGCCGAACACCCGCATCGAATCGGGATTGGTGCGGATGATGTCGCGCAGCAGCTCCCCGAGGGGGTAGGTGTTCTCCTCCTCTGTGCTGCCAGGAGCATCCACCGCCACCGCATAGTTGGCCAAGGGGGGGAACTGAAGCTTGCGGCGCAGCAGGCCGCCGTTGGCATGGGGGTTGGAGCCCATTCGACGCAGGCCTAATGGGGAGAGGGCCTGAAGTTCGGGAATCAGGGTGCCGTTGGCATCAAAGAGCTCCCAGGGGCGGTAGCTCTTCAGCCAGTCCTCCAACAGAGCCAGCTGCTCGGGATCGGTGTTCGGCGCAGCCAGGGGCACCTGGTGGGCCCTCCAGAAGCCCTCCAGCTTCTTGCCATGAAACGCTGCCGGACCGGTCCAGCCCTTGGGGGAGCGCAGCACGATCATCGGCCAGGCAGGCCGCACCGCTTCGCCGCTTGTCCGTCCCTCGGCGCGGATCTCAAGAATGCGCCCGATCGCCCGATCCATGGCGGCGGCCATGGCCTCGTGCATGGCCTTCGGTTCGCTGCCTTCCACGAAGATCGGCTCCCAGCCGTAGCCGCGCATCAGGTTCGCCAGCTCGTCATGCGGAATCCGCGCCAGCAGGGTGGGGTTGGCGATCTTGTAGCCATTGAGGTGCAGCACCGGCAGCACCGCCCCATCGCTGATCGGGTTGAGGAACTTGTTGATGTGCCAGGAGGTGGCCAGGGGCCCGGTTTCGGCCTCCCCATCACCCACGCAGGCCAGGGCGATCAGGTTGGGGTTGTCGAACACCGCGCCGCAAGCGTGGGAGAGCACGTAGCCCAGTTCGCCTCCCTCATGGATCGAGCCGGGGGTTTCCGGGGTGCAGTGACTGCCAATGTGCCCGGGGAAAGAGAACTGCTTGAAGAAGCGGCGCATCCCCTCGCTGTCCTGGCTCTTGTCGGGGTAGACCTCGCTGTAGCTGCCGTCGAGGTAGGTGGGTCCCAGCACCCCAGGAGCACCATGGCCTGGCCCCGACAGGTAGATCATGTCGAGGTCGTGGCGGCGAATCACCCGATTGGCGTGGGCCCAGATGAAGGCTTGGCCCGGTGAAGATCCCCAGTGGCCCAGCAGCCGCGGCTTGATGTGCTCAAAGCGCAGGGGTTCGGCCAGCAGCGGGTTATCGCGCAGATAGATCATCCCTACGGCCAGATAGTTAGCGGCGCGCCACCAGGCGTCGATCCGCTGCAACTCCTGCTCGTGATCGGGGCTGGAGAATTGAGCCTCGTAAGGGGCCATAGAGGAAGCGATCATGGCCTGCACTCTGATGTATTACTGGTTCAATCATGGCCTGAGGTCATTAAGAAACGGCTAAGTCCTCGCTTCAGGGGCGGAAGTCAGGGATCCAACATCCTCAAACAACATGCTCTATACGCAGCAGCAGCAACCGAAAAGCCTGCCCCAGCCGGCCGGCGGTGCGTGAGCCAAGCGCTTCTGGGGTTAACCTCCCGTTTTCCCTAGTGGAGCACACTATCAATGACGCTTGAACTAGGCTGCTGAAATCATGGAAATCGTTGTTTCAGGTGCATCCAAGGCAACACCAACCAACCAGCTGTTTGAGAAGGAAGCGGAATTCAGAAAGGAGACAATTTATTTTATCGTGATTGATCGCTTCTTTAATGGCAATCGGGCCAATGATGGGGTCAGCAAGCAGGGGCTCCATGACCCGAGTCTTACCCATTGGGGTCATTACTGGGGTGGTGATCTCGAGGGGATTATCGAGAAAGCTGACTACCTAAAACAGCTTGGCATCACAGCAGTCTGGCTGTCACCTCTGTTTGAGCAGGTGGATGCCATTGAGCATGGTCATGGACCGATGCACGGCTATTGGACTAAGGATTTCAAGCGCGTCAATCCCCATTTCGTCAGAGAGGGTGAATCAACTTCACTGAAGACCTGCGCCACCCTGCGCAGAATGGTCGAAGCCCTGCATGAACGAGACATCAAAATCGTCTTGGATATCGTCTGCAACCACAGTTCTCCTGAGCTGCATGGCAGCAAGGGAGTCGTCACAGATGATGGAGAGCCACTTGCTGATTTCCATGATGACACCAATCATTTCTACCATCACTATCCTGAAATCACCGACTGGGACGACGAGTTTCAGTTGATTCATCATGAAATGCTCGGGCTAGCTACCTTCAACGAGAAAAATATTGATTTCAGGAATTATATCAAAACCGCCATCAAGGCTTGGCTTGACCTTGGCTTCGATGCCTTGCGCATCGATACCCTGAAACACATGCCAGTGTGGTTCTGGCAGGAAATCGTGGCGGACATCCAGGCAAGCAAGCCCGACACATTCCTGTTCGGGGAGTATGGCTTCGGCTCGCCCTGGGATGGGCGTTATCTGCACTATGCCAATGACACTGGAGTGTCGGTGCTGGATTTCGCTCTTGCAGGGGCGATCCGCTCCGCCTTCAGCGGCCAGGAGCCAGGGGGCTTCCACCTCATTGAGCGGGTGTTGGCGATGGATCCGGTGTATCGGCGCTCCACAGCGCTGGTGACCTTCATCGAGAACCACGACATGCCCCGCTTCCTCTCGATTTGCTCCAGCCACGGGGATCTTGAGCTGGCCACGGTGTTGCTGCTCACGCTGCGTGGCATTCCCTGCCTTTTCTATGGAACCGAGCAATATCTTGTGAATGACACCAATGGCGGCAATGATCCCTACAATCGTCCGATGATGGAGTCGTGGGAGACGGGATCAAGACTGCCGGAGATCATTCGCCGTCTAGCCATGCTGCGCAAAACCAATCGCGCCCTTGCCTACGGACGGCATGGACAGAAGTACATTTCGGAATCGATCTATGCTTACACCCGCCAATATCGCGACAACCGGGTGTTCGTGGTTGTCAACAAGGGTGACAACAATTGCTGCGCCATTGACCATACCGGGCTTCCCGAAGGGCCTCACACCTGCCTGCTCACCGGGAAGAGTTTCGTGGTGGATGAGGGGGCGATCCGACAGCTCGTCATCCCGGCCAAGGGTGCGGTTGTCCTGGCGGTGCAGGGAGAACCGCTGAAGGCCACCACGGTGGTCAAGTTTCAGATCAATGACTATGTCACCCATCCCGGCGAAGTGATGGCCGTCTGCGGTGATGCCCCTGAATTGGGGGCCTGGGATGTGGATCGGTGCCCCCATCTGGAATTCATCAACGGGGACGTCTGGTTCGCCGAAGTGGGTTTCAATGAATCGGCGGGAAAGCCGATTCGCTTCAAGTTTGTGGTGCTGCGCTTTCATGGTCAGCAGCCCGTTTACGAGAATCTGGTCTGCCGCACCTTCCTGCTGCCATGCAGCGGCTCGGTGAAGCTGGATCTCGACTGGGAACGCCAGTAGGGCGGCCGGCCCTGGGGAATCAGGCTCATGCAACCAGGGGTGCGTTCCAGCACTTCAGAGCAGGGATACCCCGGTAGTAGGAAAGGATTGTGAGGGTGGAGGTGTCGAGCAGAAAATGGGCTCCGTGGCTGGGCGAAAGCTCGATCCAGCGGGCCACGAACACCCGGAACACGTGGCCGTGGGCGAACAGGGCTACCCTTCCGCCGTTCTCCCGAACCCGACGGATCACGCGGTCGACCCGATCCCCCACCTCGGCGGGGCTTTCCCCTTCTGGACAGCCATCGCGAAACACCAACCACCCAGGGTGCTGTTCGCGAATCTCCGAGGGCTTGAGGCCTTCGTAGCTGCCGTAGTTCCATTCAGCCAGATCAGGATCGATGCTGGCCTGCTCGCCCAGGCCAGCCAGTTCACAGGTGCGGCGGGCCCGCTGCAGGGGACTGCAGAGCACCAGGGAGAAGTCGCGGTCCGCCAGTACCGGGGCGAGCAGACGGGCCACCGCTTCTCCATGGTCGGTAAGGGGGATGTCAGTGCTGCCGGTGTGCTGACCCGAGAGGCTCCATTCCGTCTCGCCGTGGCGAATGAGAAAAACCTCGCCGGTGGGTTCCTGGCCGTTCTACATCGTGGCCACACGTTCAGGAGGTGCTGGTGATTATCGTTCAGGCGGTGCCGCTGGTCATCGAGAATTTCAGGGAATCAACCTTCCAGATCGAGGTGGCGTAGTCCCGGATTGAGCGGTCGGAGGAGAAATAGCCGCTGCGTGCGGTGTTGAGGAGGGAGATCGTCGTCCAGCGCCGGCGATCAAGCCACACTTCGTCGACCCGGCTCTGGGCCTGATCGTAGTCATCGAAATCGGCCAGCACAAAGAATGGATCTTGGCCGCGCAGTTGGTCCAGCAGGGGCCGGAACAGATCCCGCTCCCCGCAGCTGAAGTGACCCCGTTCGATCAGGGCAAAGGCCTCCTGCAGATGAGGAAGGCGCTCCAGCCATTCCCAGGGACGGTACTGGCCGCGGAGCTGGCGGATCTCCTCGACTGTTTTGCCGAAGAGGAAAAAGTTATCGGCCCCAACCTGCTGGCGGATCTCGACGTTCGCCCCATCCAGGGTGCCGATGGTGAGTGCCCCATTCATGGTGAACTTCATGTTGCCGGTGCCGGAAGCTTCCAGGCCGGCCGTGGAGATCTGTTCGGAGAGATCGGCGGCTGGGTACACTTTCTCGCCAAGCTTGACATTGTAATCCGGCAAGAAGACCACCTTGAGTAGACCTCTGCAATCCTGATCATTGTTGATGACCTCCGCGATCCCATTGATGAAGCGGATGATCAGCTTGGCTATCGCATACCCGGGTGCGGCCTTGCCGCCGAAGATCACCGTGCGGGGCACCATTCCCGCGCTGTCGCCCTTCTTGATGCGCAGGTACTGGACGACGAGCCGCAGGGCATTGAGGTGCTGACGCTTGTACTCATGGATGCGTTTCACCTGCACGTCGAAGAGGCTGGTTGGATCCACCAACTGATCGGTGCGCTCAGCAATCAGGGCGGCCAGCCGCCGCTTGGCCTCCAGTTTGCTGGCCTCCCAGCGCGCTAGGAAGGCCGAGTCGGCCTGGAGGGCTTCAAGCCTCGGCCATTCTTGCTCCCGGGCGGGCCAGTCCGGGCCGAGCGTCTCCCGCAACAATTCATTCAATGCCGGGTTGGCCAGTGCCACCCAGCGGCGGGGCGTGACGCCGTTGGTGACATTGGTGAACTGCTCCGGCTGGAGCCGGGCGAAATCGGCCAGCAGATCCGTTCGGACCAGATCGCTGTGCAGGGCCGCCACCCCATTGACGTGATGGGCAGCGACGGTGGCGAGGTGGGCCATGCGGACGGCTTTGCCGCCCTGGTCAGCAATAATCGAAACTCGGGCGAGCAGCTCGCCATCGCCGGGGAACTGCATCCGCACCTGTTGCAGGAAGCGGGCATTGATCTCGTAGATCAGTTCGAGATGGCGTGGCAGCAGCGAGGCGAATAGGCCGAGATCCCAGGTCTCGAGCGCTTCGGGCAGCAGGGTGTGATTGGTGTAGGCAATCGAGTGGCAGGTGATGTCCCAGGCCTGATCCCATTCGAGATGATGCTCGTCCACCAGAAGACGCATCAGTTCGGCCACGGCAATGGCCGGATGGGTGTCATTGAGCTGAACCGCCCAGTGGGTCGCAAACTCCTGGACGGCGAGGCCGCGATTGTGAAGGTTGCGCAGCATGTCTTGTAGCGAGCAGCTCACGAAGAAGAACTGCTGCATCAGCCGCAGCCTGCGGCCGGCATCGTTGCCATCGTTCGGGTAGAGAACCTTGGAGAGGGTTTCGCTGCTCACTTTCTGCTCCACAGCGCCGTAGAAATCGCCTCTGTTGAAGGCATGGAAATCGAACGCCTCAGCCGCCTCCGCCTTCCAAAGACGCAGCCGGTTGCAGGTATTAACGCGATAGCCGAGCACAGGCACGTCATGGGGGATGCCGATGGCCTGTTCGGAGGGAATCCAGCGCACCCGGTGGTGACCGTGGTCGTCGTGCCAGACCTCCGTGTGCCCGCCGAAGCCGACCCGGCAGCTCATCGACGGCTGGACCAACTCCCAAGGCCAGCCGCCCCGGAGCCACTTGTCAGTGATCTCCACCTGCCAGCCGTCCCGGATCGCTTGGTCGAAGATGCCGAATTCGTAGCGGATGCCGTAGCCGATTGCAGGGATCTCAAGAGTGGCAAGGGATTCGAGGAAGCAGGCGGCCAGACGGCCGAGCCCTCCATTGCCAAGACCCGGCTCCTCCTCAAGGGCGAGGATCTCCTCCATGTCCTGGATACCGAAGCGCTGCAGGGCTGTTGCGGCCTCCGCCTGGATGCCGAGCATCAGCAGGTTGTTGCCAAGCTGGGGGCCGATGAGGAACTCTGCCGAGAGGTAGGCCACCGCCCGAGGCCTCTCGTGCGCCCGGAGCGCATCCTGGGAGGCCAGCTGTCGGCACATCAGCCGATCCCTCACGGCATAACTCAGCGCCAGGTAGAAATCGTGGGGGCTCGCGTTGTCTACCCGGCGGCCGAGGGTGAAGAAGAGGTGTTCGGTGATGCCCTCGAAGAGATCGTTCGCACCGAGGCCAGTCCGCTCGGGATCCCCGTAGCTGGAGGGGAGGGGCAGTTCGGGAACGTTGGTGAAGGTGCTGCTCATGGCCAGGGAGCGGAAGCTGATTTAAATCTGCTGTACCTGGGTTAAGGGAAAGCCCACTTCTCGCCATCTTGGTGCTCACCATCACCAACTGGCCCAGGATTCGCCAGCCACTGATCCCATCCAGGCCAAGACGGCCTTGATCGAAACCGGCGGCTACGAGGAAGTGTTGATCCCCTGAACCATCACTGCTGCAGCAGCCAGCGCAGCAACGACAGGAGAATGATCAGCCCAATGCCGATGTTCAAGATCCTCCTCCTTGCATCGACAGAACCCCATCGAGCATCGGGCGTAGACGACAGAACCGACATACCAGTGCTACTGGTAAGCGCCCGCGAATTTGCCGTGGCGCCGGTCAACCTCTCCCGTCTAGAGCCCTGCCGAATTGATGCGATCGAGGACTGGCCCTGGCTCGATCAGCAGGTGCTCCGCACCAGCCGCAGCCACCAAGTCTGCATGACCTGCTATCTCTTCCGGCATTACCCCGGGCCCGACGGCATCCCACTGCTCACCTGCCACCTGCACCAGGGCCTGATCGCCCATGGTGAGCACCTCACCCGCCGCTGCAGCGGTTGGACGGAGAACCTGTGCCGTCAGTGGGGCTGGGCTCCTGCGGCAACGTGATGAATGCTGTTGGCGTGCCAGGTGTGAAAGGGGGGCATGCGGGGCAGGCGCATGTCTCCAAGGGTGAGCGTTGCCGCCAGACGGGACTCCAGCTCGGGATCTCTCCAGCTGGGCTGCCGCAGATCGACGCCGTGGAGGGGCAGACCAAAGGCCAGGAGGCGCTGAAGACAGGCCTGCCCCAAGGAGCCAAGACCACAGACCAGGACGGGGGGAGAGCTAAGGGGGGGATCGGCGGGATGGGCACTCAACGTCCGGGGCCACCAGCTTCAGAGATCATCCTCCACACCGGTGGTGATGGTGCAGTCGCTCGTGGGGTAGCTCACGCAAAGCAGGGCAAAACCCGAGGCGATTTGATCATCGTCGAGGAAGCTTTGATCAGACTGGTCGACACCGCCGCTCAGAATTTTGCCAGCGCAGGTGCTACAGGCACCAGCCCTACAAGAGTAGGGGAGGTCAATGCCCTGCTCCTCAGCAGCATCGAGGATGTAGGTGTCAGAAGCACAGGTAAAAGACTTTCCGTCTTCAGTTGTGATGGTGTAAGTGTCAGCCATGGGTCCGATCGTTGATTGAATAAATCAATCCAAGGCGAAACCCCAAAAAGGGTCGGTAAGGCAGGACACATGGACTCCTGGATCAGAGCGAAACAGCTTCTTTTGCGGCACTCCGCCGGCAGGCCCTGGCGATCACCTGTCTTAAGACCACCTGGGACCGTTAGTTGTGTTTTCTCACCAGGTCATTCAGCGATCAGCCGCCGCTGGTGGTATTGCTGAAGCCGAACTGGCTGCCCCTAGGGCAACCGGACATCCCTGGCCCCCGCCGCCAAGCCCACCTTCTCCATGACCTCCCCAACCCAGGAGCTAGACGCACCGGCCCTGAGACGCCTGGCTCCCTACCTGGTGGGATCCACCCGGCGTGGGGTGGTTGGGGGGAGTCGCTACGCCGTCAAGCTCCGGGCGGCCTTGGCCCAGGCGGCTCAAGATCCTGCGCGGCGGCCTGTGCTGATCAGTGGCGAGCCTGGGCTGGAGAAGGACAACCTGGCTGCGCTCGTTCATTTCGGCTCGGGCGACCGGCGCCATGTATTGATTCGCGTTGACACCAGCCTGCTGCGCGCCGATGGCGGCGACTTGTTTCACGGATCCCCAAGCCAAGGGCCGCCGTTGTTGGAGTGTATCGGTCAGGGGTGCGTGCTGCTGGATCGCTTCGATGCCGCCCCACCCGAGCTGCGAGCCCTACTGATCGAGCTGGCGCGAACGGGCCAATGGCCTGGCTGCAGCGAACCATTTCAAGGCCGGTTGTTGTTCACCGCCGAATCCAGTGTGCCGGAACTGGAAGGTCTCTGCGACCAAATCCGGGTGCCTCCCCTACGGGTGCGCCGCCAAGACTTGGGGGATTGGATCCGTTACTCCCTACGGCGCCGTGCCCGCCAATTGGGCTGGCCCAAGCCACCCCAGGTGCCCGCCAACGTGGTGAAGCGTCTCCAAAGCCACGACTTCCCCAACAACCTGCGGGAACTGGATGTGGTGATCAACCGAGCACTGCTTCAGGCCAAGGCGTCAGCCGTTCATGGTGAGCTGCCCGACCTCTTGCCAGAAGATGTGTTTTGGCTACTAAGCCGGCCCACCAGCCTGCGCTTCGACATCTGGCGCTGGAAGCCTCGGCTGAGGGAGTGGATGAGAGCCCCTTGGCTCTGGAATGGCCTGTTGTTTGGCTTGGTGAGCTGGCTGTTTGTGCTGGTGAATGGGGCCCTGTGGCTTGGCCCCCAGGATCGGGCCCACAACGGTGCCTTGAATCTGTTTTGGGCCTGGTGGTGGCCTGTGATTCTTGTCACCTTCCCGCTGGTGGGGCGGCTGTGGTGCTCCTTTTGCCCGTTCATGGTGTGGGGCGAAATCAGCCAGCAGCTCGCCCGTTTGCTGGGCTGGCAGCCGCGCCGTTGGCCCCGGGGCGACACCGACCGCTGGGCCGCACCGGTGTTGGCCGCTGGCTTTGGCGCCATCTTGCTGTGGGAGGAGCTGGCCAATCTTGAAGACACGGCCTGGTTGAGCAGCTGTCTGCTGCTCGTGATTACGGGCGGGGCGGTGGTGTGCTCGCTGTTGTTTGAAAAGCGCTTCTGGTGTCGCTATTTGTGCCCAGTGGGGGGCATGAATGGCCTGATGGCAAAGTTATCGGTGCTGGAGCTGCGGGCCGAGGCGGGCACCTGCAGCGGCAGTTGCAGCAGTTATGCCTGCTTCAAAGGCGGACCAGCGGAAGGTGAAGGCCTGGCCACGGGAGGCTGCCCCCTGGGGACCCATCCAGCCCACCTGGAAGACAATCGCAATTGCGTGCTTTGCCTCACCTGCGTTCAAGCCTGTCCGCACCGGTCTGTGAAATTGCGCCTGCGCCCGCCCGCGGCCGACCTGCAAAAGGGCATGGCTGTCCCCTTTGGCGAACGTCTCTTGCTCTTGGTGCTGCTGGGCGGTGTGGCTTTGCATCACTGGCAGGGCTGGCTGGGTTGGTTGCCATGGGCCCCTGAATCCCTACAAGCGGGTCCCCTGCTGCCCAGGTTTGGGGTGGGTTTGATTGCTCTGCTGCTGCCTGTTTTGGTGGCCGGCTGGTGGCCGAAACCCTTGCTCTATGGGCTCTTGCCGCTGGTGTGGGCCCTGATGTTGTCTCGCTATTTGCCCTTGGGAATGGTCGAGGCCGGCCAGCTGCTGCCAGTGAGTGCCTTCCCCTGGCAAGGAGCCGCGGCTGCCCTCTGGCCAAGCTGGAGTGCCGATCAGCATGTGGTGGCCTTCTGCCAGAGCGCGGTGATTGCGGTGGGTCTGATTTGGAGTTTGGTGATCCTGCGGCGGCTGCTGCTCACAAGTCCCCGCTTGCTGGGGCTGGGATCAACCCTTGCCGTTGCCCTAGCCCTGGGGGGACGTTGGCTCACGGGCATGGCCTAAAGCAACTCCTTCCATTGGGAGAAAGCCCCCCGTTGAAATGCCGCAAATGAAGCCACCGCTGCGGGATCAGTCCGCCAGCATGGGTACACCCGAGATCAACATGTGTTCTTGAATCCCTTTTTGCCATTCAGCACGGCCAAGGTTCTGGCCCTGAAGGCCACTGTGCTGCTGCTGCTCACCCTGCTGATCAAGGCGAGGGTGCAGATCGTGACCGGGTCGGCCATTGGAATCTTCCTTTTGCTGCTGCAAACCTTGGCTTTCCTCGCCATCAGCGGTGGCTTGGTGCTGGCAGCGGGCGGGGCCGCGCTCGTCGCCAAGCAGCAGCGCCGGTCGGCCTCTGCCTGAGGCCGATCCATGGCCGTTGAAGTCGCCCTGGCGATGCTGCATCGGGATGGTCGCTGGCTGATGCAGCTGCGCGACGAGATCCCCGACATCGTTGCGCCCGGCTGCTGGGGGCTCTTTGGCGGACACCTCGACCCCGGCGAAACGCCAGAGCAGGCCCTGCGGCGGGAGCTGCTGGAGGAGATCAGCTGGCAGCCCCCGGCGGTGGAGCTGGTGATGGTGCATCACATCCACCGCCGAACGGCCCATGTGTTTCAGGCCGAGCTATCGGTGCCGCTGGAGCAGCTGCAGCTTCTGGAGGGCCAGGACTTGGGTTTGATAAGCCCAGAGGAACTGCTGTCTGGATCGATCTGGAGCGCCAAGCTCGGCAGCCATCGCCCCCTCGCCGATGGACTATTGGAGGTGATGCAGCACGTGCTCACCAAGCTGGTCTGAGCACAACACAGCCCGGAGCGATGAACGTCGGGGCACGAATCAGTCCTCGGTCTCCGGGCTGAGGGGCGGCAGCCGCCGCTCCACCTGCAGAAACACCAGCCAGGCGACGCCTGCACTGATGCCAGCGGTCCAGTCGCTACGCAGCAACTCCACGATCGACACGGTGCTGGCGCCGATGCGCAGGCCCCGCAACAGAAAACGGCCTAGCTTTTCAAGACGAGGGGCTTGGCTCATTGTTATCACCGGCTCTTGACGCAGTAACAGCCGGATAAATACCACCCGAGCCGATCACTGGCTTACCACATCGGCAGTAAGGCAAGGCCCCTCCTCAACGATCCAGCTCTGCTGAAGCAGGATGATGGTTGAATTTTCCGCAGCCCAATGAGTGTTGGTCTACAGGGACTGCTGACAATCGTTGCCATTGTTGCTGTATCTCCCTTCGTAGCTCGACTGTTTGGAGGCCGCCTTCCAACAGTCGCGCTATTGATGTTGGGGGGGATTGCTGTAGGGCCTTCTGGCCTGGCCTTGGTGCAACAGGATCCAGCGATTGATCTTTTCGCGAAGATAGGTCTTGGATTGATCTTCGCCTTAATAGGACTGAATATTGATCAGAAAACCCTTAGCGGCACCCCAGGCCGGCTGGGGGCCTTGGGATGGTTTGCCACCCTCATTGTGGGGGTGCTTCTGGTCTCGGTGCTGCCCCTCGGCGATGGGTTACGTCCGGTTGCATTGGTAGTGGCACTCAGTTCGACCGCCCTATCGACATTGCTGGTGATCCTGCGGGAATCGGGAGAGTGGGATTCACCACTAGGGCGGTTGTTGCTTAGTGCAGGCACTTGGGGACAACTGGGGCCGGTGTTGGCCGTGGCCCTGTTGCTGGGATCTACCAATCCCATCACAACTGTGCTCAGTGTTGCTCTGGTGGTGGTGGTGGCGTGGTTGCTGGCATTGGTGCCGGCGCGGATGGGGCAGTCAAGTTGTTGGTATTGGTTTGAGTCTGTAGCGGGCTCAGCATCCGCCACGCCAATGCAGCTGCTGTATCTGCTGGTGGTCGGACTAATTGCCTTGTCGGAGGCTTTGGGGGTTGCCATCCTGATGGGAACACTGCTGGCAGGCTTGGTGATGAGGCGCTTCATCGCCGAACCCGACATCTCCCCTGCGATTAAGCAACTGGAGGCGTCGGCCTACGGTTTATTCGTACCGCTGTTCTTCGTCGTTGCCGGTGCTCGGCTAGACCTCGCCTCTGTAGCAGCCCATCCCTGGGGACCGGTGATCTGCTTAGCGGGGATTCTCTTGGTACGTGGTCTGCCCCAGTGGCTGCTTTATCGCCAGGCGCTGCCTGATCTGGTCGAACGACTGCGCTTTTCGCTGCTGGTGTCACAGTCACTCAATTTGCCGATTGTTGTTGCCTATCTCGAGGTACAGGCCGGGCTGATGTCGCCTCAAGTGGGAGCAGCTCTGGTGGGCGGCAGCCTGCTGTCAGTCTTACTGCTGCCAGCATTGGCTATGGCGGTGAAGCGGTGAAGCGGTGAACCTGTTTAACCCAGATGAGTGTGAGCTGATCTCTTAAGGCTTTTCTTCTGGCCAAGCTTGAGGGCCATTATTTCTGATCTGACTAACTACTTTAAACGCCTTCCTGTCACTCGCCGTCACTCGCTTTGAGGTGCTGAGCTCAGGCGCTGCAATCAGAGCAACCTTGCAGGGCCAGCAACGACCAAACCCCATTCCAGCAGTGAGGCGGTCACCAGCGCAATCGCGCCGATGGACCAGGCCGAGCAAATCAGCCTCTGTAGCAGTAGGGCACGGAAAGGAATCATAAATTCATCCAAGTCGACTTTTTGAGGGCTGGGCTTGCTAGTGCAATTGATTCCTTCATTCTCACTGCAACAGAGCAGACAAAGGTGTGACTATCCCTACCTGTTGAGGTGACGATTGCCACCTCCCAGTCCTAGGCCTTGCTGCAGAGCCAGGCGATACAAAAGGCCTTTGCTCAGCCAAGAGGGATCCGGCAGAAGGGTTGCTTGCGGAAGCGCCGGTAGACATCAAAGTCGCTGTCGAGCGTGAGGATCTCAGCGATATCAAGCCGCTCGGAGAGGCACACCAAGGTCAGATCGGCGAAATCACCTGGCAGGTCTGCGTAGCGCCCGTTGAGCTCGGCGACCCGGGCATAGTCCTCTGGAAGCAGGTTGATGGCCTCAATGCCACCACGACTCACAGCAGTAAGCAGGTGGTTTTGAGCAGCCAGCACTGCGGGGTTACCTGGATTACCAAGCAGCCAGAGCACCTCAGCGATGCAAATAGGTGAGGTGATGAGCTGAGCTGTGTTCTGGTCAAAGAAGGCGACAACCGCTTGATGGAGCGGTTCCTGCTGCTGGTAGTAGCTCAGCAGGATGCCGGAATCGATCAAAAACCGCTGCATCAGCTCCCCTCCTCTCGGCGCTTTTGGAGGTGCTGGCCAAGAAGCCGGCGCCGTTGCTGCCGCTCCGCGCTGCCGGCTGGCAGGGTGTCGAGAAAGGCTTCTGGATGGCCGCCCAGTTGCTGGGTGATGGAGGGGCGTGGTTGCCGCTGCTGCCAGCGCTCACGGATTAGCTGGCGGATCAGGGAGCTTTTGTCCTGGCCGGTTTCGTCCAGCAGGTCATTGAGACAGTGCTCGGTGTCGGAATCGAGCCTGACGGTGAGCGGCATGGCCCGCAGGGCTAACCCAGTACGACGAATGAATTAACTGTAATACAGGTTGTTGCATGTCGGCAATGGCCCTCGATGCTGCGTAGTTGGCCCGTTGCTGAATTCAGGCTCCGCGGTGAGCTAGCAACCGCAGGATCAAGAAGCCATCCACCAGGCGCTAGCCCTTCCAGCGACCGTGCCCTGCTTGATGCGGTTGCACTTATCGATCAGCAACTGCTGGCGCCCAGCCCTGAGCAGAAGCACGCAATCTAGAAACAGTCCTCCTCCGGGCCGATCGCTGGTTCGATTGCCGGCGGCGGCGATGCTCCGCTGCCGACGTGATCGCTTACGAGACCGCCCT
>Ga0247844_1002792_pt1 | contig 27514 bp, 23 predicted proteins | sample LaCtaG_FD_192421 | JGI IMG/M metagenome (GOLD analysis project Ga0247844, IMG submission 192421) | Freshwater microbial communities from meromictic Lake La Cruz, Castile-La Mancha, Spain - LaCruzMarch201714.5m_1 | ecosystem: Environmental > Aquatic > Freshwater > Lake | place: Spain: Castile-La...
GCAAACTTTCGTCTACATCGTTTACCAAAGCCCGAAGGCTCCTAATCTTACAGTAAACTCGGCAAATTAAAGCTTTGGATACTTTCTCATCTCATCTTGAAACCCGAAGGTCTCAAAACTTTTTAATCGTTATTTAGTTGTCAAAGAGCTTCGTGTTTTATCAGATCGTTTTTTGTTTCGCAAGACTTTTCTTAGGAAATCTTTAAAAACTTTTCGATTTTTTTTCTGAACTTAATCAAGAAAAAAGTGGTGGAGATGACAGGGATCGAACCTGCGACCCGTAGCTTGCAAAGCTACTGCTCTCCCAGCTGAGCTACACCCCCACTAACCGTAATTCGCGAGAAGCCAATGTAGTGGATTTAGGCTTAATCTGTCAACGATTAAAACCATATAACTCAACTTTTTTTTCGTTCGTTTTCGTAACTGCTCAAACGCTTAAGTCCAGAATGAAACCTATGTTTAAATGGCATCATTCACAAAAAGATACTTTTTATCATTAACAAGTTGGGTTTGTTTTCACTCACTCTTTAAGTTTTTTCTACTGTTGCGTGCAGACAGTTCTCTTGGAGGAAATAATGTTTTCATAATGCATGAACATTTTATCTAGAATAAATTTTCATGCTTTTGTATAAAAAAAAGGGCCCGAAAACGGGCCCTTAAGATTTATTTACTCATTTTTTGGAAGAGGTCTTGGGTAATTATCTATTCCCATCTCTTGCACATACTTTCTAATCGCCTGAATCTGACGTTTAGGATCGTTATCCAAAACACCATCAACCGCAGGAATCAGGTTTCCACTTCCATCATCCCAAAAAGCTGGCATGCTTGTATAAGGAAGGAAAGATTGTGGGTTCTTGATCCATGCTTCAATCCAAGTTGTACGAAGTCTCTTTTTGGCGTGGTGAAGGTCTGGAGCCTGGGGAGCATCCCCACTGAATCCGATTGTGTGACAAGTTGTACAGGCAAGGTCAGTCCAAATCTTCTTAGCAGCTTCTTTTTCACCAGGTTCCCATTCAATTGTGAAATTTTCCTGGAAAGTGCCTTGATTTGCATCGGCCTGGAAGTATTGAACCAGGACGTTTAATTCTTTTTCTGTCAGCGGGAATGTTGGCATTCTTACGTTTACATATGTACGAATCGGATGAACGTTTCTTAAAAAATTGTATAACCACTCAGTCTGAACACGGTGACCTTCCTTTGTTAAATAAGGAGGACCAAAGTTTTGGTCTTCGAAAGCATTCGAAAGAGCTCCACCCATTCCATCAATTTTGTGACAACCATAACAATTATATTTGTTCGCTACTCTTCGTCCTTCTTCGGCAAATTTTTCATTCGCATTTAGAAGTTTTTGACCAGAAAGTGGAACTTTGTCTGAAACTTGACCCATGATCATTCCAATCATGCTTTCTACTTCTTCATTATCAAGATAGAAGTTAGGCATTTTGTTCAAATCTTTAAAAACCTTCGGAACGCCCACGTCCCAAATCCTTGGATTTTTTAAGTGTTGAGTTAGCCAACCCTGTCTAGAGTGAGGGACTTGGTGTTGTTGACCAAATCCAAACTGCTCAACCGGCTTAGAGCCTTCTTTTGTTAACTCAGGACCAATTTGAGGAAGATCTCCCTCGAATCCCTTGATGTTATGGCAAGAATAACAGCCATATTTATTAATTGAACGTTTACCTAGCTCTGTCGTTCTTTCAGCGTCATTCATTTTAGAAAGCTTAGCTTTAGCAGCACTCACTGTTTCAAAAGCTGAGAAATAATCTGAAACAAGAATTTCATCTCGGATCTTAGTATCTAGCTCGGGAAAAACAAGATCTGCAAATTTAGCATTCTTAAAGCTTAATAAAAAAGCTGCTATATCATTGGCCTCTTTGTCCGTTAAACGGAACGAAGGCATCACCGTATCTTCTTGAAAATGACTTGGATTTTTTACCCAAGAAACTAACCAATTATTGTCTACTTTAGAACCAAGACCTGTAAGATATGGTCCTCGACGCTCGCCAACTTTATTCCATTTATCATCGATGCCTTCAACCATGTGACAACCCACACAGCCTACAGTCTCAACAAGTTCTTTACCACGAGTGACATCTCCACCTACATACTTCTGAAGAGGTTTGTACTCCTTAGCCGTTTGGACAATGTATTCTGCCATGGCATTAACTTCGGCCATGTTCTTAGCTTTAAACTCTGGCGTTGAGTTATTAGGTTGGTTAAAGAAGTGGGGCATTCTTGATTTCGGATTAAAAGCATGAGGGGCCCAAATCCAATTTTTAATCCATTCTTTAGAAGGAACCTTCGCTGTTACCTTAAGAAGTGATGGACCCGGTTTTTTAAGATGCTGCCAGCCTTCGATTTTATGGCAAGCATAACATCCATATTGCTCAATAAGTTCACGCCCACGGTTGAGTTTTTCACCCATAGGAAGTCTTTCGACACCTTGGTGACACTTGATACACATGCCTTCAGTGTATTGAAGAGAAAGCATCGGCTGAGGAACTTTATGAGGCGGATGATAATGATACTTCTTCACCCATTCTTTTTCTTGAGCGGCATTCTGAGGTACATGTGCCGGAGAATTAAAATCATTTACTCGATCTCCAACACCACCATGACATGACGTACATCCAAAATCCTTAACAGGGTGACTTGAGTTTACTCCAACAGCAAGAGTATCGATTTTAGGATGGGTCTTATATGGGTTAGATTGATCTTCATAACCAACTTTATCGATAAATACGTGACAAGTTGTACAACGGTCGATCTTTGGTACATGTTGAAAATAGCGGTCATCAGTAACATTTTCAATTACGTACTGACGAATTTTTATTGTTGGATCAAGGTAATCAATGAAAGGAAGATTTCTAATGGCCCAAACAGCATTTTTATCAATGCCGGCCATGGCCTGAAGCATACGTTCTTTTTCACCAACTAAGGCTTTAAGTTCTTTTTCAGCATCTGTTTTTTTAGTTTCAATCGCTTTTACGCGATTTTGAGCCTTGAGTTCATCGGCCGTATATCCCTTAAGGGCATCCTTACCTTCTGTCTCTTTTTTCTTATAATCATCAAAAGTGATTTTTATCTTTTTTGCCTGATCCATATGTTTTTCAGCAAGAGCGTGCTCATACTGGAATTGGTAGGCTGCAGCCTGAGATCCATTCACACCGTTAACCATATTTTGAACGTAAATTTTTCTCTGAATCTCATTAATTTCTTTATTAATTTCTTCGATTTCAGACTGATGTACTTTAAGATCTTTTTCTGCAGCAGCAATTTTAGTTTTTGCCTCAGCTAATTTCTTGCCATCCATAGAGCCATCAATTTGTTTGATTTTTTCTTGGATTTTTTGTTTCTCTATATCAAGTGCCTTCACTTGAACTGCTTTCCATGGACGTATGTAGTCATCAAAGACCATCCAAATCGTCACTAAAAGAAAACAGACTGAGATTACAGCAAAGATCTTGTTTAGAACTTTGGTGTCGTAAGCCATTCCAGGTTCGCGTTTCATTACGTTCTCGCCTTATCTAAATCAATTAAAGGTTAAGTTCAAATTCTGGCATCGCAAGAAGATACTTAAGGTTAAAGAACCAACGTAAGTACATCTTGATGGGTAAACTCATCATCCCCAATATTAGGAAGATCATGATGTAGTATCGAATTGCGCCCATGCGATTTAAGTAACTTTGTCCCCATTTTTTTGTAATAAGGGGAACTGTTCCAAAAAGATAAAGGCCAATTGCAACAAGACCAAAAACCTCTCTTAAAAAGATGTTTTTTGGGAGTGCAGTGTTTAGCATTTTAATCCAAACAATCTCAGAAAGGTTAATGTTGTTCTCTGCAACAACCTTATGTGCATCCCAATACTCAAACGGCCCGTAGAAAGTCCAATTTGGACCTCTTAAGAATGTTCCGACCTGAATAAGGAAAACCCAAAGACCTAGCCAGCCAAAAAGGAAACCAGCGATAGCAAATTTACGCTCTTTAAATGTGTAATAACCATTCCCTTTAGGGTTGATGTCGATGAAAGGAATGGCAATTAAACCAACTAAAATAAGGCCAGGAAGAACCACTCCGGCCATCCATGGATCAAAATATACAAGCATTTCTTGAAGACCAAGGAAGTACCAAGGAGCCTTCGCTGGGTTTGGTGCCCAAGTTGGATTTGCTGGTTCTTCTAAAGGTGCTTTAAAAAAAATCGCCCATACGACGAGGAAAATCGTACAAAGAATTCCACAGAACAATTCCGTATAAACAAGGTTAGGCCAAGCCCAAACTTTTTCTCGGTTCTCCGGGGTACCTTCAATAGGCGGTTCACCAGCAGCAATACGAAGATCGTTTTGATGACCTTTATAAAGAGCAAACCAAGTTGTCCAAAGCACGAGGGCGTTCAAGATAATGATAGGAATGTTATCCGGAAGAGAAATAATCGAGAAGAAAATCGGATCACTCACCATCCAGGTAAAAACCACAAGCGTAAAAGCTAATAATCCCAAGCCGAATTTTTTCGTCCCAACGATATCCATTCTTTTCATGGCCCATATAAATAGGGCCAAGAAAGCCGTGAATGAATAAAGTGGTGATGAGAGAAAATTAATCGCTAATTTAATCATATGTCCCTTGTCCTTCCTATAGTGGAGCTGAGATTCCGCCATCTTTACGTACACGCCAAAAGTGAACAGCAATTAAAACTGCAACTACTAAAGGAATGAATACGCAGTGGAGAATGTAAAAACGAAGCAGAGCTGCTTCACCTACAAAACGTCCGCCTAGAAGTTGGAAACGAACATCGTTTTTATCAGAAACCATGACGAAGTCGCCGATCTTCGCCAGGGCAGCACCGGGACCACCATGACCAGCAAATGGAGTTGCTTTTGCCATGTTTGATCCTACTGTAATCGCCCAAATTGCGAGCTGATCCCATGGAAGAAGATAGCCAGTGAAAGACAGAAGCATGGTAAGAACAAGAAGGATAACACCAACACCCCAGTTAAATTCTCGAGGTGGTTTGTATGATCCAGTCATAAACACGCGGAACATGTGAATCCACACGGTAATAACCATTAAATGGGCACCCCATCGATGAAGTTCACGCATAATCCCCAGAGGTACGTGCTCTCGGAGACCAATAATATCAGTGAATGCGTATTCAGCCGTTGGACGGTAATAGAACATTAAAAGAACACCAGTAACTGTAAGCGCAAGAAAAACAAAAAATGTAAGTCCACCCATACACCAAGTATATCCCAGTTGAACGCCGGATTTTTTTAACTTGATAGGATGAAGATGAAGAAAAACGTTTCCTGCAACAACAGCAGCTCTGTTACGAGCATTGTTTGGTGGTCCGTGACGGAAAATAGCTTTCCAGACTTGAGTGTTAGCAACTTTTTGAGCAAAACCTTCTGACATATCTCTATCCTCTAAAAATTAAACTTCAATGAAGGCATCAGCGGCGTTCCATTCACCTTTTTCGTAACGGAACACTTTCGTTTTATCGACGATAATTTTGCCTTCGGGATTTCGGTAAATTTTGTAACGTTCAAGTGGACGAGGGGCCGGACCTTCAAAGTTAATTCCATTGGGATAATAACCAGATCCATGACATGGACACTTAAATTTACTCTCCGCAGGTAGCCAAGTGGGAATACAGCCTAGGTGTGTGCAGATGTTTGACATGGCCACAAGACGACCATCTTTTTTGTAAATCCATACACCAAAACCGTTCTTCCATCTCTCATCAACACCCTCAGGATATTCATCTGAAAAACCTGCAACGAAATCCATCGCAGGTTCAAATACTACGTTAGGGTAGAGAAATCTAAAAATTAAACTCGCCATACCTGTAGCAGCGGCACCAAATGCGATCCAACCAACAGCGAGAAAACTAAAGAACTCGCGACGGTTCAAACTGGTTTTTGCCTCTTCACTCATGAGAGATTCTCCGAAAATAGTAACTCTAGACCAAAAATGGCACTAAAGATTGGGCTTTGGGTTTTCAACCCATTATGGGTGTAAACTTCTAATTTTTCAATACTTTTAGAACCTGTTTTGCTTTTGTTGTCACCCGTACGTTGGAGTCGCCCTGTTCTACTTTTTCAACCAGTGACGCAATATCTTTCCAGCCTGATTTTTCCATGTTTTCCAGGGCGTTCATTTTTAGCCCTTCTACTTGAGCACCATTTAACGCTCCCGCTTGCGCAACATCATAACGCAACCCCATAATTTCTTCTAGAACTGGAATTGCTTCATTTTTTTTGTCAGAGATAAGCACTATTGCTGCTGCATACCTTAACGTTTTTTCTCCAGAACTTAAAAGACTTAGGGCCTTTTCTTGAGTCGTCGGATGCTTGTGCGACGCCATTGTAAAGAGGGCAACTTGTTTTAATCCTGGATCAGTTTCCTGATCAAATAACGCAGCTACTTTTGTCCAATCGATAGCAGAACCTTGTGACATATTGCCCAAAGAAACTACCGCATTAAAACGAACCTGAGGATCTTGGTCAGCAAGACCTGCATTAAGCACTTCTAATGACATCGGATTGTTTAAGCTACCTAACGCCAATACGACAAAATTTCTTGTGCGTGGATCAACTGATGTTTTATATACCTGAGAAAGATTTGTGATTACCCACGGCATATCTTCTTTAGGAATTTTGTTTCCGGCCAAAAACTTTGAGAGTTCATAGGCGGCCACCCAACGGTTACCAAAAGTTTTAGAATTCATCTCATCAATTAAGTCTCGGTGATTTTTTCCAGAGGAAAGCATCTTGGTTACGCCAAAAATAATCAATGCTCCTACGAGAACGATAGCTATGGGAACCGCTATACCAGAGAGCGGAGAGCTCTCTAGAAGCTTTTTATTAGGCATAGCATTGCCCTTATTCTGGTCGGACATTTCGTTTCCTTCTGGTGAAAAAGGCGGTAGTAAAGTACCAATGAAAATTAACAAATTGGTTCTCAAATTGGAAGTGCTATGGCCTATCTCTTAAGATTTTTATTAGTCATCATGGTTGGGGGAATCATTCTTACAGCAAGTGTTGCGTTAGGGTGGGTCTCCATGAAGTTTGGCCATATCCAACTCGCCATCCCAACTTTCATGTATGTTATTTTCATTCAAGCCTTTGTGATGTTTTATTTTATTGGAGTTTCAAGGCTCGTTGAAAATGTATGGAACGCCTTAAATAGTCAGGGAAATCTCACTGAACTTTTTGATGAACCACCTGCAGACCTTGAACCTTACAAAAAGAAAGTGGCCCGTTATGTCCATGAATCTCAACTCTCCAAAAGACAAACAATTCCTTGGACGATTCTGATGTTGATTTTAGGGACCATCGCTTTTTTATTGGGTGGAGCTCACGATACAGGGTTGGTTTCAAAGGTTATTCATTCTGGTGTGGCCTATGGTTTTTTCGCGGCCACCGCAATTGGATTTGTCCGGCAATGGTATTACTTGGGGAAAAGCCATCATTTATTGGGAGATCTCAAGGGATTATTCGGCATTTCTAGAGATGCGATGTAGTCTAACTTACTGATTTTTAATATATTAATAAATTCCATTCTTCTTAGTAAGTCTTCCTCCTCTATCTTCCGATAAAGTAAGGGTATGAAAGGCATTATTTTATCATTCATCCTCTTCTCAAGTGGTACTTTTGCCGGTAACGAAATCTCTGACGAAGCAATTGCCGATAAATTTATGACTGTGTTTAAAGGCAAAGAAATTACCCAGACTTTATCTGGCTCAGAACAAGTGAATAAATGTACAAAAGAACATAAATTCGAAAAAGGCCAAGCATCTAATTCAACGAGCCTTAATAACGCCATTGAATGTTTTAAAAAGTCCCTGACTAAGGATCCTAAAAAGCTAGGAGAATTAGCTGATTCTTTGGAGCTTGAAAAATTTGGTCTGATTAAAAGTAAAAACTCTGAAGAGATCACATCTTTTTTGAGTGATAAAATGTACGAGGCCATGACCGGAATCGACGTAAAGGAAAGAGATCAACAAAAAATTCGTGATCAGCTTCTATTCAAGAACAGAAAGATCATTGATCAAAAAGTATTCTTTGAAATGTATGTCACACAACTTCAAAAAAATGCCATGTTTGAAGTGTCGAGATTCTGTTTTGAGAACTTCCGTGATGAGAATAATAAAGATCTTTCAACTTTTGATCAACATTGGAAAAATCTTTTTAATAATACTGCTTCTGCAGTTAAAGAGACTGACACGGGTTCTGCTCCTATTGGCTTATCAGCCACCTCATTTACTGAAAAAGATCAAAGTAAGCTGCAAGAAGAAATTCTTCTCAGCATGGGCAACATTCAAAATAGCGACAAAGTTAAGTCCATGGGAGTCTTTTTTAATTTTTGCATGAGTAAAATTATCCCCCTATGTGCTGAGTTTGAAATAAAAGTGTCAACTACACCTGCAACCGGAGCACCTGCTGCAGAAATGCCAAAGGGAGCTAATGCATGTTTAACCAAGGGCCGTATTCAGGCCTTACGTAAAACACTCGTCGCCTCTCAAAAGATACTTTCAGAAAGTTTTAATGACATACCACCAGACCAGCTGAGACTTTCTCTTACGGATGTTAATGCCTTTGTTCCAAATGGAGATAAGTCCATTGATAATCTAACATCGGTCACCTCCCAAGATGCCATTCAAGGGGATGGGACCGCGATTAAAGCAGCTGAAGACTGTTTAAAAAACTCATCCGACACTAAATGTGACAGTTTTGTTCAAGTGGGAGATCAGTTTGCCGAAGCGAGACACGATATCGAACTTAAGCTCTCGTTAAAAAAAGAAGTCGAAATAGCCAGGATCAATGCCCTTAAGTCTGAGAATACGAACTTAGAAAAATTTCTTGAAGATAATGGTTATGTGGTTTTACTTAAAAAATTCAGAGAAGATCCGGGCTCAGTTAATTTTGAAAAAGAAATTGCAGCGGTCTTTGAAGCGAAAAAGATTGCTGCACTGGCGCAAATCGACATTAAACTTGGTAAGCGCCAACTTACGGAAGCGGAAGCAGCAAAAACCGGTACCCGAGATGACGTTGTTAAGCTCAATGCCCAGATCGTTCTCGAAGAAAAAGCTCGTTTGGCTCAAGTCATCCTTTTTAATAACATCATCACCAGTCAGTTAGCGATTCAAGAAAAAGACTCTGGAAAAGAATTAGGACGTAATATAAGTGGTCTTAAAAAAGAAATTGCTGGTCTCAAAAGCAGTGGCGTAGAGGAAGGTCTCTTTGAAGGACTTAAGACCAATGTAGATTCACAACCAAATAATTCATCTGATATTAATGGTGGATTTTCTGGTTTTGGAATTATTGATACGATTTTAGGACAAGAGCCTAAATAGATTTAACCCAAATAAAAACACGGTTTTTCCCTGCCACGTCAGCTCCCTGAGAACTACTTTCAAAAATAGTCGCCTCACCCAGAGTTGCGACTTTAGTCATAAAATCTTTGAGATGTTTTGAAGGAACCATAAGGTTAAAGTAGAGTCCACCAGGAATTTGTGTTCCTGGTTTTACATTATCTACCTGGGCTATGCCGTATTTTTGAAGCAGAGGCAAAATATTATTTTTCATTTCAATTGCCTCAACGGAGGCCATGAGAATTCTATAAGCTTTTTTATTCGATGAAGCGTAAGAACTGTCGCGATACCCACCTTTCTTATTTTCTTCATATTCTGATTGCTCAGTTTCAGCTTCTCCAAATGTTTTTGGAACGTTCTCAACCGAATCTAAAACCACAACATCCGACTCCGGGTCATAACGAGAATCGAATTTTTCGTCTTGAAAAACTTGTTGCGCCTCAATTTTTTCTAAGTCATCTAACTCTTTATTTGAAAGATCAATCCTCTGCTGGGCCAACAAATCTTGTTCTTGATAGGTGAGAGACTTATCAAGCCAAAAAAAGTTTGGCTCAAAAAGAGTGATCTTATTAACAAGATAATCTTCATACCATTTGTTGGTATTTTTCAGGGCAAAAACAATCACGCTAAAAATAAGCAAAAGGATGATCACTTCTTGCATAAAACGAACTTGTTTTTTAAAAGACGTTTTCTTTCGAAGGTTTTCAAAATCAACCTTCAAAGAAAGAATGTCTTTTCTGAGTTCTTTAACAAGATTTGGCCAATCTGGATAAATTGTAACTTCCATGCTGGCAAGTATGTCATCATCAAAAGTTCCCTTAGAACGGGCCCCTTCTCCAAGTGTTCCCTCGATTTGATCAAATGTCATAAAGAGATTCTGAGAACGAGCATTACTAATTTGAAACTTTTCATTAATGAGATCTTCAAACTGAGGATAAACTTTAATTAAATGATCTCTTAACACTGTAGAGACGTAACGCTCTTGGAGATCAAACAGCAGAGATATTTCTCTGACGGACAAATTTTTATTGATGAAGATATATGATATAAATTTTTCAAAGAGCCAAACAAGCCATGAAATAAGGGGGCCAGACTTGGCGATCTTTTTAGCATAATCAAAACGTTCTCCTAATTCTTTAGGTTCGATCTGATCTTTAAAAAAAGATTCCCAAAACCCACTAAAGGATTCGGCGTAACGGCCTTCCCACGCTATCGAATTGATATCGAGATCAAGCCACTTTTTAAAATTGTCGTAGTCCGCTCTTTCTAAAATCATAATCTCTTAATGAGTAGTGCTATACCCTGACCACCGCCAATGCAGGCCGAGGAAATACCATAATCTTTTTTAAAGTGCTGTAACTGTCTTGCAAGGGTCATTGTTATTTTAAGACCTGTTGCACCCAATGGATGACCTAAGGCAACTGCTCCACCCCAAATATTCAACTGGTCATCTCTTATTTCTAACGATTTTTTACAAGCGATTACTTGGGTAGCAAAAGCTTCATTTATTTCAAATAAATCAATCTCAGAAACCGTCTTCTTCTGGCGTGCTAAGATTTCTTTAATTGCAGGTACTGGGCCAATTCCCATTTTACTCGGCTCTACACCAACCACTGCTCCGTCGATGATTTCCGCGATGGCAGTAAGATTATTTTTTTTAACATAATCCTCAGATGCCAATAGGAGTGCAGCTCCCCCATCAACGATTCCTGAGGCTGAACCAGCGGTGACTGTTCCATCTTTTTTAAAAGTTGGTTTTAATTTTTGCATTTCAGCTAATGAAATTTCTTCCCTTAGGTGCTCATCTTTAGAACATTCAATCTTTTCGTTCTTGATTGTTATTATTTCAGGTTGAATCAAACCATCTTTATAAGCTTTGTTCGCCTTAAGATGTGACTCGTAAGCATATTTATCTGACTCTTCTTTGGTCACCATATATTCAACAGCCAAATTCTCAGCTGTCATTCCCATGGGGATTTGTGCGTATTGATCAGTAAGAGTATCCAACAGCATATCTTTAGTTACTAGAGATCCATATTTTGTACCAAAGCGGCTACCATAAACTAAGTGAGGGGCCATAGACATATTCTCAGCACCACCAATCAAAATCATTTCGGCTTCTGCATGTCTGATAAGTCTGGCACCATCAATTAATGCTTGAATGCCAGATCCGCAAAGGCGATTAACAACTACTCCAGGAGTAGTTATTTTAAGGCCACATTTCAAAGCAAGATGACGTCCACCGTAAAATGTATCCGTAGTTGACGGAAGAACGTTTGCAAACAATACCTGATCAATATCTTCGGGATTTGCCTTCGTTTCTATTAATAAACTTTTAGCTGCATAAGCCGCTAAATCTACTGGTGTTATAGAGGCCAGACTGCCACCGAACTTACCAAATGGAGTTCTTTTTCCGCCAACAATGAAGACTCGTCTGCCTTTAGTACCGATCAAAATTTGCCTGCCTTGTAAACAATGACCCTGGGTCAGTATGATAATTAATAATGCCATGAAAGGCATTATGATTAAAGGATTTGTTATGTCTGATGTCGCTGAGTCCGTAAGGGCAAATCAAACGAAAGAATTGATGAATAAACGTCAAGTTGTGGAGACGCGTAAACTTAACGACACTCACGAGACAGAGTTAAAGACAATTCGTGAAAAGAATGAAAAAGAAATTACAAAAGTAAAAAAAGATTACGAAGTTGTGCTTCAAAAAGAAAAGGTTGAAACAGAAACGAAACTCAGCAAACTTCGTGGAAACTATAAAAAACGCCTAGAAGAAGAAAATCAAAAATTCGAAAAGACTCTACAGGATCTTAAATTGGCCCAAGCAGATCGTTTACTTGAAACTCAGTCACAAAATGAGAATCAAATCGCCAATCTTGAAATAAAACAAAAAGAATACATGGATAGGGCTCAACAGAAATTTGATGATGAGAAGAATAAATTGGAATCTTAAGCAGCTTTACATACACAATCGGGAGCACGCATAGATGAGTCAGAATAACCAAGAGAAAGGGATTTTCATAAATGGCAAAAAACAAGTCATTGAACTCCTTCAGCGTATGGATACCGCAGATAAGATTACACTTTTAAAAAATCTTCGTAATCGTAATCCTTCCTTGGCCAAAGAACTTACTGAATCCTGCATTTCATTTGAAAGTATTTGGGATTTAAATGACGAGTGTTTAAAAACCGTAGTGACTCAAGTGAATCCTGCCATATTAGGTCTGGCATTAAGTCTTGTGCATGTAAAAAACCAAAGGCGTGCCCTTGGCCTTACCAATCGTGCGATTGCTTTAAAAGCTTTTGAGATCATGCAAAACGATCTAACAGGTAACAGAAGCGAATGTCTGCGCGCTCAACAAAAAATCTTAGAAATTGCGTTGGGACTTCATCGTAAGAGAGTGATTCAATTCTACTAAACTTGTAAATGTTCGCCTGGATTAAGCTGAACAAAGTCCGAAATGACATGTTCTATTGAAATAACATTCTGACGTTACAGATGCTAACAGTTATCTAAATTTCTTTAATAATTTTTTTGAATTCAACTTCTAGAGATGAAGGAAAATCTTCTTCGGCAACAATGGAGCTGTGGACCACTCTATTCTCAGCAATAAGATTGGCAGTATTGTGAAAGCGGGAAATCATCACTGATGCCAATTCCCTTAACCACATAGGCCCTTGATCGAGCACCTGCTTAAGATTACAAGAAAGAATAGGTATTACAGTAGAATATTGATTCGCGATAGCAGCATAACTATAGGTGGATCCATCGAGCATGGCATTCTCACCAACAATATCTCCGGCCCTCGCGATAAAAATTGGCATAAGGCGGTCTTTTGAAGCTTTAAGACACATGACTTCACCACTTTCAACCAAGTAAAGTCTTGTGGCCTCTTCACCCTCTCTAAAAATAAGTTCTTTCGCTTTTAGTGTTATCTTATTGTCCATATAGATATTGTTTCTTGATTTCACCCTCGAGTAAAGTGCCAAATCTTAGGCCATACGTAGAGATCGTTAGTTCTTTAACCATTAAACGGTGGGCAAGATGATAAACCAAATGGAGGCCACCCCGGATGCTATTGGTACGTTTTTTTAGGAAAGGAAAAAGCTCTAAGGTTTCTTTAGGACTAAATTCTGAATAGGTTTTAAACAATGCATCTACATCTTCGGCCTTAAGAACTAATCCATGAACTTCATTTTCAATAAATTCTTTGTTTTTTAAGTGCATGTTTCCAAGAGAAGTTACTGTGCCCGCAACACAATAAAGTTCTTTAGTTTGAAACTTATCAATTTCATTTCTAAAATCTAAAAAGACTTTTTGAAGTCTTTGAACAAACAGTTTCTCATCAAGCCATTGAGTAGCTCTCACGGCACCAATAGGCATACTAATTGTTTCAAGAACTTGAAACGTTTTAGTATTCACTCTTATAAGTTCAGTCGATGCTCCACCAATATCCATAATAGTTATGATTTCAGAACGAAATTGCCCGTTATTGAGAATGCCTTTACTAGAAAAATAAGCCTCGGCTTGGGAAGTGATAATATTCACCTTTATTTTTAGATCATGTTCAACTTTTGCGAAAAAAACAGAAGCATTGGCCGCAACTCTTGATGCCTCTGTGGCAGTCGCAATAATGTCAGTCCGTTGTATTCCCAAATGATCACATTCCTTGGCATAAGATTCTAAAGCTTGATATGTGGCTTCCATAGATTCACTATGAAAATTTTTAGTTGCATCAAGGTCCCGTCCTAAAGAAGTTATTTCACTTCTTTTAGATATTTCACGTAACTTTCCATTGGAAATATCTCCAACTAAAAGAAGAACGCTATTGGAACCAATATCGATAGAGGCCCTTAAATTTGTCACGTTGTTACAATCCTCTCTAACTCACCCACGATTTGTGGATTAATAAGACCTTTTTCACAAATAATTCCCGTAATAAACCGATGGTCAGTTACATCAAAACTAGGATTCACCGACCTCGCACCAACAGGCGCAAGACGAATTCCTCTAAGGTCAGTGATTTCTTCTTCGGCCCTCATCTCAATTTCAATTCCATTTCCATTTTCTGTAGCGAGATCAAAAGTACTGATAGGTGCTACAACATAAAATGGGACACCATAATGTTTTGCCACTATGGCTAGAGTTGATGTTCCAACTTTATTTGCAGTATCACCGTTGGCCGCAATTCTATCTGCACCAACAAAAATTGCGTCCACTTTATTATGAGACATTAAATAGGAGGCAGCACCTTCAACAACGATACTATAAGGAATTTTTTCTTTTCCTAACTCAAAGGCTGTAAGTCTTGTCCCTTGCATATAAGGCCTTGTTTCATCAGCATAAACATGCTTAACCATGCCTAATGAGTTCGCGTGAGAAATTACTCCTAAAGCCGTGCCTAAACTGCCACATGCCAAAAAACCCGTATTACAATGGGTCATTAGATTCCACTGACGATCACCCAATCTTTTTTTAAGATCTGCCACTCCAATTTTTGCCATTGCAAGATTTCGTTCTCCTGAAAGGAAGATTTGTTCATTACCAAAACTGACTAAATCTTTATATATTTCCTCAATAGATTTTTTTTCTTGTAAGCCACGCTTCATCATTTCATAACAGCGGTTCACTTCATAAGAAAGATTTACAGCTGTTGGTCTTGCCGCAATAAGTTCGTCGCAGGCCATACGAACGGTATTTATATTAATCTCTTTTGTATTTCTTATCCAAAGTGCCATGCCGAAAATAGCAGTAAATCCGATACATGGAGCGCCTCTCACGATCATATCTTTAATCGCTAAAGCACAATGTGTAAGATCATTAACTTCAACAAAAACTTCTTCTTGAGGAAGTAGGCGTTGATCTAAAAGAAAAAGTTTATGGTCTTTCCAAATGATTGGGTTACGAGAATTCACAACTAGATCTCCTTAAGAAAAAAAGGTTCTACTATTTCCTTCTTAACCGGTTTCCACTTTCTATTTCGCGGATATGACAATGTTAAAAAAGACTTTTGTTTTGTATTATCTGAAAGCACACCAGTTAATTTCGCAGGGTCATCACTTACTAAAGTTGAATTCGTTCTTAAAATTCCTTTTGTAAGTGCAAAATCCCAAACTTGAGAAGTTGATGTCATTGAATCAATTCCAAAGTTTTTCCAAATCTTGTCATTTAATGAGACCCACTCACCAGTCACATTTTTCATTCCTTCAATTTTTACTTGCAATAAACTATCCCCGTTTATCCAAGATGACGACCATCTGCCTTGTACTTTACCATTAACTATACCTTCCGAGGCCATGAAATATGGCTCAAGAAATTTATAATTAGATATCCAACTTACTTGGTTAGCAGAAATATCTAATGAGTGTTGTGGTGCTTTAAACATATAATTCATTTTAAGATTATTATTATCTTGTGATAACTCACCTTGATAATATTTCTGATCAATTGAGATACCATAACGGAACTGTCCATTAATAACTTTATCCCCTAAAAAACATTTTTTATAAGAAATTGAAGTCATAAAATAATCATCTGACTCCATTTGTTGAAATTTAGATAGTGGCAAGACTGGTTGAATTGCTCGGCTGATGTCGATTCCCGAAAAATTAATGTCTTCAATAAATTGAGCGACCTCTCCTTTTTCAAAATCAATGATTGCACGGCGAAACAGACTGACTTCTCCCTTGGGACTAAAAAACGAGATTTCCCATTTACGATCTTGAACATCAAGAGCCCATTTACCATCAAAGGAATTTCCTGTGGCCAAATCAAGCTTTCCATTAAAAGAAAATTTACCTTTTAATTTTGTTGTTCCTGTTCTTATCGATTTCTCAAAAGCAATTGATCCAGATGCTTCACCTTCAAGATCTGTCCAGTAACTGTGTTGCATTTCATCGCCCACAAGCTGTAAATAGTCTTGTGGTAGTTTCTCAAAGGACAAGTTAATATCAACATCTGAATTGTTAGCAACCATGGTACCTTTACCAACATTTTCATTTTCAATAAGTATATTAATCACTGAATTAATATCAAAGTTAGATGGAGTAAACTCAGCCTTTCCATCAACAATAACATCCTCCACATTGAACTTATCTACAGAATCATTGAGCCTAAATTCTCCACGATAATTAAATGTCCAAAGATTTTTCTGTGGGGTCATATCACCAAAAATCCATAACTCAACATCATAATTATGACCCTTATGGGCCAGATCTATAGGAATTGTTAATTCGAAAGCTGAGTTCTTTTTGTATTTAAATTCTCGAACTAACAATTTTGAAAGAGAAAAATATCTTCGTCCATCGTTTATATCTTTAACCGAAATATCCTTGGCCTTAATGGTATAAAGAGCGCCAGCTAAATAGGTTGGTAAATTAACAATAATTTGTTCAGATTTAGGAATAATCGCAGCTTCTGCTTTATTATCCGTAATAGACAAACTAGATCTAAAATCGTGATCTACAAATATTTCAAAACGAGAAATGTTTATCTGGGCATTGCCTCTATTAAAAAGGAGAAGCCACCATGGAACTTTTAATTCAATCTCATGAATACGACCTAACGTTTTATCGTCCCTCACTAACTGCACATCTTTAAAATTTAAATTAAAGTCAACAGAGAGTCTTGTATTCATTTTCCCTATAGTCAGTTTTGCTCCAGGATAATTCTTCTGTACCTGCTCATTGATAAGAACCATAAAAGCTTCTGGATGAAAATTTGAATATGCATTAAAAAATAGGCCTCCCAAAATAAGGACAAGACCCAACCATAACCATAGTATAAATTTAAATGTTACTCTCATGATTACCTAAAATCCTTTTCAAGATACCTGATGGCGATATACCGATATCGACCTTGGTTAATTCGTCATACAAATTCTATAATTTCTGCAGTGGTGCAAACTTCACCATGAATTTTTTTCTGATTCCATCTCGAAAAAGTATTGTTACTTTTTCATCTTGTCCTAAACCTTCAGAATCCAACACCATACCTTCTCCATAAAGTGCGTGAAGGATCTTACTACCAGAAGGATAATTGGAAAGTGAGGTTATTGCTTTTTTCTGTTGATATATCTTTTCCCCATAATAACTTTCATTGCCGCTGCCCGAACTTGTTTGATCGAAGTCATCATAAGTTGAATATTGTGCAAAGTCAGATTTTCTAGAACTAGTCTGGTATTGGTTCCATGTATAATATTTTGATGGGATTTCTTGAAGAAACTGGCTTGGCCCATTAAATTTAAGACTTCCCCACAACATACGACCTTGCGCAAAAGTGATCCAAAGTTTTTTCATGGCCCTGGTCATCGCTACATAAAAGAGTCGTCTTTCTTCTTCAATCGCTGTTGGACCAATTTCCAGACTTTTATATGAAGGAAAAATATTCTCTTCGATTCCAATCAGAAAAACGTAAGGGTATTCCAATCCTTTAGAACCATGAACAGTCATAAGAGACACTTGATCTTGAGGCTGTCCATCCTCTATGGCGGTGGTATCAAGGGTGATCGTTTCTAAAAATTTTACAAGAGTAGGCTCCATCTCAGATTCTTCAAATTGCTTAACTGCACTCATTAATTCTTCCAAGTTCTCCAACCGAGCAGCACCCTCATAACTTTTATCGGCCCTTAAAAACTCTAAGTAGCCAGACTCGTTTAAAAGTTTTTCATAACTAAAACTTGGAGAATGATTATGACTTTCCAGCACTTGAACTTCCTGAACAAGGTGCACCATCTGATTGATAGCACTGGAAACCTTTCCTGAAAGGGACAGGTGTTTAAATTCAGATGGACAATCAACAATCTTTTCAATCAATTCAAACAATGACAGTTGTAAACGTACTGCCTCATCTTCCAATTTACGAAGTGAAGTTGCGCCTACACCACGCGCAGGTGTATTTATGATTCGGGTCAAGGCAAGTGAATCTTTTTTATTCACCACCACTCTCATATAGGAGAGCATATCCTTCACTTCTTTACGATCGTAGAACTTAATGCCAGCTACAACTCTATAAGGAAATTTCTCTTTCCTTAGGGCATCCTCAATGGTTCTTGAATGAGCATTGTTACGATAAAAAACGGCCATATCTCTAAGAGGCGCGCCTTCATTGTGGAGACGTTTAATTTGCTGACCGATGTATTCGGCTTCGGCCTTATCATCCCGACACTCAACGATTTGAATCTCGTCTCCGTCGTCATTATTTGTCCACATCACCTTACCCTTACGGGCAACATTGTTAGCTATAACTTGAGAGGCTGCTTCTATGATTTTTTTAGAAGATCGATAGTTCTGTTCTAACTTTATTAGTTTTGCATCTGGAAAAACTTTTTCAAAATCTAAGATGTTCCGGATATCAGCTCCACGCCAAGAATAAATTGACTGATCTTCATCACCAACCACACAGATATTTCTCTGAGGGTCGCTAAGTTTTGTGATCATGTCAAACTGAGCACGATTAGTATCTTGATACTCATCCACCAAAACGTATTTAAATTTTTGTTGGTATTTTGAAAGAACTTCAGGATAAGAAGCAAAAAGATTTAAGATCCCTGTAATGAGTCCACCAAAATCCACAGCATTACTTCGATGAAGTTCCGCTTCATATTCAAGAAAGATGTCAAAAAGCCTTTTATCCTCAGCATATTTTTCAACGTCTTCATTTTTTGTGAGACCGACATAATAACCTAAGTTTTTAAGTCCATCGATGAATGCGGCAACAGTATAAGGAGAAAGTTCTTTCTGATTAATACCTCTTTTATTTAATAATGCTTTAATAATAGATTGAGACTCTCCATCATCATAGATCGTAAAATTTCGGCTAAGCCCTAAATAGGTAGCTTCCATACGAAGAACCTTGGCACAAAAAGCGTGAAAGGTCGTAACTTGGAGGGCCCCAACATTAATTTGGGTATTCACAGAAAGTCTCTCTCTCATTTCTCTAGATGCCTTATTAGAAAAGGTAACAGCCAAGATCTGGAAGGGACTGATATGTTTTTCTTCTAATAAGTACTGAATTCTAGCAACAAGAGTTCGTGTTTTTCCAGAACCTGCTCCGGCAAGAATCATCACTGGACCATCGGTCATGATCACAGCTTCTTTTTGAGATGGATTTAGAAAATTTAAATCCATTACTCAACCGTTACTGATTTTGCGAGGTTTCTTGGTTTATCGATATCCGTCCCTTTCAGCTTGGCAATATGATAAGCCAAAAACTGAAGGGCCACGTTGACATACAGTGGACTCAAATTTGGAAGACCTTCAAAATCTAAAGCAATATATGCATCTGCTAAATGTTCAATCTCTTCTAAATTTTTTGGTCCAACAATCACAATTTTACCACGACGAGCTTTTACTTCCTCGACATTAGACACAGTTTTCTCTAATAGTTCTGGCCCTACGATAGCAATATTTACGATGTTTTCGTCGATCAAAGCGATTGGGCCATGTTTAAGTTCGCCAGCAGCATATCCCTCAGCGTGAACGTAAGCGATCTCTTTAAGTTTAAGAGCACCTTCTAAAGCGATAGGAAAATATTTTCCGCGTCCAGTAAAAATGAAACCTTTTTTACTGTAAATTTTTTCAGCAACTTCTTTTAGTGAATCCGCATTGGCACATAACTCATCAATACGATTTGAAAGAAGTTGAATCTCAGAAAATAATTCTGGCTGATCTAAAGTACCCTCCATTGCCCGGCCCATAAGATAACCTGTTAGTGCTTGAAGAGTGAAGGCTTTGGTTGATGCCACTCCTATTTCAACACCTGCGTGAATTAAAAAATTCTTATCAGAGTTTCTAAAAAGTGTGGAACCCTCAACGTTTACGATGGAATAAGAAGGAATGCCTTTTTCTTTACAAAGTTCCTGACAGGCAAGCGTGTCTGCCGTCTCTCCTGACTGAGAAATGAAAAGACTAATCTCGCCTTTATTGAGAATTGGATTCTTATAGCGAAATTCAGAAGCAATATCCACTGAAGCACGTTGACGGTTGATCTGTTCAAAATAGTTTTTAATGACAATACCTGCATGCCAAGCTGTTCCACACGCTGTAATATGCCATTCAGGAGTTGTGAATCCTTTGAGTCCTTCAAGAATCTTGCGCCCTTCGTTTTTGATATAAAAGGCTGCAAGTTTATTGATCAAAGCACCTTGCTCATGGATTTCTTTTAGCATGAAATGTTCGTATGGACCCTTGGTAGTTGCATCCATCGACATTGCATTGCTCTGGAACTTAAAACGTTTTGAAGGTTTTAAATCAAGTTCATAAAAATTGATATTCACATCCTGATCTGAAACGATACTTTCACAGATAACAGCATCTTGCGGAAAATAAATTCTTGGAGCAAAGCCAATTAAGGCAAATGGATCTGAAGAAACGTAAGCCTCACGTTTTTCTTTGTTTTCTCCTACCACTAGGGGGGCTGAACGTTTGATGCAATAAAGTTTATCTGAACTTTTTTCAATAATTACAAAAGCAGAATTACCAGAGAGAGAAGAAAATGTTTTTGAAATCGATTGCAGCGTATTCTGAGTTTCTTTGTAGAACTTCGTTAAAAGTACTAAAAAAACCTCAGTATCCGTTTGTGATTTAAAATGGAAACCTTCAGCTATCAGTTGTTTTTTGAATGTTGAAGCATTCTCAATAATTCCGTTATGAACGACAGCAAAGACTTCGTTTCCGTGAGGATGAGCATTATCCGTTGTCACTTCTCCATGTGTGGCCCAGCGAGTATGTCCAATACCTGTGTGAGAAAAAGGCTTCTTCTCTTCAATAAGCTTCTTTAAATTATCAAGCTTACCTTCTTTTTTTATGATTTGAAGTTCGTTATTAATCTTTAGGCATATGCCGGCAGAATCATAACCACGATATTCAAGGCGAGATAATCCTTCAATGATTGGTCCAACTGAATTACCAGGACCGGAATAACCAACGATTCCACACATAAAAACTCCCAACACAGAGTGAAACTTTAATGGCTCAATCTATCATTTGGGGAGTCATCTTACTAGTTTTACGCGTAGCTTATTATGGCTTTTTAGTTTTAAGAAACCTCTTTGCAGCTCCCTCTTTTGTCACTTGTTGTGCACGTGAGATAGCAAAGCCGCCATCAGGAACATTTTTCGTAACAGTTGATCCTGCTGCAACAAATGCGTCATTTCCAATCTCTAGAGGTGCAATTACCTGACAATCAGACCCGATAAATGTATTTTTGCCAATTTTAGTTTTGTGTTTATTAGCACCATCATAATTACAAGTAATAAAACCACAACCGATATTAGAATTTTCACCAATCTCGGCATCACCAACATAACTCAGATGGGAAACCTTTACACCTGCGGCTAATTTGGACTTTTTTATCTCTACAAAATTACCAATTTTACTTTCCGGACCAATTTCTGTTCCTGGTCTGATACGTGCCATAGGACCAATGGAAGCCTTATTTGAAATATGGGCTTCTTCAATATAACTATTGGCCAAAATCTGAACATCGGATTCTATAGTACAGTTTTTTAAAAACGAGCCAGATTCGACTGTAACATTCGCGCCAATTTTTGTTTTACCTAAAATTGTTACTCCTGGATAAATGACTGAGCCAATTTCGATTTCCACATCACTGTCTAAATGGACAGATTTTGGATTTAGAAACTGGACACCATCAGAAAAGAGTTTGGAAAGTTTGCGTTTTTTTAGTAAACCATTCACGTCGGCCAATTGTTCTAATGTATTTATTCCTAAAAAGGCCTGCTCAGTTTTGAATTTTACTGGTTTCACAATAAATTTCTGTTGGAATAGATCTGTGAGATAAAACTCACCCGATTTATTGTTATTAGAAATGCTGCCTAAAACTTCTTTTAAGTGTGATGTTTTAAGGATGTAAAATCCTGAATTAACTGTCTTGATTTTTCTTTCTTCTGGGGTCGCATCTTTTTCTTCCACGATGTGAAAACCTTTTCCACCACTTATAATTCTTCCGTATCCTGTAGGATTTTCGATATCAAAAGTAGCGGCTACCCCTACTAATTCGGGGTGTGAATTAAGTTCAGAAAAAAGTAATTTAAATTCCGAAGCCTCTATGAGAGGAGTATCGGCACATGCTACTAATGTATATTTATGATTCCAAAAATGTGGTTGATCATTAAAGCATGATTTTAGAGCGTCAGCAGTGCCATTTTGTTCTTTCTGCCATGCTAATTTTATTGTTTTTTTATGTGGATGATTTGCCCACCATGCCTCTAACATTTCTTTTTTGTGGCCCACCACAATCCCTACTTCCGCTATGAGAGAAGAATTTTTTGTGAATTCCATTGCCGCATTCACGACATAATCCAAAAGAGGTCTACCAAGAGCAGGAACTAAGGCCTTTGGAGTCTCAATTTTCATTCTTGTGCCCTTACCGGCAGCGAGAATAACAATACCTATAGAGTCACCCATATAACCAACCCTTTTTATCAAGAAAGTTCAACCTATTGTTTATTATCATAGATTAAGAAATTTCAAATCACAAACATAGAACTTTAAAACCATCAAACACGGTTAAGCATGAAAAAAAAATCATGATTCATGAAAAAATACATCAAGCATACTAACAAAAATCCCGATTTAGCTTCTAGAAAAGTTATCGAAATCTGAGAATACGTTTGAGGAGATTACAATATGGTTACTAATTATGAGGGTGAGGCAATCGAGTTTAAGGATACCCTCCCCTTACTGCCGGTACGCGATCTCGTAGTGTACCCCTTTATGATTCTTCCTCTCTTCGTTGGGCGGGAGACATCCATTAAGGCCGTCGAAGAGGCTTTAAATAACAGTGACAGACTCATCCTTCTTGCTTCACAGAAAGACATTACTGCTGAATCTCCTTCCCCTTCTGAAATATATGAAATGGGCACAGTGGCCATGATCATGAGAATGAGAAAACTTCCTGACGGCAGAATTAAAATTCTTATTCAAGGTTTAGCCAAAGCACGTATTTTGGAATTCTCCACAACAGAACCCTTTTATAAAGTGAAAGTTGAAAAAGTCATGGGCACAACTTCAACTGTTGTTCCGGCCGGCATTGAGGCACTGACAAGAACGGTGAAAGAAAACTTAGAAAAAGTTATTTCATTAGGGAAAATTCTTTCTCCAGACATCCTCATGGTTCTAGAAGATATTCAAGATCCAGGAAGGCTTGCAGATCTTATCGCCTCAAACCTAAATCTTAAAGTTTCTGAAGCACAAAAAGTTTTAGAAATTCTTGATCCTGTTGAAAGACTTGGTCACATCAATCAAATTCTTGCTAACGAGCTCGAAATTCTTGTTCAACAGGCAAAACTAAAAGCCCCATCTAAAGAGGATGGCGGAAAAAATAAAGAGTTTTTTCTCAGAGAACAAATCAAAGCGATGAAACAAGAGCTTCAAGATGAGTCAGCAGAAAAAAATGATGAGTTTACAGAACTCAGAGAAAAGATTCTCGCCAAAAGTGTTCCTGCAGATGTAGAGAAAGAATCTCTTAAACAACTAGGACGTTTAGAGAGAATGCATCCAGACTCTTCAGAGGCAAGCATTCTTCGTAGTTATTTAGAGTGGATTGTAGATCTACCTTGGAGCGAAGAATCAAAAGAAGTGACAGATCTACAATATGCAAAAGATGTTTTAGACGAAGATCATTTTGACTTAGAAAAAATTAAAGAACGCATCCTTGAATATCTTGCAGTCCGCTCTCTTAAGAGAGCGAATGCCAAAGGACCTATCCTTTGTTTCGCAGGGCCTCCTGGTGTAGGTAAAACTTCACTCGGTAAATCAATCGCTAAAGCAACCGGCAGAGAATTTGTTAGAATTTCTCTTGGTGGTGTAAAAGATGAATCAGAAATTCGCGGACACAGACGCACTTATGTCGGTGCGATGCCAGGCCGATTTATCCAAGCGATGAAACAATGTAAGACAATCAACCCTATCATCCTTTTAGATGAAATTGATAAACTTGGTTCTGATTTTAAAGGTGATCCTGCTTCGGCGATGCTTGAAGTTTTAGATCCTGAACAGAACTGCAGCTTCCGTGATAACTACCTTAACGTTAGTTATGATCTTTCAAAGATCATGTTTATCGCTACGGCAAACATGCTTGATCAGATCCCTGGTCCACTTCGCGACCGCATGGAAATCATCAATCTTGCGGGTTATACACAAGAGGAAAAAGTTCAGATCTCTAAAAAATATCTTATCCCTAAACAAATGGATGAGCATGGAATCACACATGAGCACATTGAGTTTACAGATGAGGGTGTGGAGACTGTCATCGCGGGTTACACTAGAGAAGCTGGTCTTCGTAGCCTAGAGAGACAGGTTGGAGCTCTGTGCAGAAAAGTGGCGAAAAAAATTGCTTCTGGTCATCACGCTAAGACTCACATTTTCTCATCCACAGTTGAAGAACTTCTTGGTCCAGCACATTTCTCTAGAGAAGACTCAAATGAATATGATGAAGTAGGTGTGGCCACAGGTCTTGCCTGGACGGCCGCCGGAGGCGAAATTCTTCATATCGAGGCCACCAAAATGAAAGGTCATGGAATTACACTTACTGGTCAGCTTGGTGATGTAATGAAAGAGTCAGCTCACGCGGCCCTTGGTTTCATCCGAAGCCATGCCGTTGAGCTAGGTATTGATGAAAAGTTTTTTGAAGAAAATGAGATTCATATTCACCTACCGGCAGGTGCTATACCGAAAGATGGTCCATCTGCAGGTATTACTCTTGCAACGGTTATTGCTTCACTTTTGACAAACAGTTATATCAGTAAAGATATAGCTATGACTGGAGAGATCACACTTACCGGCAAGGTTCTTCCTGTTGGAGGAATTAAAGAAAAAGCACTGGCCGCTATGCGGGCCGGTATTGAAACAATCATTATACCTTGGAAGAATCAAAAAGATCTTCTTGAGATTCCCGCTCAATACCGTAAGAAGATCAATTTTATTCCAGTGAAGAATATCCAAGAAGTACTCGAGATCGCTTTAGTAGACTGGAGCCGTCAACTGAATCTTGATCAAACAAAACGAAAAGAAAAAACTCGTAAAAGACCGTCTAACAAAGACGGACAAGTTGCTGCATAAGAATGGGCCCCTAAAGGGGCCTTTTCTTTTCTTCCGTTCCACGTGAAATTTGTTATCCTATAATCCATGAATGATAAATTTAACACTGACAATATCAAAATTGTTCTCGTCGATGATTCTGATTTTTCACGTAGCATAATTAAAAAGATGCTCTCCGATGCCGGCTTTCAAATTGTTGGAGAGGCCAATAGCGCAGAAAAAGCACTCGAAGTTATTCGAGATAAAAAACCAAATATCGTCATCACTGATATTGTTATGCCATCAATTAGTGGAATCGAACTGACAGAAAAAATTAATAAAGATTATGACAACATCTCCATCGTTGTTATGTCGTCTTTGTCGCAAGAGCATATAGTTCTAGAAGCTATAGGAGCTGGGGCGAGTGACTTTATTCCTAAGCCGATCCAGGAAGAGCAATTGATTGATTCAATTCAAAAGATCGCGAGGCAAATTCAGTTAGATAATTAAGACAGGAGAAAACATGGATGTTTTAAGACCCGTAGAACTTACCCGGATTGGCGAAATCAGCATCATGCAGAATGCGCGTCTTGTTCACAAATCAGATCTTAATCCCATTTATTCAAAAGAAAATTTACGAGTTCAGTTTGAGATCACTGGAGACTTAAGAGGTAACATCACTTGCTATTTATGTTTAGATCATCATGAACTTACTATAGCTGAGAAAAACTATTACTTTCCTCTTTTTATAGAATCTATGAACATCCTTGTTGGAAGACAAATAAGCCTTGATGACGAATTAAATTCCTATAAGATGAAACTTTATCCTCCAAAAATTTCTATGAATCCTTGTGAAGTTAATACAAATCTAATTTCACAGATACAGAAATATAACCTAGTCCTTGAATCCGTAACATTTTGTGTGCTTGTGGCCTACAGTCTCCAAGCGATTAACTAAGAAGGATACAATATGATGAAAGTAACCTTAAGAGCTTTCGGATTTTTTGTGATGTTGATCTGCCTACTTTCAATCACTGTTAATAAACGCTCTTTATTCTCATATTTTTATGCTGCTGCTAATCCCATCGTTTCTGTAGTGCAAGACACCACAGAAAACTTAGTTGGAAGCGCCTATCGTGCTACGAGCGACTACGCTCGACGCTTATTTGGTAATTCCCATCCAAGATTTAAAGACACTGTGAAATCAAAGATGGCCTCTTCTAAACAAATGACCAGTGAGCCTCTAGAAGAAGTTCATCAACAAGATAAGGCCCAACTTGATGACCTCATCAAATCTCATTAGATTATTTTTTAATCGCTGCTTTATTTTTAATTTTTGATACGTTTTTTTGAGTTTTAGGATTTGAGCGCTCATTGTGTTCTTTCATCCAAGGACACTCAGTATCTACCTGTGCAGAATAAGCTGAAAAAACAAACATAAGACAAACAACAAGACTTAAAATTTTCATATGGGTCCTCCTTAAAGTGGTACTTTAAGTATTACAAGTCTTGTGCCATTTTTAGTGATTGTAAGTGCTCGAAAGCGTATCGATAGGTGTGTGATCTTTATATGTGTTGTCTAAGGAATGATCAGGGAAGAGCTAACCCTTCCCTGATCTTTACATTATTTATTTACGAATGGCCTTACTTGATGATCTTACGTTAACAGGTGACTTAACCCCACTGGCCTTCGGATTTGTACGCTCATTTTGCTCTTTCATCCATGGACACTCTGTATCGACCTGGCCAGCAAGAGCGAGGTTACTCATCAAAGAAAATATAAAAGCGATAAGAATAATTTTTTTCATAGATACCCCCTAAAAGTTGATCCTGTTGTTTTATATGAAGCAAGAGATGTGCCAGAAATGGCGTTCACTAAGGTCCTGTAAAAAGGTAATGAGGTGTCTAAAGATTGGTCACTTTTTAAAGGTGTGTCTGAATTATAGACAAAAAAAAGCCGCTCTTATGCGAATTGAACCATTGAAAATGACACCGAAATGGGTGTGAAGAATTGTGATTTTGAACCCCGATGTTCCATAATTAAGTAACCAAAAAACACTTAATCTTTAACGACTTGGAGGTCGCTAATGGAAA
>Ga0247844_1002799_pt1 | contig 27475 bp, 25 predicted proteins | sample LaCtaG_FD_192421 | JGI IMG/M metagenome (GOLD analysis project Ga0247844, IMG submission 192421) | Freshwater microbial communities from meromictic Lake La Cruz, Castile-La Mancha, Spain - LaCruzMarch201714.5m_1 | ecosystem: Environmental > Aquatic > Freshwater > Lake | place: Spain: Castile-La...
TTGGCCGGATTTTCCTCGACGATGACATCTGCCCTTTCAGCAGGGTCAATTTTTTCAGGAATTTTCAAGGAGCCTTTTAACATAAAAGATAAACACTCACGTAGCGGAATTTTTATTTCTCTTTTAGTGGCGCTCGTTATTATCTTCTTTATTACTGATCCTTTTAAAGGCCTTATTTATTCTCAAGTTATTTTAAGTATACAATTGCCGTTTACGATTTTTCTTCAGATTTATCTCACTTCTTCAAAGAAAGTGATGGGGAAATTTTCCAACGGGAAATTAATGAAGTCATCATTAATGATCTTGGCCATCGCCATTACAGGACTCAATATCAAATTGCTGCTGGAGTTTTTTTAAAATGTCGATGAGAGAGACTTTTGTAAAGTTTGATCAAAATGCTTTACGTGAAGTTCAAAAATGGCGTCTGAAATATTTAAATTTAATTTTTATCATCTTAACTTATTCAGGAAAGGGCAGAGTTTGGTTTAGTCTTGTTTTGTTTTTGTTTGTTATAGATAAAAAAGGAATTCAGTTTACTACAAAACAACAGCTATTTCTTTATGCCTTTTATGCTCCTTTGTTGGCCTTTATCTTTGGAAAAATCATTAAAAAAATTTTCTCGAGAGAAAGGCCGAGTGATCGTATTGTTGGTTTTAAACCTCTTATTATACCTCCACGTTGTGGATCATTTCCATCATCACATACAGCGGCCTCAACTTCATTTTTTATAACTCTTTTAATCTTAAATCACCCACTCACTTTATTTGTTGGGATATGGGCATTTTTAATTTCTTTTTCAAGAATTTATTTGGGGGTTCATTACTTAAGCGATGTTATAGGAGGACTTTTATTAGGTTTTCTTTGTGGAGTCTTTGTTTCATCTTTTCATGGTTTTTATCAAGTACTCTCTTTTTAAAATAGCTAATCACTAAGTTAATTTTTTTTCATAAAATCTTTAATAATAGAGTTTCAAGAAATTCCGAAAGGGTTCTATAAAATTTAAATAACGGGGTTTTATGAAACTTGCTTATTATCTTTTTTTAAGCTCACTTCTTGGTGCATGCTCAGGAATTACTCCTACTCAAAAAGTAGGAATGGAAAAAATGAGTTCTGGAAATTATGCCGCTGCGATCGTATCACTCGAAGCTGCCAAAAAAGAAGGTGCGGACAACGAAAAACTATATTTGCAACTGTCTGATGCAAAATTTAAATATGCCAAAGACGACTTTGAAAAAGCAAAACAACTAAATAATAACGACCTTGCCGGCGCTATCGTCTTATTTACACGTGCCGATGACAATGCCACATCCTCTTTAGAAGAATTAAAAATGATTCCGAAGACAGAAGAAAAATTTAAGCAGACTAAAGAAAAAGAAGAATTTCTTTCGCAGCTTAAATCTGAGTTAAGTCTAAAAAAAAAGGAGCACGGAATTCTTTTAGACAAAGTAAACGAGATAAAAAAGACGGCAAAAAATAAACCAGAAAATGCTTACATCGAGTGCAATTCACTCGCTCCATTTAAAGAATTTATTAAAGAGGTAGCCGAGGCCTTTACTTTTATTGGTGATGCTTTATTAAAGGATTTAGAAGCAAAAGGATGGAAGGCCTTTAATGGAAATAAATTATCTGAAGCCAAAGATCAATTTGATAAAATTTTAAAGTATTTTCCGAACAATAGTCGAGGAAGTGAAGGATTACTTTGTTTGAAATCTAATGAGAATTTTAAAAAACAAGATTTCAAATCGGCCTATCAAAATTTAAGTGAAATTAAAAAAATAAACGCCGCTTCCTCTTGTTTAGTTAAGTTAGAAAAAAACAATTTTGAAAAGCTTGTTAAAAATGAATTAACGCTCGCTCATAAAGCGGAGAAAGAAAATAAAATTTCTTCGCAGTTTTTGGCCATGGATCACTACCTTTTTCTTCTTTCTTTGCCTGAAATAGTTGGTGATCAAAATGAAAATTTAAAAAAAGAAATACTTGAAAGGAGAGTGAATCTTGCAAAAATTTTACTTTTAAATGTAAAAAGATGGCGCGCTTTAGGAGTTGAGTCTCTTCCTCTTATCTATAATACCCTTCGCTTTGCTTACCGTTTTGATCCAACAATTGCTGAAAAAAATGCTGCTCTAATGGAGGAGGCCAGTCAGTATATTAAGTCTAAAGCTGAGTTTAAAACACTTCTCATGTTGAAGGCCCAAGAAGGGGGGAGTTTTACTGAACTTGAAAATCAAATACGCTTAAAAATGCTGACGGCCTCAACTACGCGGCCCTCCCTTGAATTTACAACTTATTTGCCAGATGAAGAAATAAGTAAAGTGAAACAAGTTCAAGACCTCGCTCGTTTGCCTACTGCTCAAAAAAACAAATTAAGCACTTACGATTATGTGTTATGGATTAATCTTCTTGACTATAAAATAGATGAGTATGGGGCCAATCAACCCTTTTATAAATCTTCGCGCTATGTTTCTGGGACAAGGATGCTTGATAATCAGGCCTGGTTTGCGGCCCAACAAGAATTTAATAATGCTCAAGCATCTTATAATCAAAGTTATCAGGCCAATCAACAAATGCTGGCCCAATGTAATAATATGAATAATGCTTTTGCGGCCGGTTTTTGTAAGGGGGCCATAGGAGGGCTCAGTAGTGCTCGACTTGATAGCGCAAGGGCCACTTTGAATGCAACACCTCGCTACGTTTCTGAAAATATTATTTCTGATTATACTTACAGACAGTATACTGTGGGGGTGAATATTTATATTCGTCTCGAAGAAAGATTTCTTGATTATCGCCATGATGAATTGTTGGCACCTAAAATAATGGAATATAAAGTTACCAGAAAAGAAGGCGAGATTTTAGAAGGTGTTCAACCAAGTGATGTGAATGGAATCAAGGAAGGGCGGTTTAATGTTCCAGATTTAGCTTATGAAAAGAAAGCAGGAGAAAATAAATTAGTGGCCGATCTTCAAAGTGATTTGCAAACTTTAGTGACTAAAGAAAAAGCTTTACGCTATTGTAAGATTAAAGGCCTTAAAAAAGAAATTGCGATTATGGGTTCTTATCAACTTTGTCTTTTGTATGAAAAAAATATCGAAGATCACAAAGATAAACCGGATTATAATGACTTTAAAAATGCAGAAATAAATCTGGCGAAGTTTTATCAGCTCACTGATGCTGATCTTGCCAAATATGCTTTAGGTGATTCTGAGTTGCCTCAAACAGGCAATCCTCTTTTTAAATAGGATATTTTTGACTTTTTTCCTTATGAAGGACGAGTAAAAAATTACATTTTTCTTGTCATCAGCGCCAGTATTGCGTTAGATACCCGCACTAAGGTGAATGCTGTTTGCGGGGAGTTTTATGCTAAAAATAGAAAGTATTCTTTTTGTGGTGATCGTCGTTTTTTTTACTTTTTACGCAAAAACTGTCTATTCAATGAATAAAGTCATTTATGGTACTGATGGCAGAATGGAAATTTATGAAGCTCCTTTTTATGCTGAGCTTGCTAAATCAACGGCCATTCAAATGCCAAATAGGTTTATAACTCCTGTTGGAAATGATTTTCAAATTTCACCTTCTACGTTTAAACGTTCCTATGATTTATGTGGCCCTGAGCGCTTTGAAACACAACCAGCGCTCGGACGCTGCACTGGTTTTCTTGTGGCCCCTGATATCCTTGTGACGGCCGGTCACTGCATGCATTACGCTGAAGATTGCAAAGAAAAAACATGGATTTTTGATTATGTGGCCAAAGAGGACGGAACTGTAGATTCGCTTATTCCTGAGCAAAATGTATATCATTGTGCGAGCATTATTTCTCAGTATTACGAAGAAACTAGCGATAATGATTATGCGGTTATTCGCCTTGATAGGCCCGCCTTAGATAGAGCGCCCCTTAAATTTAGGACTGCTGGGAAAATTGATAATTATCCTGATCTTGTTGTTATTGGAAACCCCTCCGGTCTCCCGACTAAAGTGACGTTAGGGGGAACAATGCGTTCTAATACACATGATCTTTTTTTTACGGCCAACTTAGATACTTTTGGTGGCAATTCCGGTTCGCCTGTTTTTGATATGAACACAGGCCTTGTTGAAGGGATTGTGGTGAGAGGAGAGTCAGACTTTAATTACGATTCAGATCGTTCTTGTTTTGTTTTAAACAAGTGTAGCGAGGGCGAATGTAGAGGGGAAGATGTCCTAAGGATTACGAACATTCTTCCCTTCATTGAATAGTAAAGTAAAAAAATATTTTTTAAGCACTGTTTGTCCAAAAAACTTGAAGATCTTTAAACTCTGGAAGATCTGGAGCAAGTTTAGAAAATACTGTTTGTGCTCCTAGAAAATAGCGTTCTCTCATAAAAATATGAAAAAGTTCGCTTAAGATAATTTGAGGAACTGATTGTTGTTGTCTTTGAACATGCAAATACCCTGAATACATCCCCATAAGATTGAGCTTGTCAGATTTGGTAAAACTGTTTGGGAAGGGACACGCTATGAGACAAAATGCTCTATGAACAGAGTAGTAGTCGCTGTCACTCATGATAAGATGAAATTTTTTTAAGAAAATAAGATTGGCCACCCAAGTAATTTTAAGTGCCCCATAATCTTGGGGGGCCTCTTCTAGGCGTTTTTCAATTTGCTTGTTGATTCTTTCAAGTTCTCTTTTGTCATTTTGATTTCGAAGGATTGTCGATTGCCTAGCAAAGTAGCGAGGAGTGAGTTGTAGCAAGGTCTTCATAGGCTTCTCCTTTGTTGATGATCTTCCTGACCGAACAAACAAAAATAGAAACAAGCACAAAACGAAGGCGATGCGAACTAGGGCGAAGAATTGGTGTCTCCCATATTATTACGGGATATCTTTATTTTAGCAGAGTTTTAGATTTTTGGGGAAAGAAAAAATAAGGGCATAATTTTCAGTAAGTTATTTATTGGATATTTATTGGATAGAGGAGGTTCCGCGTATTTATATCGGAAAAGGTTCTTCAGTGTCAAACTTTTCTTTCGTGTACAGACCCTGTCGTTTCAAGAAGTCTTTTTGTCTTGATTCAAATAATTTATTCCTTTAAATTCAATCATATTTATTTTACTTGTGGTTCGACTATGCCAAAAATTCAACGCTTCTTATTTTTAAGCTTTCTTCTTTTTTTATCATTTTCAACTTTTGCTGAAGATAAATTATTTTCCTTCACGATCCTTCACACAAACGATCTTCACTCTCTTTTTGAATACCCCGAGAAAGAACATTACGCTAAACTTGCTTACTCGATAAAAGATGAAAAAAAACAAAATGAAATTAAAAATATTCCTACGCTTGTTTTAGATTCTGGAGATTTTTTTTCGGGAAGTGTTTACCATGTTTTAAGTCCAAATCTCCTCTATCCGCGAGCGCCAGAGTTAGAATTTTTTAAATTCACAGGTTATGATGCGATCACTTTGGGAAATCATGAATTTGATGCTGGACTTGAAGGCCTTTTTAATATTTTAACAAAGAATGAATCTGTCGGCATTTCTTTTGTAAACTCAAATACTCGCGATTTTTCGCAATTTCATTTTAAAAATTTCCATCAAACTATTATCAAAGAACTAAAACAAGGCGATCAAGTCCTTCGAGTAGGTATCATCGGGCTCTTGCCGCCTAATGCTTCTAAGGTTAGTGCGAGTCAACGTGGGGCACTTAGTTTTATTGGTTACGATGATAAAAAAATGAAAGAAGATATGAGCGAATTTTTGAAAGTTGTTCAAAAAACCGTCAATGAGCTTAGATCAAAACAAAGTGTGGATATTGTGGTGGCCCTTATGCATGGTGGGACTCCTGAAAATGAGATTCTTGCAAAAAAAGTCTCGGGAATTAATGTTATTCTCTCAGGGCACGTTCATGGTGTTTATAAGAAAGCGCAAATAATCAAAGAGACATATCTTGCTGAGACGGGATTTGGGGGGCAAAATCTTGGAGTCCTTCATTTTAAATATAAAGAGAAAAAACTTTTTCTCACAAATCAAGATCATGTGCTTAAGGCCATTAATGAATCGACTCCATCTGATAAGGAGTATTTGAAAATAATAAAAAGTTATCAAAATGATATTAACGCTATCTTTTCTGAGTTTGGTTATAAAATTTCGGATAAAATCTTTACTTTAAAAAAAGATTATAATCGAATCGCCGGTACTGATGATTATTTAGGATCTTTTGTCGCTTCAAAACTGCTTCAGGAATATAACAAAATTTCTAAAGACGAGACTCAGGTCTATCTTGTGGCCATGGCTTCATTACGAGGTGATTTAATACGAAAAAATAGTCGTGATACAGAGATTTACTTTGAAGATATTTTTAGAATTTTTTCATCTGGGTTTTCTGAGGGGATTCATCCTGGTTTTCCAATTGCGAGTTTTTATCTTACGAAAAAAGATTTTATAAAACTTATTAACGTATTTGACGTTTATACTATGATAGAGCCTCTTTTTCGCATAGCTTTTTCAAATTCACTAAGTTTTAAAATTCAAAATTGGGGAATACCTTTTATGAATAGAATAACAAATATGAAAATAAATAATCTGAGTGAGGATAAGTGGCCAGATCTTATAAAAATCACTTGCACTTCACAAATAATGTCCTATCTTTTTAAAATAGATCAAATGACTCGTGGACTTGTGCGTATTGTGCCGCTTGATAAAAAGGGTAAAGCTATTGCTGGGCCTATTATTGAAACAACTCATAAAGAATTTGAACTTTTTGCTAACGCTATTAAATCGGAATAAAAATTAATTGAGAACACTTTTTTTTACACTTAAGCCAAGCATCACAAGACTTTATCTTTTTAAAAGTGATGAGGGTGCCGTTCTCCTCGATACTGGCATTCATCTGTCTGCTGAAAGTATTATTAATTTTTTCAATGAGGCCGGTGTGCCCTTTTCTGATTTAAAATTAATCGTTGTTAGTCATGCACATCCTGACCATTATTCAGGGACAAGTCTTATCAAAAAATTGAGCTCGGCCCCCGTCTTGTCACATAAGCTTGCCCTTGAGACTTTGCAGACTGGGAAAATTCATAAAATATTTCCTCGTATTGATTGTGGTAAGCGTTTTCAGGAAAGTATTAATCCTCATCATTTACCAGCTCATGAATCCTTTACTCCTGAGATTTTGATTGATGGTGAATTTGACTTACGTCCTTATGGAATCGAAGGAAAACTTATTCCGACGCCAGGGCACAGTGCTTGCAATTTAACGCTTCTTCTTGATTCAGGAGAGGCCTTTGTTAATGATATGGTGACAACATCGCCCTATACAAAAAAAAATGAATTAGCTCTTCTTGTGGATGATGAAAAAAAACTTGTTGAAAGTGTGAGAATGCTTCTTTCCAAGGCGCACACATTTTATGCTTCTCATGGTGGGCCTTATTCTAAAGCGGAAGTCATTAGGCTTTTAGAAGAAGTGATTTAAGTTCACTTCGTTTTAATTTATTGTTTGCCGTTTTTGGTAATGACTTGAGCTTGATAAAAAATTTGGGGATTTTTTTTGAAGGAAGTTTTAAACGCAAGAAATTTGTGAGTTCATCTGCTTTAATTGTAGATTCTGGGGAGGGGACGTAGGCCGCACAAATAATTTCTCCCCATTCTGGATCAGGGGTTCCCCAGACCGCAGCTTCTTGGATGCAGGGATGAGTAAGAAGAACAGATTCAATTTCTTCTGGCGAAAATTTCTCACCACCAGAATTAATGAGATTTTTTTTCCTTCCAAGGATGTGGAGGTTTCCTAAGTTGTCAAACATCCCTAAGTCGCCTGTGGAATAAAATCCGTTTTGATCACGTATGACTGTTGGAGAAAGTGCGGGGGTTGAAATTAAAATTTCAGAATCTGGATTGATTAATATTTTTACATTTGGAAATAATTTATTATTTGTAACAACTTGAGAGCAGGTTTCAGTCATGCCATACGTTGTTGCTATAGGGAGACCAAGGCCTTTTGCCTTTGCTTCAAGTTCAGGGCTTAGGGGCGCGCCACCAATTAAAATAATTTTAAGTTTGGGGGTGAAAGTAAAATCTTTTTCTTGAAGGAGTCTGTAAAGCATAGTCGGGACAAGGGAGAGCCCCGTCATTCGTGTGTCTTTTAACCAGTAGAGAAATTTTTCTGTGGTGAATTTTTCATCAAAAATAATTTTTTGACCTAGAAGAAGTGCGCGTACAAAAAGACAAACGCCTCCAATGTGAAATAAGGAAAGGGAGGCGGGCCATATGTCGTCTGATGTTTGATTATTATGGCGAGCATGAGCGTAAGAATGATTTTTAAAATTTGAAAGTGTTAAAGAAATGGACTTGGGGATTCCTTCACTTCCTGAGCTAAAAAGGGTGACAAGAATTTCTTCGTCTGTTGTGGGATTCTCATTGTGAGTGATTCTACTTGGCAGAGGCATTGATTCATCGACAAAAATAAATGAATGAGATGATTTTAAACTTTCGATTTCAATGTCAGTCATCTCTGGCGAGAGTGGAAAAAAAATTCGGCCGCTTAAAAAGCAGGCATACATCCAGTAGATGGTATTTAATGTGGGTGTGGCCTTGAGTGCAAGATGTTTTTGGCGAAAAACATTATTGTCCTTTAAAAATTGAATTCTTTTTTGGACTTCATAAAATATTTCATCTGAAGTGATTTCATTATTTCGTCGTAGAATCGGGCAGATTTTAAACGGGCCAATTTCTTTCATAGATTAAGCCTTGCCCAAGGAAGTTCATCGAGCCACTTTTTGCCTTCGAGTGAAAGTAGGGGAGGAGATGTCGTGTATGGCGAATAGGATAAATACTGTTCTTTGAAAAAAGAAAGTGTGCCGAGGCCATGAGTTTCACCTTCGCCGTAAAGTGAGGCGAGACGAAAAATCTCTTGAAGGCCTATTTCACTTTCAAGAGCGCTACTAAAGATGATTTTTTTGTCAGCTTTTTTGGAAAGAGTGATCATTTCTTTTATTTTTTCCTCGGGGCCTAGGAGACTTGGTTTTAAAATAAAATACTCATAAGGACTTTTTAGGTAGTGATGGAAATCGTTTTCTTTAAGTAGTCCTTCATCGGCGGCCAAGGGGAAGGGGCAATGTTTAGAAAATTCTTCGAGCTGATTTTCGTTATCTAAAGGATCTTCCCAGTATTCAATAGGGAGATTTTCTAAATGAGGTAAAGAGTTTATTGCTTCTTTGAAAGTGAAGCTTTTATTGGCATCGATTCTCATTCTCATTCTCAGGGCTTTGTCGTGAGTTTTTACTTCGTGCAAAAGTTTTGCCGCTTCTGTGATTGTTGAGGGAGAAATTTTAAATTTAAAAGTGCGGAAACCTTCATTGATGTATTTATCAATTTTCATTTTTTGATTTTTAAAATCATCAATTCCAATGAGCGCTGCTGTAGAGACAGGGTCTTTCCAAAGTATTTTTTTATTAAGCGCTGATAAAGCAAAATCGAATGAAAGGCCAATAAGCGATGATGCTTCTGCATAATGGTTGTCATTTTTTAGGATGAATCCGCTTCGTTTTAAAAAAGTGTTGGCCCCTGTTTTTAAAGGGGTGAGAAAATTTCTTTCAAAGGGAGCAAAAAATAAATCCATTCATTTTCTCAGTAATAAATGAGGGCAAGGCCAAGTAAAAAACAAAAAATAAGTTGAAATTTTGCCGTCGAGGCCAGAAGTTGATTATAGTTTTCACCACTTTTTGCATTTTTCATTTTGATTATATTTTGCCTAGCTAGGGGGAGAGTGAGAAAAGGAAGTAAGAGCGTGTAGCTTTTAAGATAAACGGCAAGGATGAGAGTGAGTAAAAAGGAGAAGTATAAAATGAGTTGAAAGTAATTTTTAGAACCGTTTTCGCCAAAGCGAACGGCGAGGGTTCGCTTGTGTGTCTTGCTGTCTTCTAAAATGTCTCTTGTGTTATTAACCGCAATAATGGCCACAGAACTAAGGCCTACAATGAGTGAGGAAATGAGTGAGCTTAAAGAAAAATAAGTTGTGTGAGAAAAATAAGTCCCACAAACAGCGATGACACCAAAAAAAAGAAGAACGAAAAAATCACCTAAGCCGTAATAGGCGAGAGGAAAAGGCCCTGCTGTATAGGCAATAGCGCCAAGGATAGAAAAAATTCCTATTGCTAAAATAAAAAGACCGGCCTGAGAAATAAGATAAATTCCACAAAAAGTCGCAAGTGCAAACATCAGGCCTGCACCAATGAAGAGGGCCTTGGGAGTAAGGAGGCCAGCTTGGGCCATTCGCTTTGGGCCTAAGCGTTCATGAGTATCAGCGCCTTTTAAAAAATCAGAAGCATCGTTGATATAATTTGTGGCAATTTGAAGTGTAAGTGCGCCGATAAGACAGGCGAAAAAAATGAGAAGGTGAAAATGTCCATCATGGAAAGCTAAAGCAGAGCCTACAAAGACAGGAACGATTCCTGCGCTTAATGTTTTGGGCCTTGCGGCTTCAATCCAAGGATTCATTAAGGGACTCGAGGGAATTTTTTGAAATTAGGTTTTCTTTTTTCAACAAAAGCTTTTTTCCCTTCTTGTGCTTCTTCACTCATGTAATAAAGCATTGTTGTGTTGCCTGCTAATTCTTGAATGCCGACCTGTCCATCTAAAGCTGCATTGAAGGCAGATTTTAAGCAACGTAGGGCCATCGGACTATGTTCAAGCATTTCAAGGCACCATTTCACTGTTTCAATTTCTAATTCTTCAAGAGGAACAATTGTGTTAACCAGGCCCATGTCCAGTGCTTGTTTGGCATCATATTGTCTGCAAAGATACCAAATCTCTCGTGCTTTTTTCATTCCTACGACAGAAGCGAGATAGCTTGAACCAAAACCAGCATCAAAGCTTCCGACCTTTGGCCCTGTTTGACCGAAGCGAGCATTATCTGCCGCGATCGTTAAATCACATACAACATGAAGAACATGACCACCGCCAATGGCGTAGCCTGCGACCATGGCAACAACAGGTTTTGGGATTGAACGGATTTGTTTTTGGACATCTAAAATATTAAGGCGAGGAACACCATCAAAGCCTATGTAGCCTTGGTCACCGCGAATTTTTTGATCGCCTCCACTACAAAAGGCATCGGGTCCTTCGCCAGTGAGGATAATGACTCCGACGTTCGCGTCTTCGCGGGCGTCATTAAAAACGGAGATGAGTTCATTCACTGTTTGGGGGCGAAAAGCATTTCTGACTTCGGGACGATTGATGGTAATTTTGGCCATTCCTTCTGAAGATTTTTCATATTTAATATCTTCAAAATCAGCAACTTTTTTCCAGGTGATGTTGGCAGGAGTTATTTTTCTTTTTTCCATAGGATTTCCTTATTTTCTATTTTTTCATGAACCCAGCGACAAATATGGTCGGCGCATTCTCGTGGGGCCTCTAGAGGGAGCAAATGCCCCACGTCTTTTATAATTTCATGGTTCAGATGGGTCAAATCATTTTTTAATTTTTTTCCGAGCTCAGTGTATTTCTTGTCAAGTTCTCCGGATAGATAAAGGACATTTTTTTGTTTTTTTATAATTGAGCTAAGCTCAAGGTGTTTCGTTGGGCCAAACTGTTCGAGAATAATAGCGAGATCTTTTGGATCATGACGGGTTTTAAGTTCAAGCCATTTTTCTTTTTTGAGAGGCGAAATTTGTTCAAAATTTTTAAAAAGATCTTGGGCGTACCATTTTTTGTAGAATAAAGTTGAATCAGTTTTTAAAAGTTGGGCCCACTCTTGATCTTTTTTTTGGCGGATTTCTTTTGTTTCTGGATTTTCGCCAATACCTGATGAAAGTAAAATAAGTCCATCAATATTAATTTTTTGGGAAAGTAAAGTCGCGAGTCGCCCTCCCATCGAATATCCACAAAGAAGAAGAGGGGCACCGTTTTGAAGAGCTGCGAGCAAAGATGCCAAACGTTCGATTTCATCTTCAATAAAATTCAGGGGAGGGGTTTTTTCGTGGCCGGAAAGTGTGATTGTCCGAGTTTTTATAAATGAGGGAAAAAAACTGATGATTTCATCAAAATCAAAATGAGTTCCACCAAAACCGTGAAGGAAAACGATTGTTAATTTTGAAGCTGTTTCCAAAAGGATTTCCTTGTCAGAGTGTTTTGAGATTCGTCTATGGCAAATTCAAAAATCTTAGGGCCGTTTGAAAGTTTGAATTCATTAAAATCCTTAACATTATTGATTCTTTCAAAAGGCAAATTGAAGGCCTGTGCTATTTTTTCAAAATTAATATTTTGAGGCGTTGTGAAAAGTTTTTCATGTTCAGCGTGTTCAGATGTTTTAATTATTCGAAAAATTTCTCCTCCATGATTATTCATAATTCCAAGGGAGAAAGGGAGATCTTTCGAAAGACGATTTAAAAGACTAAGAGAAGAAAGATCATGGATGGCAGAAAGATCGCCAATGAGAAGGAGAGTGGGTGTTGTCGGATTTTCAAGAGCAACACCTATTGCTGTACTTATAATTCCATCAATTCCACTTAATCCTCGATTAGAAAAGACAGTGATGTCTTTTTGTAAAGTCTGAGCGCAAGAATCAAAATCTCGTATGGCCATGCTGTTGCCTAGAAAAATTTGGCATTTCTCGGGAAGGCCTTTTACAAGTTCATGATGGAGTTTCCACTCTGAAAAACAGTTTTGTGCGCTTAAGTAGTGAGTGAGTTTTAGCGCGGTTTCATTTTCTTTTTGTAAGAGACTTAAGGCCCATTCAGTTCTTTTAAAAATTGATGTTTTTTCTTTTAAGGAAGAAAACCACATCTGCTTGTCGCCACTTATGAAAATACTGGGTGTGTAGTTAGGATTTCGTCCGGCATAGGGATAATCTAGAATAATTTGAGGACAGTTTATTTTTTCAATCCATTCATTAAAAACTTTCGAGCTAAGAGCTGGGCCAATTCTAAAAATTAAATCAGGAGTGTGGTTTTGAGTAAATTTCTCTTCTCGTAAAAACAAATCAAAATGTGAACACAGCAAAGATGACTCGCAAGAAAAAGGAGCGCTCGAACTTTTTTCTACAAAAAGCGGAATTGATAAATGCTCTGCAAGTTGTGTTAACGAATTTAACTCACTTTGAGTAAGAGTATTTGGACCTAAAACAAAAAGTGGACGTTTTGCTTGGGATATTATTGCGGAAATTTTTTGGAGACTTTCCTTAGTAAATTCCGAGCGTGTTTTTTCAAATTGCACAGTAGGAGTAAAAGAAGGGAGATCAATAATATCAGCAAGTGTAGGAAGGAAGGGGTCACTGAAAGCTATGTTAAGATGAACGGGACCGGGCGTTTCACTTGTGGAATATGAATATGCTTTTGCTGTTTGATATTCGACATGCTTACTTGTTGTCTCAGCTTCAATATGAGCTTCAAAACGAAGGGCCTCAGCAAAAAAATGTTTTTGGTTCATGCTTTGGTTGGCCCCGACATGAGTGAGCTCGCTAGGCCTATCGGCGCTAATAACAATAAGTGGTGTGTAAGAGTAGGCCGCTTCTAATACGGCAGGATGAAAATTTGCAAGGGCAGTTCCAGAGGTGCAAATAATGGCGGCAGGAATTTTATTTTTTTTGGCAAGGCCTAATGCAAAAAAAGCCGCGCCTCGTTCATCAATGTGGGTGAAAATATTAATTTTACTATTTTGCTTCTGGAGATTATTAAGAAAAAGAGTGATCGTTGAGTTTCTAAATCCAGGAGAAAGACAAAAGTTTTTGACCCCTGAGTAGACAAGAGTTTCGATGAGCACTTGAGCTTTTAAATAGGATTTTTGCTCAGGTTTCAATTCCATGGGGGCCTCGTCTATACTTCATGTTTATCATTTGATATTCATTTTTTTAAAAAACTTTCTAAGGTTTGTATTTTTCGTTCAATTTCATTCCATTCTTCATCTGGGTCAGAATCTTTTACAAAGCCGGCACCAGCGAAAAGATGGATTTCATTATTTTTAATCAGCATTGAACGGATGCCCACTATAAAACGTGCATTTCCATTCGGAAAGATAAAACCCATTGGGGAAGCATAAAGCCCTCTTTCAAAGCTTTCTTCTTCAGTAATGAATTTTATGGCCTTGTCCTGGGGTACTCCGGCCATGGCAGGAGTAGGATGTAAGGCGTTCAGGATTTTTTTTGCTTTGATGGATGGAGGAATTTGGGCGCGTATTGGAGTGTAGAGATGTTGTAAGGTTTTTAAGAACAAAAGTTCTGGCTTGGGTTTATATTGTGGATTAAGGCCTTGTTCTTTGAGGGTCTTAACAATAAATTCTACAACGAAGTGATGTTCATCTTGTTCTTTTTTTGAGTTTTGTAATTCATGGGCAAGTTTTTCATCTTCTAAAAGATCTTCGCCACGTGGCCTCGTCCCGGCGATAGCAGGGATAAAAAGAGATTCATTTTGTATGGTGAAAAGAAGTTCGGGACTTGCGCCAAGGAAGACATCATCATTTTCTTTAAAGTAAAAAAGATGAGTATTGGGAAGTGGTGACTCTAAAATTTTCTTAAAGAGGGATGCAATTTCAGTGCTGCTTAATTTTTGTTGTGCTTTATAAGTTTTTTGGAGAGCGGGGACGAGTTTTTCAAGTTCGTTACTCTCTATTTTTTGCTTTATTTTCTCACAATAATTGTTCCATTTTTTTTTACTTTCATTTTTTTCCACGTCTCGAAGAAAAAGAAGGGGGAGGGGAGTAAAGGGGATGGATGTCGGACTGATCGATGTAAGATTTGTGCTGAGTTCGTTTTCATTGTTTAAATATAAATAATAGCGAGGTGTAAACTCATCTTCGTTAGTAAAGCCATTCCAAAGAGAAGTTTTCGGTGAATCAGAGGAAAAAAACTTTTTTACAATTGTTGGTGAATCAGCGTTTCTTTCGAGAGTATTGTCTTTTTCCCATCCGAGAAAGATTTCTTGATTGGAGGCCATAAAAAAAATTGGCCTTGATTTGTTTTCGCCTAAGAGCTCTAAACTTAGTTGAACTATTTTTTCACGACTTATGTTCATTGCTTGTTATTTACTCTCTAAACAAGAAGGGAGAACAACTTGTTCTCCCTTCCCGGTAAGTCTTTATAACAATCTTATAAACTATCAATGATAGTATTGAAAGTTTTACTTGGGCGCATGGCAGCTTCGGCCTTTGCATCTACTGGAAAATAGTAGCCACCTATGTCAATGGTGTGTCCTTGGGCCGCATTAAGTTCTTCGATTATTTTGCTTTCATTGTCTTTTAAAGCTTTTGCGATCGGAGTGAACTTAGCTTTTAGTTCAGCGTCTTCATTTTGTTTCGCCAAAAATTCTGTCCAATAAAGCCCGAGATAGAAGTGACTGCCACGGTTGTCAATTTGGTGAACATCTCTTTCGGGAGATTTATTATTGACTAAAAATTCACCGTTAGCATCATCGAGGGCCTTTGCGATAATTTTTGCTTTTGTGTTATTTGTCTTGATTGCAAAGTCTTCGATCGACACAGCAAGGGCAAGGTATTCACCAAGAGAATCCCAACGAAGGTGTCCTTCTTCTAAAAACTGTTCAACATGTTTTGGAGCTGAGCCGCCGGCCCCTGTTTCAAAAAGTCCGCCGCCATCAAGAAGGGGAACGATTGAAAGCATTTTTGCGCTTGTTCCAAGTTCCATAATAGGGAAAAGATCAGTGAGATAATCTCTAAGAACGTTTCCTGTGACAGAAATAGTATCTTTGCCTTCTTTACATCTTATGAGTGAAAATCTTGTCGCTTCAACAGGTGACATGATTTGAATATCGAGACCTTTTGTGTCGTATTCTTTTAAGTAGCTGTTCACTTTTTGAATTAACTGCGCATCGTGAGCTCTCATTTTATCAAGCCAAAAGATAGCAGGGGTGTTCGTGAGTTTCGCTCTTGTTACTGCAAGTTTTACCCAGTCATGAATGGCCACATCTTTTGTTTGGCACATTCTCCAAACGTCACCGTCTTGTACCGATTGTGAAAAGAGGATTTGATTGTTCATATCGACCACTTGAACAACACCGCTTTTATGAAGTTGAAAAGTTTTATCGTGAGAGCCGTACTCTTCTGCCTTTTGGGCCATGAGACCAACGTTGGCCACACTTCCCATTGTGCGTGGGTCGAAGGCGCCATTTTTCTTACAAAAATCAATTGTCTCTTGGTAAACACCTGCATAACAACGATCTGGAATTAAGGCCTTAGTGTCTTGGCGTTTACCATTAGCGTCCCACATCTTTCCTGAATCTCTAATACAAGCAGGCATAGAAGCATCAATGATGATATCACTTGGAACGTGTAGGTTTGTGATCCCTTTGTCAGAATTGACCATCGCAATTAGTGGCCCATTGTTGATACAATCTTTTAAGGCATTTTCAATTTCAGTTTTTTGACTTGGAGGAAGTGAATCAATCTTTGCGTAGACATCGCCCAAACCATTGTTTGGGTTTACGCCTAATTCTTTAAAGACACTTGCGTATTTTTCAAAAACATTTTTAAAATAAGTGGTCACAGCAAAACCAAAGAAAATCGGGTCAGAGATTTTCATCATGGTTGCTTTAAGGTGAAGAGAAAGAAGGATGTTTTCATCTTTAGCATTTTTAATTTCTCTTGCGTAGAAAGCATTGAGTTCTTTGGCACTCATGACGGCCGTGTCAATGACTTCACCTTTTTTAACTTTTAGTTTTTCTTTGAGGATTTCTTTTTTTCCATCTGCACTAATAAATTCTATTTTTAATTCATTAGCTTCAGACATCGTTATTGATTTTTCGGTTGAGTAGTAATCACCTGTTTGCATACTTGCTACATGAGTTTTTGAATCACTTGTCCAAGCGCCCATTTTGTGTGGATTTTTTTTAGCATAGTCTTTTACAGATTTTGCAACACGGCGATCAGAGTTTCCTTCTCTAAGGACGGGGTTAACAGCACTTCCTAAAACTTTTGAATAACGGGCCTTGATTTCTTTTTCTTCTTCAGTTTTTGGGTCTTGAGGAAAGTTTGGAATGTTATAACCACGTGCTTGAAGTTCTTCAATTGCTTTTTGTAGCTGAGGGACTGAAGCGCTGATGTTTGGAAGTTTGATAATATTGGCCGCGGGAGTTTTTGCTAAGGCGCCAAGTTCAGAAAGGGCATCCGTTATTTTTTGACTAGGACTTAGTTTTTCTGGAAAATTAGCAATGATACGTCCAGCGAGCGAGATGTCTTTTAATTCAACATTGATCTTCGCTTGTGAGGTGATTTTTTTTACAATTGGTAAAAAGGCGTAAGTCGCGAGCGCCGGTGCTTCGTCTGTCTTGGTGTAAAAAATAGTACTTTCTTTTGTCATAAAAACTCCCTTAATGATAAAAATGATTTTTATATAATTTATTGGTATTTAAACTTTGTTCTAAGAAAAAAATAAGAGCAAGAAGATCGGCAGTACCTCCTGGGCTTAAGTTGTTATTTATAAAGTCTTGATCCATTTTTTCAACCTCCGCGATTGAAAAAGGAGACTTGCTTAAAATCTTTTTCGCTGTTTCTTGGGCCTTCTTTAAAGCATCTAGTCCACCTCTTTTGATGAGGTTTGTGTCTTTAGTTTTTGTTAAGAGGTAAAGAAAGGTTTTTACAGCGGCCTCATTTTCTGGGTTCTGTTTTTTTTCTTCAGTGAAATAAGGTAAGGCATTAAAGATGGTGAAAGAGTGGCCCATGCTTGCTTCTTCACGAATACCTGCAATTTTAAGCTCTTTAAAAATTTTTTCCCCGGAGGTTTGCCCTATCGATTCACGCAATTCTTTTTTGAGCGTTTTTTGACACATCATTTGGATTGTTAGTGAAAGTTCTTGGGCCGATGTTTTCTTCCCTTGTGAAAGAAGAAATCCTAAGGCCGCAGAACTGAGTCCAAGAGAAAAAATGGCACCTTTATGTGTATTTACGCCCTTTGTTTCTTGAAGCATTGTTTTTTCGGCAGTTTTTCCAAGATTGCGTAGTGTTTTAAAAAATGTTTGGGGATTTTTTCCCTTGAAAGTAAATCCTCGTTCGACACATTCATAGAAAAAGGGCCTTAAACTTTTCGCACTTTTTAAAAAGAGGGCGTGAGACATATCCTTGTGGGAACCGTTGTTGTTTTTATCAACGAGACCTGGCTTTGGGGTGCAATCCACTTCTGAAACAAGCGCTTCGTAGGCGTTTTTAGAAAATTTTTGACAAAAATAATTTTTGATTTTTTTCTGAATATGGCGTTCAAGGCGAGCAGTTGAATGGGCCTTTGAACGAGCACAAGAAAAGGCATCATGCGAGCAAACGAAACATTGACGTGGGGTTTGTCTTGAAATCTTTTCGAGATTTTTATCGTAAACATCGAAATCAAAAAACCGTCCTAATTCATGGGTCTCTTCGATCTGTGTGAGTCTTTCTTTTAATGTTCTAGCGTCATCGTTGTAACAGTAAAAAAGATGTAGTCCAAATTCTTCCATCGCGATTGGTTTAAAGGGAAGTCTCTCTAAAATCGCTTTCCCTTCTTCAAAGAGGTTTTTAGCAATAGGATTATTTTTCTTACGTCCTGGAATATTTAAAGAGAGGCAAACAAGCGCACATTGGTAGCGCTTGTTTAATTTTTTTTGAATGTCGGAGCAAGTAACTTTGTCCCCTAAAATTTTGTTAAGACTCATTCTTTGATTTGCCTAATCACATCGATGATACTGCCATCACGATATTTCACAAGGCCAATGATACGCTCATTAAATTCGAGAGGATCTGGTGTGCCTGTGATTTTGTAGGCCATGTTTTTTAATTCTTCAATCGTGTAGAGAGGAAGATCTGGCACATTTTTAAGTTTTTCTTTTAAGTCAGTTCGTCTTGGATTAACCGCAATTCCGTGATCAGTAACGAGAACATCAATCGTGTCACCAGGGGTGATCACTGTTGACACTCTATCCATGACGGAAGGGAGACGTCCTCCGCGCACAAGAGGGGCAACCACAATAGAAAGTCCTGCACCGGCCGCAGTATCACTATGGCCACCGGAGGCGCCACGAATAACTCCATCAGAACCTGTGATCACATTGACGTTGAAATTTGTATCGATTTCAAGAGCAGAAAGAATCACAAGATCAAGTTGGTTGACTGCGCAGCCTTTGGCCAGTGAGTTGGCGTAATAGGACGCAGAGACTTCGAGGTGATTAGGATTTCTTTGCATTGAAATCGCTGCTTCAGCATCAAAGCTTTGAACGTCAATTAGTTTTTTAATAAGTCCTTCTTCATGAAGTTCAACCATCATGCCCGTGACTCCGCCAAGGGCAAATGATGCTTTTATATTTTTGGCGAGCATTTTATCACGCAAAAACTTTGTGACAGAAAGCGAAGCGCCTCCAGAACCTGTTTGCATGGAAAAGCCGTCAAAAAAAGCGCCTGAGTGTTCAATCACATCGGCCGTAAGGCGAGAGATGAGAAGATCTTGAGGGTTTTTTGTAAGTCTTGTGGCACCCGCGCCAATTTTTTTAGGGTCTCCTACAGAGGGGACTTCGACAATGTAATCGACTTGCTCTTGAGTAATACTAGCGCACGCATTTGGGTATTCAACAATGTTGTCTGTAAGAAGAACTACGTTTGCAGCATGTTTGGCATCAATCATCGCATAGCCAAGAGAGCCACAAGCACTTTTACCAAAACGTCCATTGGCGTTCCCATAAACATCTGAGGCGCTTACACCTAAAAAGGCCACATCAATTTTGATTTCGCCTGATTCAATAAGCTGAGCGCGGCCTCCGTGTGAATGAATCACAACGGGAACATTCATAAGGCCTCGAGAAATCGCATCGGCCAAGGGGCCTCGAAGTCCAGAAGTAAAAATTCTTTTAATGACGCCACTTTTTACATGATCGATAAGTGGTTTGTGACAGTCTTGAAGTGAGGAGGGAGCGAGGGTGAGATTTTTAAATCCCATTTTGGCAATCACTTCCATCACCATGTTGACGACAAAATCGCCGCCTCTGAAATGATGGTGAAAAGAAACAGTCATTCCATCTTTAAGCCCAGAAAGTTTAATGGCCTCTTCAAGATCTTTGACAACTTTTGTTTTTGAAGGACGTGGTTTAAGTGCGTCCGATTTTGTCATGAGCTTTGTATGTGCGTAAGAGCTAGTATAAAGCTCAAGATTTCCAATTCCTTCAATTTGAGAAGGGATCGTTCTTCCAATGCCGTTCGTGTTTAGATTTTTCATTGTGCCTCCTCAATACGAATGCCTGATGCTTTAGCAAGCGCGATAGTTCTCATCGCTCGTTCAACAACTGGTTTATCAACCATGCGTCCATCAAGACTCACGACCCCTGAACCTTTTGCCTCAGCTTCTTTTATGGCGATAAGTATTTTTTTTGCTCGTTCAATTTCTTTTTCAGAAGGTTTGAACGCCTCATGAAGAAGTTCAATTTGACGAGGGTTAATGAGAGATTTTCCATCAAAACCGAGTTGTTTAATAATGTTAACTTCAGTTAAAAATCCGTCGGTGTCGTTGACATCAGAAAAAACAGTGTCGAAGGCGTAGAGTCCCGTTGCTCTTGCCGCAATGATAATTTGCGAGCGCGCCTGAAATAATTCTGATCCTTGAATGGAACGAGAGGTATGCATATTGGTAACATAATCTTCTGCACCAAGAGCAATCCCCATGAGACGAGTTGAGCATTTGGCGATTTCAAAAGCATTCACAACACCAAGAGGTCCTTCGATGGCCGCAAGAATTTTCGTCTTTCCGACCGGAATGCCTGCTTCCTTTTCTACCCTTGCAATAACTTTTTCAACGGCCAAAACATCTTCTACTGTTTCTGTTTTAGGGAGACGAATGACGTCGACATGGGCACGAACAACAGCTTCGATGTCATCCATTCCATCTGGCCCTTCAATAGGGTTAATACGCACAACACGCTCTATGCCTCTGTAGTCAATAGATTTCAAAGTATGAAAAACCATGAGGCGTGCTGTATCTTTTTCTCTGACGGATACAGAATCTTCAAGGTCAAACATGACGGCGTCAGGGCGATAGATATAAGAATTTTTAAGCATTCCTGCATTACTTCCAGGAATAAAGAGCATACTTCTTCTTAGTTTTTTTGTTTCCATTAGGCGCGCTCCTTCCAATTAACTTTTTGTTCACTGGCACGATCGGCAGCGGCCTCTAGGCGTGCTCGTAAAACAGCGTCTAAGGCCCCTTTGTCTTCAATGCGGACGATGGCCGATTTTATTTTTAAATTTTTGAGAGTTTCTTCTACGAGCTTTCGAATTTGTCTCCCGAATTGTCTTTCAACAACACTTTTGAGATGAATTTCAATTGCTCCAGTTGGGTTTGGAGCTATGGTAACCATAGCATCACTTGATTCAACTGTGCCGGCAACGGCCTCTTTTTTTATTTCCATAAATATCCTCTTAGTGGCGACTTTGAGTAGTTTTTATTTTTTGAATAATTTTTTCTGCTTCGAAAGAATTTAAAAAATCCCAAGTCGAAGCTGGGACAATATTTTTACATTCACTTAATTTATTTTCACGAATGAGCTCGCGAACTTTTGAAGCACTGATGGCCTCAGTATTAAATTCTTTGCGCGCTAATTCGACGACTTCAATTCCTTTTGTAGGAAGGAATTCTTTCATGATTTTGTTATAGCTATTTGTTGTTGTACAATAAGGTTCTGCCCCAACGTAACGTTTTTTAATTTCAAGGACGGGAGCTATGGAGTCCGCAAAAATTTGAAGATCTAAGCGAGCATGAGTTTCTAAAATTTTATCGTCATCTTTGATAAAATAAGTAGGGAAGGTCGCTCGTGAAATAATGTAATCATGGCCTTTGTGGATGACGATATTTTTGAGATGTTTCGTTCCTTCTTCAATAAGTTTAAGGCGAACAGTATTAGGAAAAACGGAAGCATCTTCCCAAACAACAAAAAGGTGAAGAACATCTGACGCTTTTGAAGCAAGTTCGATGAGGTATTGATGGCCTAACGTAAAAGGATTGCAATTGACAACAAGGCCTGCAATATTATTTCCTTCAATTCTTTTTTCGATAATTTCTTTTTTGAAATTGTTTAGCCCGTAAGGCGTGTTTTCAAGAAGATCAACTGCACCTTCTAGTTTTGCAACGACATAAAAACCTAGACTTTCAAAAAGAAAAGTGTTTTCAGGTTTTGTAAAAACAAAAAGATGACGAATGTTTTCTTCAGCTTTTTTATGAATGAGTTCACTTATTAATTTATTGGAGAGGCCTTCGCCTTGCAGATCTTGATCGACTGCAAAGCATTTGAGAACTTTTCCTGCGGCCGAAGCTGTGGCCACAATTTTTTGATTGAGGGTAAGGCGCAGAACTAAGCACAAACTGACGTCATGATCGAGAAGAAGCTGATGTTTCTCGAGGAAGTCTTCAACTTCTTTTTTCTCTTTTTTTGAAGAGAGATTAATTTTTTCTAAAGCGTACTCGTGATTCATGCTGTGTTTTTTTAAAGCAAGGCCCGCTTTTTAAAACGGGCCTCGAATTTTTTTATTACTTACTTCCGCAACAAGAGCTGGTTTGGTTTTCTTTTCTAATGTGAGAAAGAAGTCCACCGCTTTTTAAAATTTTAAAGTTGTTGTCGTTTAAAGTATGAACAAGCGCAATCCGAGCATCTTTAGAGTGGTTGACAAGAGTAAATTCTTGGCCAAATTTTGTGATGTCGATAGAAAGCTTATCACCTTGAGCAACTTTGTCGTAATCCGCTGCATTTTTAAATGTAAGAGGAATGATCCCAAAGTTAATAAGATTGGCAAGGTGAATGCGCGCGAAACTTTTAGCAATAATCGCCTTCACACCAAGGTAACTTGGGCAAAGTGCGGCGTGCTCTCGAGAGCTTCCCTGGCCATAGTTATCTCCGGCCACGACGAAGCCACCATTTTTTTCTTTCGCACGATCATGGAATTTTGGATCACAAGGCTCAAAAACATGCTTAGCATATTCTGGAACATTCGAGCGAAGAGGAAGATATTTACCAGCAGGCATAATATGGTCTGTTGTAATATCGTTTTCAACTTTAAGGATAACTTCACCTTCTAAATTATTAGGGAGGTCGCCTTTTGGTTCGATAGGTTGAATGTTTGGCCCGTAAGAAATTTTAACGGCAGCTCTTTCTTTATCAGATTCAATCGGAATAATAGTGAGGGCCGTTTTCATTCTTAGTTTTTCTGGCATTGGGATTTCTCGCAATTCACCCATCTCACGAGGATCAGTAATTTTTCCTGTTAAGGCGCAAGCAATCGCTGTTTGAACACTTGAAAGATAAACTTGAGCAGATGTTGTTCCAGATCTTCCTTCAAAGTTTCTATTAAAAGTTCGAATTGAAACAGCACCACTTTTCGGAGCTGAGCCTTGTCCAATACAAGGGCCACAAGTACATTCAAGAATACGTGCTCCTGCTGCGATAAGATCAGCAAGATGTCCTGATTCAGCAAGCATATGATAAACGCTCATTGAGCCCGGAGAAATTGTAAGAGTCACATTTTCTCTGACGCGTTTTCCTTTGAGCATGTAAGCGGCCGTCACAAGATCTTCATAAGAAGAGTTTGTACATGAACCGACGCAAACTTGATCAACGACAATACTTGCACACTCTTTCACTGTCACAACGTTGCCTGGGCTGTGTGGCTTAGCAATCATTGGCTCAAGTTCAGAAAGGTCAATTTCAATGGTTTCATCATAAACAACATCGTCATCGGCCTTCAATTCTTGCCACTGATCGGCCCGCTCGATGCGCTTCATGAAATCTAAAGTTTGTTCGTCTGAAGGAAAAATAGAAGTGGTTGCTCCAGTTTCTGCTCCCATGTTTGTAATGGTCGCTCTCTGTGGAACTGTAAGAGTTTTTACACCTGGCCCGTAGAATTCAAGAACTTTATTCACGCCACCTTTAACAGAAATGCGGCGAAGAATTTCAAGGATCACATCTTTAGCAGCGACCATTGACTTAAGTTTTCCTGTGAGATGAACTCCAACAACAGTAGGAACTTTTACATAAAAAGGGCGGCCGCCCATAGCAAGCGCAACATCTAAACCACCAGCACCGATAGCAAGTGAGCCAAGGCCACCTGCTGTAGGAGTGTGAGAGTCAGAGCCAAGTAAAGTTCTTCCAGGACGAGCGAAACGCTCGAGGTGAACTTGGTGGCAAATTCCGTTACCCGCTTTTGAAAGATAGAGGCCAAATTTATTAGCAATGGACTGAAGGTAAGCGTGGTCATCAGGGTTTTTGAAATCTTCTCCGATGGTGTTGTGGTCAATGTAGCTTACAGAGAGTTCTGTTTTAGCTTTAGAAATTCCGAGGGCCTCAGCTTGGAGGTAGGCCATTGTTCCTGTAGCATCTTGAGTGAGAGTTTGATCGATACGGATACCGATTTCTTTTCCTTTCACCATTTCGCCTTCAACAAGGTGGGCCTTTAAGATTTTTCCAGTGATAGTCTTGAGAAGTTTTTTTTCATCGCTCATAACGAGTTCCTTATTTTCTAGAGGTTAAAAATTTAAGATCTGGGCATTTTAGAATGAGCAAGCTTATCTGGCCAAGAGGGAAAAAATGAGGGCTTATAGTAGGTAAATCTATGAAAACAAAGGGTGAAAAAAGGGAAAAGGAGAGTTTTTATGAGTTGACGTAATAATTGGACTAGTCCAGTATAATTGGATTAGTCCAGATAGAGGTTCCTTGTTATGATAAAACTAAAAATTCTAAATGACTCGACTATACCAATATACCAGCAAATTAGTCAGGGAATTGTTGAGCTAGTTTCTCAAGGTGAATTAAAAGTGGGGGATCAACTTCCGACGGAAAGAAAACTCGCTGAAAATTTATCAGTGGCGAGAGGGACAATTTCAAAAGCGTATGAAATTTTAAATCGTCAGTCGGTGATTGAAGTGATTCAAGGTTCGGGTGCTTTTATAGCGAAGAGTTCTTCGTCTACAGGTGATCGGAAGGCCCGCGCGACAAAAATTCTTGAAGAGGCCATTGATGAAGTTAGTCGCATGCGTTTTTCGCCAGAAGAGATTTCACATTTTTTTCAACTTTTACTTTTAAAACGTGAAGATGATCACTGTGAAGTGAGGGTGCTTTGTATTGATTGTAATGTGGAATCACTTTCTCTTTTTGAAAAACAATTTCTCTATTTAAAAAATATCAAGATGACGAAAATGCTTCTTTCTGATTTTCTTCGAACAGAAAAACTTCACAACCTTCTTGAGTCTTACGATTTGATTTTAACAACGACAACTCACTACCGCGAAATTATAGCGAGGGCTTTGAAGTTTAAAGAAAAAATTCTTCAGTGCTCTCTTATGATGGCCCGTCAGACCATTGTTGATCTCTCTCAAATTCAGGCCAATGCTAAAATTGGTATCCTTTGTGAGACTCGCCGTTTTTACGATATCATTCATCGCCACTTAGTTGAAATGCATATTGCTCCCGAGGCCATTAGTTATTTGAGTGAAAATAGTGAAAAGGAAATTCTTAAAAAATTCTTATCCAAAAAACAAGTGATCATTTGTAGACCACAAATTTTCGGAGAAAATTTTACCTCTATGTCGTCGATGGGAGAATTTTTAGGAAAGGGCGGAAGTCTCATTTATTTTAATTATCAAATTGATCGTGGGACTCTTTCACAGGTGGAAGATCGAGTGAATGAGATTATTAGGGAGAAGGTTTCGGGGTAGTTTTCTCTTGCTATTTCACCGTTTTCAAGATCGGTTTTTGGGCAAGCTCTTGTTCTTTCGGATTTTGTGACACAAAAAAAGCAAAATTTAACCATCGATAATTTGCGTTAAGGGAAAAAACTGCTAATCTAATATTAGATAAATTTGCCATAATTTTTTAGTCATTTAAGGTAGGGCCGTATGACAAATTCTAATGATGTGTTACTATTAAATGATCCAATTCTCATTGATATTGTTAAGCGTCTTGTGGATGAATTTCATCCATTACGTGTGTTTTTGTTTGGATCAAGAGCGCGCGGGGATGCCAACGATGAGAGCGACTATGATTTACTCATCATTATGCCTGTGACAAACACTCCAAGCTATCAATTGGCACAGCAGGCACATCGCAATGCACTTCGTGGAATTCCTTTCCCTATCGATGTTGTTTTCGTTACAGAAAAAATTTTTGACGAAAATAAGTCTATCATTGGCACTTTACCAGAATTAGCAATCCATGAAGGTAAGGAACTGTATGCCGCATAATGTGAAATCGGAGCGCACAAAAGAATGGTTGTTACTTGCAAAAAATGACTTGGCCTCAGGGCAATATCAACTTCAGTCTGCTGAACAATTCACTCGACAAGTTAGTTTTCAAGCACAACAGTGTGCCGAGAAAGCGATCAAGGCAATGCTGGTATGGCATCAAGTTCGTTTTGCGAAACAGCACGACCTTCGTTATCTTGGTGATCTTCTACTTGATAAAGAGCCGACCCTTCAATTAGTCATTGATCAGGCCACGAACTTAAATCCTTATGCTGTAATGATTAGATACCCAGGATTTGCGGAAGTACCAACGTTGAATGAAGCTGTCGAGGCACTTAAAGTTGCAGAAAAGCTATATAACGAAATTCTAGGAAAACTTCCAAAAGAGACTCACCCATAACTATCGCTAACGTGTGAGCCTGTTAAAGTTATGATGAGTCGTATTTTATCTCTAATTCCTATATTAAATCCCAAGCACTTTTTTTAGAAGAGATGAAGTTGCAGGACTGAGTATTTCTTTTTTTATGGCCTCAAATCGCTTGAGGAGACTCTCTGATTCGTCAAAAGATTGATCTGGAAATAAGTTTTTTCGAAGGGCGCTATTCATGGCGAGAATTGATGAATATTTATCGAAGGCAGTCGTCTTCTTAAGTTTTGTTTGTGGATTTTTTAGCACGACTTGAAGTGCTGTTTTTATTTCGCGCTGACTTAAAAGAAGCTGCATAAAGTAGCGATCGTTCCAAAGGTTAGCGAGGCTTCCATTGAATCTATTCTTGACGAGCTTTGAAAGGGAAAGCGCAAAACTTTGTAGCGAGCGGGAAAGCTCCTCACTTGATTGGGCCTCAACAATGAGGTGCAGATGATTTTCCATTATTGAATAGTGAATAATTTTAAGTCCTTTTTTTTTCGCTGTCATAACTGCTAGACGAAAGAGTTCGAAAAAATCTTTTGTGCTGATATTTAGAGTTATAAGAGTTTCTTTGAGTTGCCAAGACACGTGCACTGCCGAAGTTTTTTCGATGAGAGGGCGGGCCAGATGAGGAAGGCCTTTACGATTTGCCTTAAGGGGACGACCTGCCCCCTTTCGAACTCCACCATGAGTGTTTTTGGTTTTTAAAATTTGTTGTTTCAAAGTATTTCCTATGTTTTTTGATTATGGCATATTTATCATTTTTGATATTTTTAAGCAAGAACTTCTTCAGCGAAGAAGCCGTTAATCTTTTCATTTGAAGTATGATATCAGATGTTTCCCAAAATACGCTATAGAACCATGCTAACAAATCCTCTTTTCTAGAGGAGAAATCTTCAAATTTAATTTTGCCGCAGTTCTCTTTTGGT
>Ga0247844_1002800_pt1 | contig 27458 bp, 38 predicted proteins | sample LaCtaG_FD_192421 | JGI IMG/M metagenome (GOLD analysis project Ga0247844, IMG submission 192421) | Freshwater microbial communities from meromictic Lake La Cruz, Castile-La Mancha, Spain - LaCruzMarch201714.5m_1 | ecosystem: Environmental > Aquatic > Freshwater > Lake | place: Spain: Castile-La...
CCATTAAACAATGCCTCCATACCAATTTTATGGAAAAGCATAGGCACACCACTTGGACTATCAGAATGGTTTGCCGATGGAGTAACAGTTGAAGGTGACGAATACACTTTTATCTGGGATGATTCAGAACAAACAGCCAAGCTACTTCAATCAAAAGCAAACAATTTTATTCGGTTTCAATGGACCGAGAATGCAGGAACAGAAGATTATTTTGAAATAAAAATAGCCAAAGAATCCATTACAAACGAACTCACACTTGTAGTAACCGATACTGTTTATAAAAACGAAAAAGAAGACACTATTTTGTTGTGGAATAAACAAATAGATGAATTAAAACGAAAAACAGGCATTTAATTTCTTTGTTAAACTTTAAATATACTTACTCAAAACCATAAAAGAGTTTTTTCCTTTATCGGAGAAAACTCTTTTTTAATTAGGCATGTTTTTCACAAATTGCTCGATCCACAAATAGTACCTATATAGTCTTTTGAACCATCGCGTAACCAACCATCCAGTTGACCAACTTCTTTTGATTGTTGGCCACGGTTTCGTTCAACATTAATATATCCACAGTTTAACTCAGGTATAGCAGTCATGTCGCCCCAGAGTTTTTCGAATTATTAATTACTTACTACTAATCCTTTCCCCCACCATATACCATACAAACCTCAAATTACCCACCAAATACCGCCGCCACATGCGGCGTGGTTCTTTTATAAGCCTGTACAACCACTCTAAACTATGCTCTTGCCACCACAGAGGAGCACGCTTAACCGTGCCGGCATAAAAATCGAACACAGCTCCTATACAGCAAACATGCATATTTAGTTTGCAGTTTGCAGTATTCAGTCTACTCCCTTCTTTATTTTTTTTACTGTCCACTGTTAACTGTCCACTGTTTACTAATTTCCATGCCCATTTCTCCTGCTTTGGAGCTGTCATTCCTACAAAGAGTACATCCGGCTGTACAGCCTCAATGACTTTGAACATATCCTGGTTATCTTCATCGCTAAACTCCGGTTTGTATGGTGGCGAGTAGGTGTGCACTTCTACATTCGGATACTCAACAGCTGCACGCGCCTTTATTTTGGCCAACACCGCCTCGGTACTTCCCAGAAACAGAACAGACTTGGCATGCTGCGTCTTTACATCCGTCGTCTGTTGTCTGTCGTTTGTCGTCTGAAGTCTTTTCATCTCCCAAACAAACAAATCCCAACCTGCAATTCGTTCAATTTTTTCAGCTCTAAGCCACCGCACAGCTTTCACTATACTTGCACCATCGGGCAGTAATACATTACTTTTAAGCAACGCCTCGGCAAACAAAGCATCTTTACGTGCAATATTGTAGCTGTAAGCATTAATGGTATTAATTAGCAATAATCCTTCGGGCAACAACTCTAATGCCTTTAAACCCGAAGGAAATCTGATATTTTGTATACGTAATTTATTCATTTACCATTTTTTCATTTACCATTTACCATTTTTAAATTGCTCCAACCGAAGTGCCACTTCGTAATAACTGTTTCGAAAGTACAAATTCTTTTTTCGCATGTATCAGAAACTTATAACAATTGACTATTCGGATTGAAAAACTAAATGTTTTAGCTTTCAGTATATTCTCTCTCATATTAACCCATTTATCATTAATCATTAACCGTTAATCACTATTTCTCTTTCTTCTTCTCCGTATTCCCCGTTACCACATACCAAAAACCCTTTATACCACAATAATACCTATAAGGATACCACAACCACCAAAATTTTGATATGACGATGTGATGATGTGATGATGTGTCTTTCCTATCGTCTTGGTTCTTTGTTCTTGGCTCCTTGTTCTCAATATACTTAGAAATCATAAACTCCTTCCCTGGAAAAACAACTCCCTTCACATAACGCATAAAATCAACCGGATTTCTCAACTGCTTTAAGTGGCGCAAATGTGCTTCTGTAGCACTTTTTGGAGCACCACGCCCGATAAATTCATTGCCAGTCCCAGCCAGAAAATTCTCAAAACGGTTTTTTACCTCTTCGTTTAGCAACGAACTGTATTTATCTACAAGATATTGTGGCAACGGAGCTTTATAATAATGCGCAACCACAATTAGATAAGTAAACACCGTATCTGCAAAATTGTATTGTATACATTTTGCGTCAAAACGCTCCCAGAAATCCTCAATCTCTTCTATCTTTAATCTAGACTCTTTACTCTTTACTCTTTTTCCGTCGTCTGTCGTCTGTTGTCCGTTGTCTATACCGCGTAGCAGATTGACGATATCATTAAAACTCGTAAACTGTACGCCCTCTGTTACAAAATGCTTATCTAGATGCAAACAGGCATGTATCAACATATCCGATAATTCTAAGCGTAAGGTTTCCACGGCATTTAATGTTATCGATACGGCATCTCGCCACACCTCTTTAAGATTTTGTTGGTAAATCTCGCGGGTGTTTTGCAGGCGGATATGTATTTCTACCATTACATCGTTACGGAAGAGGGGATTAAAATGATTCTGCGACTTGGCGTCTACAAAAGCATCTACCATAAACTCCTGCTGACTTACATAACCCGCGGCATGAAGCGAATCCAAGCATCGTACACCATCTTCTTCATGTATCAATAAATCAATATCACTCATTTGCCGCAAGCCTATATCACCATACAACCATTCGGCCATGCAAATGCCTTTAAGTGTGAGAAATGGAATACTATGCAATTGAAGTACTTCCTTTAAATATACAAATTCAGTATAAATACGTGTATTATGAATGAATGTAGTTTGATAGGCTTTTTTGAGTAGCTTTTGTGTTTCTATAGGTATCAGGTTATTATTCTTCAGCAGTGGCAACTTTCGATACAATAATCCTGCAGCACAATTTTTGACCATCATATCCAGCAGAAAATTCCAATCAGTTACCTCATATAATAAGTGATCTATTCTATCAATATCAGCACTTGAGGCATGTATAGGTGCCGATGCAGTAATTAATTCTATTTCCGGTCTCATTGCCTTATTTTTGCTTTTTTAAATGATTTGTATTCGTAATAATATAAAATATACCCTTTATTCCACAATACCAACGATAAGGATACAATAACCACCAATATTTTGATGTGATGATGTGATGATGTGTCTCCTCTCCGTTGTCAGTTGTCTGTCGTCTGTTGTCCATTGTATGATGTCCGTCGTCTGTAGTCTGTAGTCCATATTTAGAAATCATAAACGCCTTCCCCGGAAACAAAACCTCTTTCAAATAACGTAATAAAACCGGCACTGATTGTATAGATTTTAAACTTTGTAGATGACCACCAACAGCTGTTTTAGATACTATCTTATATGTTTCGCCTTTTAAATAGCTTAAAAATTGGTTTTCAACCGTATCAATGGGCAAATTGGCATATCTTTCAATAATATGTGGTGGAAGATAAGCATTGTAATATTTATTTACGACTATTAAATGTGTAAAAACAGCTTTTTCGCAATTAAACTGTTTGCAACGAGCTATAAACTCCTCCCAATTAAAGTCAGTTTTAAATCTTTCCAACAAATTTACCAAATCATTGAAGCAGGTAAACTGTATTTGACCGTGTCTGAAATGTAAATCAGTATGAATCGCAATATGTATTAATAAATCATAGGGGTGAAGTACACTGATTTGTTGCGAATTAATGGTAGTTACCACCGATTTATGAAACAACTCTGGCACGTCTAATCTGTATCTGTCATTATGTTTATCCGGACTTAATTTAAGATGAATCTCAATTGAAATATTATTCTTGGTAAATGCCTCAAAATGTGTAAAATCAAGTCCTTCTTTGGTCGAAACAGCATCTACAAAATTACTTAACCCATGTACCGCATCGTGTTGAAAATACCCGGCTTCTGTTAGCAATTGCATTGCTTTTGTTGCATCTTCTTCCTTTACTAATAAATCAATATCACTAAACTGCCGTAATCCAATGTCCTGATAGAGCCATTCGCAAAGATAAATACCTTTTAATGCTATAAAGTTTATATTGTTTTGCTGAAATAATTCTACTACTCTACTAAACTCAGCATACATTAAACTACTTCTACTAACAGTAGTATAATATGCTTTTCGTAATAAGGCCAACGATTCTTTGGGGATAATGGCAACATTCGGCAGGCTTTGTATTTTTTTATAAACCAGGGGAGCACAGGTGTTACCAATAAGCAGATGAGTAAGGGCTTGCCAATCCTCTACCTCAGGCAATAGCTTATTTATTGATTCAAGTTCGTTAGCGCTTGAATGCAACAATGTGGATGAAAGAATAAGTTGTAATTCAGTTTGCATACGTTTAAATTTTTACTTTCCAATATCCACCTTTATCGGGGCCTATTCGCTCAATAATTCCGTTAGCTTTGAGTTTCGATAATTTTTTTTTCAACACCACGCCTTGTTAAATTAGTAGCTTTACTAAGTTCTTTCTGAGTAATTTGAGGATTCTGAATAAGTAAAGAGATAATTTTCTCCACACTTTTCTCCACATTTTCGTTTTTAACGGATACATCATTCAATACATCCAAAAGTGGTACCCGTGTTACAAATACATCTTCTTCCGAAAAGAACAATTTATCACTACCAGAGTAGGCCTTAGAATTTTTATAAACATTTCGAATTCCTGTTCCCGGTTCCTCCGAACGCCCCATTTGTGTAAAAATCTGAGCAATGGTTGGATTTTTTGGAAAAAATGTCAAATCTAAAAATACGAAGGAAATACGCTAATTTTTAGATAATGATATATAGGTCAGTAAATCTTTAGGATCCTGACGATTATCCCAAAATGCCATAAAAATTACAGCGTTAAGTTTGTATTTGTAAAAAATACTAAAATGTCCTAGTGAAGATACTCTTACATCATTAAAATCAGATAATTTAAATGCTTCTGGGTACTGAGCAATTACTTTAGTTCTTTCTGTTATTAAGCGAATTAATTTTTCAGCATATATTGTAGATCCGTTTTTCAATGTCCAATACTTTAATACTGAGCGACGTTGATCTCTGGCTGTATGCGTCCAAACTACATTTCTTTGAGCCATTTCATGTCGTTTTTATTCATGTCAATTTCTGAAATAACTCTATTATTTAATAAATCATCTTCGCTTAATTGAAGCATAATTTTTTGCTCGGTACTAAGGTGTACTTTTTCAGCTATTAACGAACTATTATCTACAATTTTATAGATAGCTTTCAAATAATCTCGATTTGATATTGTTATTAATTTATCAATTATGCTGTTCCTAATACTATCTGTTTGATTCATAATTTCTATTCTTTTGTTTAGTTATTTTTCTTGAATACAAAGATAATATATTCTTTTTCAAAATACAAACGAGTTCATAAGGCTTTGCCTGACGGCGTTTTTTTTGCTCATCGAGCGTTATTTATTAAGGGCGAAGCCTACTAACGTGCGAATGATATCGAAGCGGACATCCCGCCTTAGCGGGAGCACAAATAACGGCGTAGCCTCATAACACTAAAGGCTAATTTACTGTCGATACGCATTATAAATTTTTATTTCAAATGTTTATCGTATTTCTTTAATGCTAAAAGATTAAATGAATAGCCTGAAATACTGAAAGCTTCTTTGTGTTGGGAATAAAAGTCTAAACTTTGATTCATAAAATTTAAAAAATTAGGAGACGTAATCAAATCATCTTCTAAAACTATTACTTTTTCAAATTCATTAATAATCTGACTTACACCATCGATTAAAGTGAAACATTTACTGAACCATTTACTGTGCCATTTACTGTGCCATCCAATAATGGTACTTTTGTTACAAATACATCTTTTTCCGAAAAGAACAATTTATCACAACCAGAGTAGGCCTTAGAATATTTATAAAAATTTCGAATTCCTGTTCCTAGTTCCTCCGAACGCCCCATTTGTATATAAATCTGAGCAATGGTTGGATTTTTTGGAAAAAATGTAAAATCTAAAAATACGAATTAAATACTCTAATTTTTCGAAAGTGTAATATGGTTCAATAAATCTTTAGTATCCTGACGATTATCCCAAAATGCCATAATAATTATAGCGTTAAGATTGTATTTGTAATAAACACTAAAATGACCAAGTGAAGACACAATTACATCATCAAAATCAGATAACTTAAATGCTTCAGGGTACTGGGCAATTACTATAAATTGAGACAACTCACCATCTTTGAGAAGTAATAACTGTGATAACGTTAAACCGCTAACTTTCACTCGCTTTTCGTAATAATCAACCGTATTACGACTAACGCCCACTTCACGGGATATAAATCGCTTTGAACGACTTTCTTCTAATAACTGAAGGATTCTTCGGATTTGTAACAAGCTTTTTACTTTGTTTGCCATAATATCTTTTTTATCAAAGATACTATGGGTTACAAATCCACCGAAATAACTTGTTTTTAACGGTTGGCGCATTTTGCCCAAATGGCGCAAAATACGTCGATTAACAAATGGCGCAATTTACCGAAACGGCCTAAATAATCCAACCTTAAAAAATGGCTCACTTTATGCCGGAATGGCAGTCATGCAACTCTAAAATTTATCGGTAAAAAACATTAAATAGCAACTTTAACATCTGGCTCACATTGCCAAAATAAGTGGCTCAGTTTGGAGCGAAATATTCAAAAAACAACTCCCTTTACAATTCTTGCTCCCCCTTCGGGGGTTGGGGGGTCTCAACCGGGTTCTTCAACTGCTTTAAATGTAAGATACGCGTAGCTGTACCGCTTTGGGGAGCTCCACGACCAATAAATTCATTGCCAGTACCATCCAGAAAACTTTCAAAGCGAATATAATTTTCACGCATTAATTATTTTAGAGTATGGAATTCGAAGGTATTATACGATGTATATATACGGTTCCTTTAAAAACTGAGAAAATAATTGTAATTTGTTTATAAACTGTACGGCGCGAAAATAAACCATACTTATTCAACAGAGTCGAATTGTTAAATGGATATGCTTCAGGGTATATGGCTAATAGTTTAATTGTGTCTTTTAAACCTTGTATGTATCTTACAGCAGTGAGTGGAGCTTTGTATTGCACTACAATAATAAATTCAAGTTGTTCAATATCTGCTAATGCATCATTGGATAACTTTATTGCATGACGCTTCATTTTAGTTTGTATTTTGTACCATAATGAGCGTTCACACTTTCCATTAAGTTGTCAAATGCCTGATCTACAGTTACAGTATTCGTAAACTCATTGTATTCAGTCGGATTTGGGTAATCGATAGTTACGATTTTTTTTTGTTTTTCAATTTCGTGAATCAATTTCATTCCTTTTGGAGTGTCTGTATTAATTCGAACATTTATTGCATTCATTTATTTGTTATTTTGTAGGTTTTACAATGCAAATATACATATAATTTTAGTTCTATAACAAACTGATTTTTTATTTTGTTCGAAAGTCTAATGCCTACTAACGTGCAAAGCAGCTAATCGAAGTGCAACGAAGATCCCGATTAGTCGGGACCGTAGTGAAACGAAGATCCCGCTTTAGCGGGATAACGGCGTAGCCTACCAACGCGAAGCTATTAACGCCGCAGGGCAACCCACCAACGATAAGGATACCACAACCACCAAAATTTAATTAATAATGAATAATTGATAATTGATAATTTTTTCCTGTCTTTTTTCTCGTGCTTGAGCGGGTTCTTCTGTTGCACTAAGATTCGCTCTTGATTCTTGCTTTTGAATTATTAATTGTTCATTATCAATTATCAATTGCTTCAAGTACTTTTCCACCATAAACTCCTTACCCGGAAAAAAAACACCCTATGCTTATGGTAACGAAGTGGACATCCCGACCGTACAGGACCGCAGTTTAAGTATCGGATTTTTAATATGTTTGATATTGCGGAAGTGAACCGGAACGGCGGAGTTATCACGCTGGGCTGCAAAATCGAATCCTGTTAAGTGTTTATAAAACAAATCCCTATCCTCGTCAGTAAACGTATGTTTGTAAGATTCGTACAGATAATCGGGTAAGTGTACATTAAAATACCCAAAGTTACCTGCCTTTAATACGTAAAGCCAAACAACCACAATGGAATCTGATTACCATAACCAAATTCAATATTATCCAGCACCGTATAGGCATTGTTTAGACCAGATACTTGCTTTTTAGTTTTATTTTTACCTCCAATTTCTATCCGGTATTTCTCCGAAACCAAGAAATCTACTTCATTCCCAAACTGAATATCACTCCGCACACGTACCTGATTCATGAAAAACGATTCGCGTACACTACCAATATTAGTGTCAGTTCCTGCTAAAGCATAAGCATAATTTGGATTTCCGATATAAACTTTATCGGGTTTTGTAAGTTGCTTAATGCCTGTAGTTACTTTTGTAAGAAGCAGTACTGCTTCGGCTTTACTTAAATAGTATAGATAATTTAGCAAACTGATTCGTGTAATGCCAATATCATTACTTAGCTGACTAACATTGGGTGTATAGGGTACTAAACTGGCTAGCACTGCAAATAGACGTTTAATTTTTACTACCGAATAATAATCTATTCGTTCTATTGAAGGTAAATCCTGCTCAATAATTGTATTCAGGGTTGATAACAAGCGTAAGTGGTACAATTCTTTGTCTTCTTTATAGTAAGGGAAATAGCCGTAACGCAGATACTCGCCGAAAGCTACAAGAGGTTTAATCCTACTGTTTATTGTTTGTGACAGTGCGGTATGATTCGATAGTATATGTTCAAAACTAAGTGTAGTAAACTTTTCGCCATACTCATATTCAATAAACTCTCTGAAAGAAAGACCATAAAGATGATACATAATAACCCTGCGACTTAAATCGGCTTCACCTTTATATACTTCGAGTAACGACGAACCGGTAAAAACAATTTTCAATTCGGGATAACTATCGTAAATATTTTTTATTTCACGTGACCAGCCTGTGTAGTTATGTACTTCATCAAGATACAAAACTTTGCCACCCTGTTTTACAAATTCATCGGCAAGGTAAGTAAGTGTATGTACTGAGAACCATAAATTATCCAACGAAGCATACAAAACTTTCTGCTCTGTGTTAGTATAGTTTAATTTTATATGTTGAAGCAGGAGGGTTGTTTTGCCTGTTCCTCGCGAACCTACAATAGCTATTAATCGGTTTTGCCAACGAATTTCGTCGTACAAATATCGCTTAAAGCCAGTATCAACTCTACTGAGTTGTTTGTAAAAAACTGTATATAACTGTTGCATAGCTTACTTTATATTGATACGGCAAAGATACACAATTGTTTTTTATAAAATACAATTTGAATGTGTTTTTGTATTATTTACAATACAATTTTTCAACCTATTGAAAAATTAAAACCTGCCTACCGCACCTGTCTGCCATGGACAGAGGAAGGTCCGCGTAACTATTCTTATTTTACTTTATAAACCTTACAAACTTTACAAACTTTCTAACGTCGCAGGCCTACCACCGCCCGCAGTGCAACCCACCAACGATAAGGATACCACAACCACCAAAATTTAATTAATAATGAATAATTGATAATTGATAATTTTTTCCTGTCTTTTTTCTCGTGCTTGAGCGGGTTCTTCGTTGCACTAAGATTTGCTCTTGATTCTTGCTTTTGAATTATTAATTGTTCATTATCAATTACTTCAAGTACTTCTCTACCATAAACTCCTTCGGCGGAAAAACAACCTCCTTATGCATATGGTAACGAAGTGGACATCCCGCTCGAAACGGGAACGCAATATATTAACCAGATTGTTCAACTGTTTTAAGTGGCGCAAGTGGGCTACTGTATTGCTTTATAAATGAAATTACGCTTCAAGGCGTTACGCTCCTAAGCGTAATTTTGAATGTAGCGTTTGAAAAAAGGATCACTAATAAAATAAGAGTGTTGAGTTTTGTCAATTATCCCATTTTCCATTAATACTACGATTGCTTTTTGAATGGATGATGGGGCAGCTAATCGAAACTGTTGTGCATATTGTTTCGAAAATACATTTTCACCACTAACTACTAAGGCTTTCAATAATTTTTTTTGTAATACCGACTGCCTGTCAAATAATTCAAAATAAAAATCCTGCTTCAGTTCAATTATTTTGTTCGAGCACAATTTAATTATTTCCGAATTTACATCCTGCACATAATTAACTACATATTGCCATATTTCGGCAGCTTATTCCCATTGGCTAATGTGGATACAATTCTCGAACACTCTTCCTCTCGGTCAAAAAAATGTTCACTCTTTACAATAGTACCATAACTGAATGGATTCATACTTATATTTTTAAATTTATAGCTACAAAGATATACTATTCTGTGCTATTCCTAAAACTCTTACCGTTTGAAAAAAAATTATCGGGTAGCTTTAGGCTACATCGCTTATATTCAACCGATATGCCTTCGCCCTTATGTAATATACTGTCGATTTGCATTTTGTTATAATTTCAAATTCCTACTGTACTCATTCTTACTTTATAACCTTACAACCTTACGAACCTTATAACTTTATAAACCTAATGACCACTTATCACTAATCATTTATCATTTACCATTTATCATTTACCATTAATCACTATTTGTCTCTCTTCTTGCCAATCCTCCACCTCATTCAATAGCTTATTTATTGCTTCAAGTTCGTTAGCGCTTGAGTGCAACAATGTGGATGAAAGAATAAGTTGTAATTCAGTTTGCATACTTTTAAATTTTTACAATCTCAAAAAAACTTTCTGAAAGTTTACAACGGTGTTACTATTGACTACTAACTACTTACTAAATGCTGAGTATTGAAAACCTATCGTTCGTTGTACACAAAATCCAGTGCTTGTTCGGTATAGAAATGAAATTTGCGGTCGCTGCTTATAAGGGGAATACCCTCGGTTATAGCTTGTGAGATGATAATATGGTCGGATGGGTCGCGGTGGTCTTGCGCTTCGTTAATGGTTATGCGGGCGTATGTAAGGAGATGCTCTTTTTTTATAGGAAGTATTTTAATACCAAATTCGTGTTCAATTGCTTCAATCATTTGAACCTGCGTTTTCCATTGCTTAAATCGCACTTTATTGTTGCGAACAAGTACAATTAGTTCTTTTACACTTTCGGCACTGATGTAAAAACTATTTGAATAATCATCAAATAATTGTTTTACATCTCTATGAATCATCTCCTTATCTAGTATAAGAAATATTAATACATTCGTGTCAATTAAATACCTCATATTAATACACAGGTTTAAATAATGCTTCCATATCTAATATTTCAACACTACCCTTATACTTTTCTGCGGCTTTCATAATTTTCGAAACTCGTTTCTTAACTACCACATTTTCAGCTGTTTTTGCTTTGGTAGTTTCTGTCTTTGTTGCTTTTTTCGTTTCCATAATTTCTATTCTTTTGTTTGGTTATTTTTCTTGAATACAAAGATAATATATTCTTTTTCAAATTACAAACAAGCAATAATAATGGTTAATGATTAGTGGTTAATGATTAATGGAAGATTTTGCTGTTTTGATACTAACGGTAATCAGTTTTATTATTTCAACAGCATCGTTGTTCAATCTATTAAATAAATCCAAGCTCAAATAGTCAGTAGCGTTTAAAAGTTCCAACCAATATATGCTTTCGTTAATTTCTTTTTGAGCAATTGCCATTTTATGAATAAAATCAGGTTTACTTTCCGAATGCTCAGCTTCTCTTACCATTGCTCCAACCGAAGTGCCACTTCGTAATAACTGTTTCGAAAGTACAAATTCTTTTTTCTCATTTATCAGAAACTTATAACAATTGACTATTCGGATTGAAAAACTAAATGTTTTAGCTTTCAGTATATTCTCTTTCATATTAACCCATTAACCACTAATCATTAACCATTTATCATTTACCACTAACCATTAATCACTATTTCTCTTTCTTCTACCAATCCTCTACCTCTGGCAATAGCTTATCTATTACTTCAAGTTCGTTAGCACTTGAATGTAACAATGTGGATGAAAGAATAAGTTGGAGGCTCGATTGCATAAATTAAAGATTATTTGTTAAGTAAAAGTTCGTATAATTGTCTGTGTTTCTTAACAATTACATCTAATATTACTCCACAAATCCATAAAAGAATTGATAATAATCCTAGGACTCCTGCTACAATAAGAGTTGGAAACCGAGGTACTAAACCGGTTTGTAAATACTCATAAAAAACAGGAATAAAAAGAATCATAGATATAACACCAATACAAAATGCTATAAATGAGAAAAATATATAAGGTTTATAATCACGTAATAAAGTGAAAATTGTTCGAAGAACTTTAATACCATCATTAAAAGTGTTTAATTTTGACTCACTTCCCACTGGTCTGTCTCTATAATTAACAGGTATTTCTTTGATATGGAAGTTTTTATCCAATGCATGGATTGTCATTTCGGTTTCAATTTCGAACCCTTTTGATAGGACTGGAAAGTTTTTAATAAAATGTTTACTAAACGCCCTATAACCAGTCATAATATCAGTTACATTGCTATTGAAAAGCGTATTAATTAGATAGCGAACCATTTTATTTCCTACATTATGAAACGGACGTTTATTTTCTACAAAATAAGTTGATGACAATCTATCACCAATAACCATATCAACTTGTTTGTACAAAACAAGATTAACCATTTCTTTCGCTTTATCAGCCGGATAGGTATCATCTCCATCAATCATCAGATAGCAATCTGCATCAATTTCCCTGAACATACGTCTAATTACATTTCCTTTGCCCTGCATATATTCGTATTTAACAATAGCTCCTGCTTTTTCAGCTATTTCAGCTGTATTGTCAGTTGAATTATTATCATAAACATATATATCGGCATCCGGAAGTACAGCTTTATAATCTTCAATAACTGTTTTTATGGTTATACTTTCGTTATAGCATGGAATTAAAATGGCAACCTTCATAAAAAAATATTTTTAATAAAATAATAATTTGTATTTAAAAATTGGTTCATTTCCTCATTAGTCTTTTAAACTTCGACCAATCAACCGTATTATCAATAAATATTAAAAAACTAAATACCATACCAATAATAGATCTCCATGTATACCAACCATGCTGAATTGTGTGATATTTTAATATTATTGCCCAAACAGGAAACATTAATACAATTAGTAAAAATGTAATATTTTTATAAAACACTATTTTACTTTTTAAAAAATAAAAATAAGAAACTAATGCTGTTAATGCAATAGAAATTGATAACCAAAACATAAATATTAAATTATATTTTCTAAGATAATAAAAAAGAAAATATATTATATTAGGTAATGTCATTTCCATTTCTTTATATACATTCAAATTAGTTCGTTGTCCGATTTGATATAATACAGTTGACATAAAATCATCTCCGGTCAAAAGAATTCCAATTCCCCATTTCGAAGCCCACAACAAACCATAACCTATACCCCAACTTATAGAAATATAAATCAAATTCTGAAAAGTATTCTGATTTTTATACTTTAAAAAATAGATTACTACAGGCAACGATAATGCTATAAGAGGTGCTGTCAATAAATCAAAAAAGGCTGTTAGTCCACCTATTGCAAAAAACAGTAAAAAAATCCAATTATTCCCGACGGAGTTTTCAGATCTTCTCAAAATCAAAATAATGGAAATTAATGTAATATAAAAAACCGATGAAAACTGTAATGATAGAGGTATAATAAAGAAATTTATCGATAAAAATGAAAGTATAAAGAATATCATTATTTTAATGCCCAATTTTTGGTAAACTTCGTACAAACACCAAATAAAAAGTGAAAATAATAGAATGAAGTTAATTATTCTAATATTTGAATAATCAAAGAAAACAAGCAAAGGTTTTAAAGTAACTAAATATCCATGCCAATACCTACCATACATGTGTGTTTGTAGATTTGAAAAATTTCCATTTGCAAAATCTTGAGTGTCATTGACAAGTTCAAAATACTTTTTTGATTTATTCCAATTATTCTTCAATGCAGATTCAATTGGTTTTTTTGAATCACCCGAAATTGCTTCATTAAGCATAATGGCGTCAGTATAATTATCCAACTGAAAGAGTTTAAAGTTTAAAATTTTATGATACAATCCCTCTTCTTGAATTGTTTGAGTAGACTTAATAACATTATCACGGATAGCAGCACGAGGTATAAAATGAACTGCAACAATTAGAATTGTGAATAGCAATAATAACGAAAAATAAACGAGAGCAAATTGTTTTAGTATTTTCATGTGTTTGTAATTGTTTTTTAAATGTCACATGGAACTCACAAAACAAAATTTAAACATTCCCCTGTGGGTCAAAATTGTTTTAATTTTGTCATGTTCGTTTCATTTCTTAAAAAAATAACGTAAAATTAAAAAATTAATAGGGATAACAGTTGCATATACCGGAATTGGTGCAAATAAATTCGAAAAGCCCAAATATATATAGAAATTTAAAAATAAAATATGTAAAATATAATTTAAAGCATGGCTTCCAAGAAATCCAATTGAACGTTTCAAATTAATATCCACTTTAAATGTATAAATATGCGTTAAATAAAAATTTAAAGCTAAACTCACCAAATATCCAATCGTATAAGCTATTGATGTCGAATTCAATACTTTTAAAAATAAATAATATACCCCGTAATGTATAATAGTTGCAATAATTCCAACTACAACAAATCGAATAAAATCGCGGTTACTCAATATATTGCGGATTGCTTTCGGAATCATTTTAAACTTTTATTATATAAATCAATCATTTGCAAAGCTTTGTTGTCCCACGATAACTTTTTCTGATGCTCCAAACAATTATCAGACATTTGTTGTAATAATAACCGATTTTCAAAGAGATAGTTTATTTTATCAGCAAAATCATTAGCCGATTGCTGTGGATTGTTAAGTGAAATTTTAATACCAATTTTTTCATTTATTGTATCTCCTTGCCCGCAACAATCGAAACACACTACAGGTAAATTATTTCCAATTGCTTCTAAAACCACATGGGGTGTGCCCTCAGCTACACTTGTAAAAAAGAAAATATCGCTTTGATGCATCAATAGCTGAACCTCAGCGTGTTTTATTTTTCCATGCCAGATACATTTATCCGAAATAGCAAGTGATTCAGCTACTTTTTTATAGGGTAATTCCTCGGCAGATGTTCCACCAACAATATGCAATTTTACATCTATTTCTTTTAACTGAGCTATTGTTTTTAAAGCCAATACTAATTGTTTACGCAATTCAAATTTACCTACCCATAACAATTGTAATCCAGGATTCAACTTTTTTAAATATTGATTGTTAGTGCTTGGATAACAACCGGTTTCATTTAATAATACTGAATTCAGATTGTAATATTTTTTAAAAGTAGTAACTGATTCACTCGATGCTGCAAGCAAAACAGCTGACTTTTTTGCAGCTATTCGTACCCTGTAACTAAAAGTAAGTTGAAGTTTAGTAATGTAACTTTTCAGGTAAACTTTTACTTTTGATTTTAAGTCAGCTTCAGACAAATAGTTTACCGGAAAACTTTCTTTGGCATCTACAGGACCCCAGATAAACGGTATATCCTTTATCTTCCACAAGTAGCCAGGTTCTCTAAAACCAATCATATTAAACTGATGCACTACATCAATTCGATTGTTTTGGATAATCATTTTAGCTATTTTCAAGGCATCTTTCTGCCATTTTTGGTAGTAAAAATAAAACCGCCAATCACCCTGATTCCAACACATTTGTCGGATGTTGTCAGAAACAGGATTATAATAGAATTGAATGTTCTCTGAATAGGGAATTTTCTTTAATTCAGTTTCTATTTCATCTTTCCATTCTCCTTCGGTAATTATATGTAATTTACAGTGCTTAGCCAGATGTATCACCCAGTTCCAACCCAAACCGGGCTCCGAACCTTTATTTGGTGCACATGCATAAGCGTTTATAATTACTGATAACATTTTCATTTCTTTTAAGCCCCTTTAGGGGTTTGGGGCTTTAAATGTTTTTCTACAAATTCATCTACCAACGGAAATAATGCTGCGGTTGGATTAATTCCTCCCGACCTGGGCAAAATTCCGGTCGACACCAAAAGCATATTATCCCAATGATGAAAGTATTCGTCAATTGTTTCAAAACTGAGCATACCATACGGATGGTAAATGTCTTCACAGGTAGAAATATCAATTTTTTCAGCTACAATTTCGTAACTCACCTTGCAATTATTCAAATGATTTATTGCCGTTGCCTGCGCTTTTTTATAAACTGATACAGCCTCATCACCTATATTGTAAAATACATCCAATCCGGGAAGTCCAAATTTATCTTTCTCCGTCGATAATGAAACATAACTGTCCTTGGTAGGGTTTTCGATATCAATGTATAAAAACCATTCATTATTCATTACATACATTTTGCGCAGTACAGCCACCGACCAGGCAAAACCCAACACATGTGGTATATCTTTGATAGTAGTAAGAATATAATCTCCCAATTTTTTAACTGAAAAGTTATGGTAAAACAATACTTCTTTTACCATTTCGAAAAATGGAAATTTCAAATTAAAAACCGGATGTATATAGTATGATATATCTGATGTTTCTCCTATTAATCGTTTTGTAATAAGCGATGTACCACGCATTCTGAAAACAAAATCTTCATCACCAATAATGGTAGAACCCTTAATTTTAAATACTTTCTGCGATAAATGATCCGAGAAATAAACTTTTTTATCAGCCATCATTTCGGAACTTAACAGTATACGTACACTTTCGAAAGCTCCGGCAGTTAGAAAATAATAATCAAAAGTAGCAATTTTTTCAATTCCATTTTCCAAATAAATAATGGATTCGATATTTTTTTTGTCCTTCGATACTAATTTCACAACTCTGCAATGCGAAAGTACAATAACATTTTTCCGTTTGTTTATCTTAAACCAATGAAAAAAGTTGCGGTGTAGCATACTCAACCAAACACCTGTTTTGGTAAACAGTTCGTTCGAAACTTTTGTTTCTGGGAACTTATTTTCGATATTGAACTTAGCCAAACACTTGTCCTTATACTGCTTATCTAAGTCAATTAATCCCTTCATAAAAGCATTGGGATTTTTAAAATCATTTTCGGTATAGCTTAACAACTGACCACCCCATTTATGCGATGCTCCACCCCAACCAAAGTATCTGCCGTTGGTTAATCCTTTATATGCTCTATTCTTTAAGTGCGATAAATAGCCTATCTCTTCTTCACTTTTAACACTTCGTTCGCCTACATCAAAAACCGTAATTTCTGCTTCAGGGTATTTTTCCTGTAAACTGTTTACTGTATAGCTTCCGTAAGTGCCTGCACCAATTATTGCTATCGTCATACTCAGAATTTAATATTTAGTACTTTCTCTGTTTGTGTTGAATCGTAAATCGATTCAATATACATTCCTTCGACCCTTACATAGAGCGATACCGGAATAAATTTAAGTTTTAATAGCAAGCCCGAAATGCCTAAAATCAACCATTTGGGAAGTGGAAGTATAATACCACCAAAATTTTGTTTGGCAAATTCGTATTTAGTGGTTTGGCTACTTGGTGTAAATAAATAGACTTGCTCTGTCGAATTTAATTGAATCATATTCAGTAATGCTTTATGAATATCCTCCCTTTTTACAATGGGCTGTACACTTTTTCTATTTCCTTTAATAATCGAAATACCTAATGGTAGTCTTTTTACAAAAGGGCAGGGTCTGTTTTCGGCTAATACATATCCCGGACGAACCAACGAGACTTTAAAAGGCAAATTTTTCTGTGAAAGTAAATATTTATCCACCTCAATTTTTACTTCTCCATATCCTTTTTTATGTGTTATCTTTTCAATCTCAGTCGCTTCATCAATTACTTTCTCATTATTGGCATATACCATTATTGACGAAAAATGAATCAATTGCTTTACATTTTTTTGTTTACAGAAATCAATAAGTGAAGTAATATATTCAATATTTTCTTTCGTGCCTTTATCTTTCAAAATTACAAAGTTGATAACTATATCATACGCACATCCAAAATTGACATTTGTGGCCAATTCCATTATATTGCCATATATGGTTTTATCTTTCTTTGTTTCTGTTATACCTCTTGTGAAGCAATCTACTTCAAAATCTGCATCAATGAGAATACTTCCCAGTCCGCTTGCCACGAAAGAACTACTACCAACTATCAATACTTTTGTCATTTAAATAACTCTTTAAGTTTAATTATTAATATCCGAAAATTAAATCCCCTATATTTTACCAACATACTAGGATTAATGTAAATATCATGATATCCTTTTTCATGAATTTGCTTCATTAAACCATAATGTTCGCATCTAACTTCAATATTTTTATCATTATTATAAATGACTGTATACCTTAAGTTTTTAATTACCTCATATCGATAAATTGAAATACCACCATGTGCACAATATACCTTAAACAGAGGCATTCCATTTTTCATAAAACCCCATTTGAACTGATTTTTCATTAAAGATTCACTGGTTTGCGGAATACTTTCCATTCCACATTCATATAGAGCATAAGTATCAAAGTATCTACGTTTTAATTTTGGTGAAAGTGCATATCCATTTGCAGTAATAACATCCCAAGTTTGCTCTGAATTGAATGAAGAAATAATACCTTCAAAATATATTTTTGAAACATCTAAATCCACAACCATTATGTAATCTGATTTTAGGTTGTTTTCTTCAATATATTCTATGTATTTATTTCTATAATAAGCCATTCTTTCTATCCTTTTAAAGGTATTGTACTTATAAAATTGAGTGTTTTCACTTTCAGGTATTGATGGCTCATTAGATAATGTGTTTATGGATATATGAACTTTCTTGTTTTTGATTGCCAATTGTTGAAGTACACTTTTAGTATTATCCTTGCTGTCATTTTCAAAAAGAACTATTTGATAATCTTTAAAAGACATACACAACTTTTCAATTGTATTGATGTTTTTTGATAAATTAATTGCACAATCTCTAACTATGCCGCAAATGATAATTGTTTTATTGCTTAAGTTCTTTCTATTAATAGTTACTTTATTCATTTTTGTATAAATTTAAAATCCAATTATATATCTTATCCTTGAATAAATTCTTATTGGAAGGCTATGATACTTGTAACAAGCATTTTCAATATCAGTATTAACTTCAATTTTATTTTTGACTTCAAATTTTATTTTGTTAGGATTTTCCATTTCTGTCTTAAATCTTGAAAATTTATATTTAGTATTTGTTCCATCTTCTCCAAAGCCATTATTTATGACTAATGTCTTAAAAGGCATTATAGAATATTTATTCTGCTTAAACTGTGCATAACCAAACCTTATAGCCCACGATTGAGCATTGCCTTCAGTTACGCTTTTGAGCATTTTAAACATATCGCTTCCATTACGATTAAATGCCTTTACCGCTTTTCGATTATTCTTAAACTCATTCCAATCCTTCACTTCCCAATCTATGGTTTCCCATCTGTCTTTCCATGTTGCCCAACCCCAGGAAGAGGAACGACCATATAAATAAACATCAGATGTATAATCCACAGGTTTTTTTATTTTCAATCCATATCCACATACAGATATTATTCGTTCGTCTTCATAATAAAAATCAAGAGCCTGATTCATATAGGTCAAAAAATTAGGAGTTGTTAATAAATCATCCTCCAAAACTATTGCACTACCGTATTTATTAATTACATCTGTTACTCCTTGAATAATAGAATTTGCCAAGCCTTTATTTACAACAGATTCAATTATTGTAACCGATTTAAATCCTGATATAGTTTTTAAATATACTCGTACTTCATTTACCTTTATCCACGATGTTTCATTTTTTCCTCCATCCGAAAAAATAATCAAATCACTTTCTGGTGCAAGAAAGTTTTGCTGTAAAGCACTCACTGTCTGCTGAGTTTCAGTAAGTCGATTGTATGTAAATAAAACTATGGGTGCAAACATATTTAACTTCAAATTATATCTTCTTTTACTAACCAATACCCAGTTTTTTCCTTACCAACTCTTTTTATATATCCAACATTTTTTAAAAAGTCAATCTCTCTCAAAATCGTTCTTTTACTTAAATTTAATTTAATGGCAATTTCTGAAGTTGATATATTATTATTTTCTTTAATTAATAAAATAATTTGAGCTTTTCTATCGGTGACATTATCGGTGACATTATCGGTGACATTATCGGTGACATTATCAGTGACATTTGAATTTACAATAACATCAGAATCTGATAAATTTAACGGTACCCGTGTTACAAATACATCTTCCTCCGCAAACAACACCTTATCGCTACCCGAATAGGCTTTTGAGTATTTAAATACATTCCGAACTCCAGTACCTAATTCCTCCGAACGTCCCATTTGTGTGAAAATCTGAGCTATGCAAGGATTTTTTGGAAATGGTAACAAATTTTGTGGTGTTAACATACCATGCAGACGAGGCTTATTGGCATTTTTTGCTTCTACAAAATCTTTGTAAATACAAAAAAGTGTTGGAAAAGCATTCGTATATTCGCGGTGAATAAGAATATTGGCAATTACTTCTCGGAAAATCTTATCGCGAAGCGAAATGCGCAAAACACCTTCGAGGTAGAACTTATCAGGCAAATGTTTTTCAACAAAAAGCATCAACTTATCGTACATATCTACCAAATTGCATCGTATATTCTCACGGTCGTCGTAGCGGTCTAAATCCTTAATGCGCAACAATGCGTCTACTTTGTAATGAGGTACTGCACTCTGTATTACTTCGGGTTTACCAAAGAGTAACAATGCGGCTAAGGTAAAACCTTCGTGCCCTGTGGCTAAATCGGTACGATATAAACCCGTCGTACGAAAAAACTCATCGTTACTCATATCGTTCCACGGATGATTTGAGCGATTATTTCGTATCATCTGCCGAACCCGATCTACAATGCCGGGCTCAAAATCTTTTTCGAACAAAAACGGATAAATCGTATTTTCGGTAAATAAATTACTTTTTCGTGCGTAGAGCGCTTTTATTTGTTCGTCGGTTTTCAATTCGTAATCTCCATCTACACTTCTATCGTAATATTTTAATACACAGCGATGCACTGCCGACGATGCGGGCACATAAACCCGAATTAACTTTACACCTTCGTAATCAGCTACTTCCGGACTAAGTAAAAAAGTTGGAAGTATCTTTTGCGGATTATTGCTTAAATTTGCAATACTTTTGCAGATAGCTTCAATAATATCGGTTGGTACACCTTCAATTATCTTATCGTCGGTAACGCCAAGCAGTATAGTGCCTCCATCTCTGTTTAGAAATGCACATACTGTTTCAAAGAAATTATCGGGAAGCTTTAGGCTACATCGCTTATATTCAATCGATATGCCTTCTCCCTGTTCTAGTATATGTTTAATATTAGTACTCATTTATAAGTATAACTGTTTCTATAAAGTTCGTTTAGTTTTTTTGTAAGCGATTGTATGTATATAAAACTATGGGGGATAACATATTTAACTTCAAATCATATCTTTAATAAGTAACCATTATTTAGGCTATGGAGTACATTCGTTTTTAAATTATTACTTTACAGCATCATGGCTTTTAAATTTCAAAAAATCGATAACTTTTTGTGAATGAAACGAAATCTGATCATAAAGCAAATAAGTTTTTAATTGTTCAATAGCAGCATCGGCTGTCAAAATACCCTGCTCATACAATGTGATAGTTGCAAATAAACGATCATTGGCAACCGGACCAAATACAATATCGAAGTTGGTTGATTGTAATCCTTTACGGTTGTTATACACAAAATCCAACCAATTTTTGTCGGCTTTCGTAAATTTAAACACATTTAAATCAGCCCTTTCGAAATGGCTTTCATTTATTTCGTATTCCGATACAATGGCCATACCTTTTCCTGCTCTTTGTAGCTTTAATTTAGCCCATTTTTTGGCTTGTTCGTGGCTGGTAGTGGTGTAAAAACCTCTTCCAAAGTCAGTATTCAATCTACATTTTATTAACGATGGATTTTCTACTTTTAGCGTTGAACCATGATACAGTATCATTTTCGTAATTTGATTTGATTTTTAATGTAAACGGCTATTTCATTCAATATATATTCCTCACCCTGCGAGTGCAATACATCATAATTTGTAGTAGTAAAATTATATACATCGTGCTTTTGAAACAAGGCAAGTACTTCCGAAGCTTCCATTTTTTTTAACACGCTATATTTCTCAACACAGAATATATAAAACATCTTTTCATTTTCAAGCTGGCTATCTGTAATTTGCAGTTTGTGTTTTTCCTTTTCTAATTCCCTGAACAAACTGAGCCCACTCATGTACCACCATTTACTTTGAGTATCCTGCATGCGTTTATAAAACTGGGATGAATACAAATAACCCATAGCATCAGCGGTATCAAGTCTTTTCTTAGTCGATATTATTGTTACCAATTCATTTATTTTAATTGGCAGAATCGCTTTTTCTAAATTCATAAACACTCTGATTTTAAAAGTATTTGTTCTTATTTAACGTACAAAAATAGAACTATTTTTCTAATTCCCTTTTTTCAACTTCACTATCTCTTTATTTCCAGTCTTTATTCTTTATTTTTTGCTCTTGTTCCCAACGCACTCACTGTCTGCTGTGTTTCAGTAAGTCGATTGTAGGTAAATAAAACTATGGGTGTTAACATGCTATTTTATGATTATTTATGAAGATATTTCTTCTTTAGCTGAATCCATAGCATTTTTAATGCATTTATTAGTCCATCTACTTTGAGTGAAAATACAATCGAATTATGTGTTATAGTGGAAAGTTGCTTTAATAAATCAGTATCATAATTTATTACTTTTACAAGACAATTTTTAAGAAACGGAATACCATGATTTGTTGTATTAAACGAAATCACATTTATGTCTTTAAGTTCTTTGATATGATTGTATTGTGTAATATCCCATTTCGATTTGTTCGAACAAAAGTAGTATATTCTTGACTGATTTACTATATACTGATTTAAATCGTAATAAGTTCTTAATGTGCTATTCATGAAGCGAAATAACAGTGGGTTAATCTCTTCTTTTGATTCTTTTAATAGACTGTTTAATTCAAATTGTCCGTTAAAAGTTAATATTTTTTCGGCTTGCAGCAATTGTCCGTATAGTACTGCAGCATAACCCCCTGCCGAACTACCCAGCGTTACAATATTTAATCCTTCCGTTTCTTTTTGTAAAAACAAAAGCAGTTTTTCTGGTGAATTAATTTCTGTATTTATTCCACCCAAGTACCATTGTTTGAATATATCGCGAATATAAATGTGTTTGCATGCCTTACTTATCCTTATATTGTACCATTCGTAAAAATCTTTATCCAATATCCTTTTAGTAAAAACCTGTTCGTTATTCGGAAAATAAATATCGTTACTACTAAAATAGATGGCACAATAGTCTTTTTGCTTACAATCTTCGTCATATACAATTAAGTAATTGCGATGCTCAAATGCTTGCTTTACAATATCGGAATCAACCTGAAAAACATAATTATTACTTACTGTTTCCATAAATCGGGAAATAATACACGTAAATGTATACTTATAAAATGTTTAATTGCAACTAATAATCCAAAGTGTCTTTTTTCATAAATAAAAAAATAATAGGGATGTGCACTTCCTAAAGGTGAATATAAATACTTTATTCTTTTCAAAAGTGGTGTTGAGCGATAACACCAGAGTGGTAATTTTTCATTTTTCTCACAAGTTCCAACAAATGCAGTTGTGGTTTTAACTTCAAATCTATTTTTTATTACTTTTTGTCCATAATCATAATCACCAATGGCATGAGGGAAAATTCGATCAATCAATCCTACTGAATTAAATATTATAACTGGAATCAACACCACATTTCCATTTATTAAACTTACATTTTGTAAATCTCCATTAGGATTAAGTTTTTTAGTTAACGTGCTACCGCCATAAGTTGTTTTAATAGAATCTTTTTCAGAACACAAAAAACCACAAATTAAGGCGTTGTGTTGCATTTTTTCCGAACAACAAATTATTTCTTGCAAAGCATTATTATACAGATAACTATCATCATTCAACCACAAATAAAAATCGTAGTGTTGCTTTTCAGCGGCAGTTTTCCATGCCAAATGCATACCTCGGTTCCAGTATAAATTACCATTTCCTTGTATTACATTTACTTTCGGGTAGCTTGTTCGTACCGCTTCCCCAGTGCCATCGGTACTTCCATCGTCCACCAAGAAAACATCATAAGCATACCCTTCCGGCATCTTACAGTTGTAAAGTGCTTCCAGGCAGGCTAATGTTTTATGCCTGCGATTATGGCAGGTTATTAATACGGCTACATTTTTTGAGTTTTCCATTTTTTTAGCCATTTTAGTTTCAATAAATATTCGAATCATCTGATTTCCTCCCCCTGATTAATAAGAAATTCAAATTTATCTGCTTCGTATCGGTAACTCTTAATTTCACCCGCTTCTAATGCTTGCAGATAATAACATGCTGTTTGTGCGCGCATTCCTTCTATTTTATCGGTAGATGTTATTGCCGCTAATCCACGCAAAGAATCGCTGCTATGCGTGGTGGCAAACACCTGAACCTGTAGCTTTTTTGCCGTCTCCAATACGGTTTTCCACAACAGTGACATAAGTGAATAGTGAAACCCATTATCAATTTCATCGATAAAAATTACACCATTCTTACATTCGTACATCGAAACAACCACACCCAGCAATTTTCGAATGCCATCGCCCATCACATTGATGGGTACCAACTTTCCAAACCCAAGATCAACAAACACATCCCTGTCAATATAGTCAAGCGATACTATTCGATTATCAACCAACCTCAGTATATCAATTATGGGCTGTAAATTACCCTCAATTTTCAATTCTTTGAGTTTTTCGACCGAAACCTGAAACTGAAATTTTGGAGATAAAAACTTTGCTTTAAGGTCGGTTGTATAATTTTTATTCCCATCAATCTTGAAATGATATGAACTAACACCATCTTCTTGAGGTTGAATGGTTAGCTGAAACTCCGTGCTTACATCTTGTCCATTGTTAACCAACAATGTGTTTTTCAACCCATAGCTGCTACTCAATTCAGTATTAGCACTACCGAAGGATGTGTTTAGGTGCCCATTCTTTAAAATAGGTTCACTAAATGGTTCAATATGTAAAGTGTGCTTCTTTGAATCTAATTCAGCCTTTATCTCTATTGCTTTTTTACCATCTAACTGATAAAAAAGTAACAATAAATCATTCTGCTCCACTTTTGTATATTCCCTGAACAGATTGATATTGATATTGAGTAATGGATTTGAGGCTCCGGATAGTAAAAACAATGCTTCTAATAGCGACGATTTACCACAATTATTCTTGCCCAAAAATAAATTGACTTGCCCAAACTGAGCAATCTCCAAACGGCGTATTCCTCTGAAATGTTTTATTTCAATATTATGATACATAATGGATGTTTTATGTTTGAGTTAAACCAATACAAAAATACAATTAATTCTACTAAATTTATCCTATTCACAATAATTCTACTTTGACAGATTGACTTTTAAACCGGAATTAGCTATATCCTATCTTGCTTGCAAGATAAAAATCTGAAATAAATCAGTATTTAAATAGGGTCTGTTGAAAAACTCCAGAGGAGTTCACCGTGCATAACCCCCAGATTCATCTGGGGGCAGGATAAGTGACGAAACCTCAACTATAGCAGAGTTGTAAATAGCTTCCAAACAAGCTAATGTTTTATGCCTGCGATTATGGCAGGTTATGAGTACTGCTATTTTCATTTTTTACAATATTTTCTGCTCTGCTTACATTCCCCATTTGATATCTTTTATTAAATATACCACGTATCCACATACGTAATTCTCTATCATTCATACTGCGAAAATTATCACTAAACGCAATAGCAATTAGAATCCATAGAACATAATAATTTATTGTATAATCATTAATATCTTCTACCCAACTATAAAACCAACGAAAAGCTAAATATAGACCAAGTAGTTTAATATATTTACTATTAGATTTGTTTATAGCCAGCCAAGTCGCTCTAAAAAAAATCAAAAAATAAAGAATTACCCCAATTAAACCTGTCCACATAAATATATTTAAAATAGCAACTTCATTTCTACTTCTTTCAGCTTTACCTGTAATGTCTTTCATATTGTAAAACAAATCAGTTTTATTTCCTTTTGCAGGTGAGCGCCCATATATCCACGACTTGTAATAGTTTGCAGTTTCGATTACCTCAACATATAATAAAGTTCTTGTATCGGATTTGAGATTTGTTTCAAAACTATTACCATCTTGATCTAATAATTCTGTAGTAAAACTACCGTTTATATACGAATCCATATTAAATGGATTAAAAACACCAATAATGGTAGTTGACAATAGGAAAAATGGAAGAACCATTAAAACTATACGAATGCCATTTAGCCATTTTTCTGAGATTATAGTTAAATTACTTAGTATAATTACTAATAATACCACTGAAAACTTTATAACAGAACTTCGTGCATCAAAATTTATAAAAATTGAAAAAATAGCTGTAATTATTGATATAACTTTCCATTTATTATCAAGTAAATTAAAAAACACAAGTAAAATTATAAATGGTAATAGGAAAATACTATATGAATTAATATCAATAAACGGAGATAGAAAAAATAGTACAATAAGTACTGTACCAAAAAAGAAATGCAAAATCTTTTGCAATAAATATGGACTTATAAATGTAAAACATAGTATTGGCATAAATAAACCAAAGGCGTTATAAAATAAAGATTTATATTCCCAATACCCTTCGGCTAAAAATAATCCAACTATTGACATTATAATATTCCAAAACAAATAGTATTTGACAAATCGTAGCTGAGAAGTGTTGAATATTTTTTTTGAATAATTAAAAAAACTAATGTAGACGATAGAAATTACAAAAATCCAAAAGAGTTCAAATTTAATATATTGAAATATATCTATACTAGATGGTCTAGGTAATGCAGTATAAATACTTATTATTAGAATTGATAATTTTATAATTGTTCTGTTGTAATTATTCTGTTGCATTTTTTTCTTTTATTTTTATCTCCTTTCGAAAATCTTATGAGAAAGTCCTACTTATATAAAACAGGTTTAGATTCTAGTGTTAAAAATTAATAGTTTTATAATTATTTTATTTATTAATGATTGGATTTGTTATTTTTTAGTATAGTAACCATGCCAAAAATAGTTTCAGAAGTTTTACCAACTATTTATGTCATATATACCTTAACTCAACTTTCGCAAGTAAAATAACTTGCTGATTTATAACAAAATAACAGCATATTAATTTGGTAAAGTCGCTGAAAATCAGTAACTTTGTGTCGCTAAACAAAACCCAAATAATATGCTGCGA
>Ga0247844_1002803_pt1 | contig 27427 bp, 33 predicted proteins | sample LaCtaG_FD_192421 | JGI IMG/M metagenome (GOLD analysis project Ga0247844, IMG submission 192421) | Freshwater microbial communities from meromictic Lake La Cruz, Castile-La Mancha, Spain - LaCruzMarch201714.5m_1 | ecosystem: Environmental > Aquatic > Freshwater > Lake | place: Spain: Castile-La...
TGACCTGCACGGAGGACAATTTCACCGTCAAGGCCGGGGCCTATGCGGCGGCGGCGGAGCATGGGGTGATCATCGTCGCGCCCGATACCTCGCCGCGCGGGGAAGGGGTCGCGGACGACCCGGCGTACGATCTCGGGCAGGGCGCGGGCTTCTATGTCGATGCGACCGAGGCACCCTGGGCCCCGCATTTCCGCATGGAAACCTGGGTCGTCGGGGAGTTGATCGGGCTGATCGATGCGGAGTTTCCGACCACGAAGACGCGGGCGATCAGCGGCCATTCGATGGGCGGTCACGGAGCGCTGACGCTGGCGTTGCGGCATCCGCATCTGTTCCGGTCGGTCTCGGCCTTTGCGCCCATCTGTTCGCCGACGCGCTGTCCCTGGGGGGAGAAGGCCTTCACCGCCTATCTCGGCGACGACCGGACCGTGTGGGAGGCCCATGATGCGGCGCGGCTGATCGAGGGCGGTGTGGGCGAGGGCTGTTTTGACGACATCCTGATCGACCAGGGCGAGGCCGATCCGTTTCTTGTCGAGCAACTGAAGCCCGAACTGCTGGTCGCGGCGGGTGAGGCGGCGGGTCAGGCGATCACCCTGCGGATGCAGCCGGGATACGACCACTCCTATTTCTTCATGGCCAGTTTCATCGCCGACCATGTGGCCTTCCACGCGAAAAGGCTTAAGGCCTGAGCGCATGACTGACGCCGCCCACGCCGAGATGTTCGCCGCCCTGTGCAAGGAGGTCGGCTTCTGCCTGCATCCCAAGGGGGAGAAGCGGGTGCTGGAGGCGCTGCCGAACGGTCTGGATGCGGCGACCCGGGCGGTGTTCGATGCCGAGGGCGTGGATTTCGCCTCGGCCACGGGTGACCTGCGGCGGGCGGTGCGGGATTGTCTGAAGGCCAACTTGCCGCAGGCCTGAGGGGAACGAATTCCGGCCGTCGGGCTTGGGTTCCGTGGCCGGGTCCCCAGATGGGGGTCTGCGAAACCCTGTCGAAGGAAACACCCCATGGCCTTTGTGCTGCCGCCCCTGCCCTATGCCCATGATGCCCTGGAGCCGGCCATCGACAAGGCGACGATGGAATTCCATCACGGCAAGCACCATCAGGCCTATGTCGACAATCTGAACAAGGCGATCGATGCCGATCCGGCCCTGCAGGGCCGGTCGCTGGAACAGCTGTTCGCCTCGATGTCCGGGGTGCCCAAGGCGGTGCGCAACAACGGCGGCGGGCACTGGAACCACAGCCTGTTCTGGGAACTGCTGGCACCGGTGGGCATGACCGGCGAACCCTCCGCTGAACTGGCCGCCGCCATCGACCGCGACCTCGGCGGGATGGAGGCGTTCAAGACCGCCTTCAACGCCGCCGGTGCCGGCCAGTTCGGCTCGGGCTGGGCCTGGCTGATCGTGCAGGACGGCAGGCTGAAGGTCACCTCGACGCCCAACCAGGACAATCCGCTGATGGATGTGGCCGAGGACAGGGGTGCCGTGGTTCTGGCCGCCGATGTCTGGGAGCACGCCTATTATCTGAACTACCAGAACCGCCGCGCCGACTATCTGAAGGCCTTCTGGACGGTGGTGAACTGGAACAGGGCCAACGCACTGTTCGCGGCGGCGATGGCCTGACCGGCTCAACTTCCTGTAGGCAGGGTCTCCACATCGGTCTCGCGTAACAGGCGGTCGAGCGTCAGCAAGGGTACGCCGGCCGCCTTGGCCTGGGCATAGTGGAAACAGTCGAAATTGCTGAGGCCCCGGCGGCTGACGCCATGTCTCTCCGCGACGGCCACCGCGTGACGAAGGACTTCGTGCGGCTCTCCGGCGTCGCGTAGATCGACCTTCATCACGCCCAGCCACTCGGTAACATCCGCGTGCGCCGCCGAATAGCTCAGGTCGAGGCGGTCCGGATGCGACAGGATGATGATCGCCTCCCATGCGGCCAAAGGGGACGTGAATGGATGGTCCGCCGTCTGAAGGGCGGCTTCATAGGCGGGCTTTGTACCCTCCTTCATGAAGATCGACACGATCACGCAGGCATCGACGAACATCAGCCGTCTTCGCCGATCAGGTCGTGGTCCAGATCATGGTAGGCGCTCTGGGGAACAGGCTTTCCGCCGGGTTGAATGAAGATGCCCCGTCGCGCCAGGATGCGTTCGGCGACTTCTCCCGCCGTTTCATTACGGGTCTCGGCGATGACCGCCGCCTCAAGCGCTCCCTCGACGGCACGGGTGATCGTAACGCCGCGCATGGCTGCCAGCTGGCGCGCGAGCCGGTCCACGCTCTGCTTTCTGATCGTTACGGTCACTGCGTCGCTCCAGACAGTCATACGGTAACACGAGACTGTATGACTCTCAAAGCCAGTCGCCTCCGTCATTGACTCCACGCCGCCTCCCCGTCATAAGCGCGCCCTTCACGCCGTCGGGTCCGCCCGTCTGCGCGAACCACTACGGACGATGCGTGGACCGCCGTTGAGATCGTCTCTCCAGTTGGGGAGGGACCGGGCCGCATCACGAAGAAGAGTGACACATGTCCAAGCGCCATAGCGCCAAGTACAAACTCGACCGGGTCATGGGTGAAAACCTGTGGGGTCGTGCCAAGTCCCCCGTCAACAAACGCTCGTATGGCCCCGGCCAGCACGGCCAGCGTCGCAAGCAGAAGGTCTCGGACTTCGGCCTGCAGCTGAAGGCCAAGCAGAAGCTGAAGGGCTACTACGGCAACATCACCGAGAAGCAGTTCGCCGCGACCTATGAGGAAGCCTCGCGTCGCAAGGGCAACAGCTCGGAGAACCTGATCGGCCTGCTGGAGTCGCGCCTCGACGCCCTGGTCTATCGCGCCAAATTCACCCCGACCGTCTGGTCCGCCCGTCAGTTCGTCAGCCATGGCCACGTGACCGTGAACGGCAAGAAGGTCGACATCGCGTCGTACCGTCTGAAGGTCGGCGACGTCGTCGAGGTCAAGGAAAAGTCCCGCAACATGGCGCTGGTGCTCGAAGCCCAGCAGTCGTCGGAGCGCGACATCCCCGACTATATCGAAATCGGTGACCGCGGCTTCTCGGTCCGCTTCGTCCGCGTGCCGGAACTGGCCGATGTGCCGTTCCCGGTGAAGATGGAGCCGAACCTGGTGGTCGAGTACTACTCGTCCTAAGTGAGGGCGCTAACGCTCGCCCCCGGGTCCGGCCAGAGGCCGGCCCGAGGACAAGCCAAGGCGGTCGCTCGCTGCTTGAGCGCGGAATGCCAGAGACTGAAAAGGCCCCGGAGCGATCCGGGGCTTTTTTGCTTTGTGGGCTCGGGGGTTCCTTACCAAAGCTTCACTTGGCCCGTCTGGTGAGGGTCGCTTTACATGTCCCTGGAACCTTGAAGGGGGCAGGGATGGATCGCAGGGTGTTTCTCGGGACGGTGGGGGCAGCGGCCGTTCTGCCGGCGGCCGGATGGGCGCAGGATGCCGCGCCCGGCTGGGTCAGACTGCCGACCGAGCCCTATCGCGGCAAACAGGACGATATCAGCTTCGTTGACGCCCTGACCGGCTGGTACGGCAACGGGGCCGGCAAGCTGTTCAGGACGACCGACGGCGGCCAGACCTGGGTCAAGCAGATGGACCGGCCCGGCACCTTTGTGCGGGCACTCGGCTTCATCGATGAGAAGCGGGGCTTCCTGGGCAATGTCGGGCCGGACTATTTCCCCGATGTCTCGGACGCGACGCCGCTGTATCGCACGCGCGACGGCGGCGAGAGCTGGGAGCCGGTCGTGATCGACGGCCCGCCGGTCAAGGGCATCTGCGCCATCGACATCCTGAAGACGCCCTTCATCAATGCGGGTGTGCTGGATCATCGGTTGACGGTGCGGGCGGGCGGCCGGGTCGGGACGCCGGCAGCTCTGGCGACGTCGCGCGACGGCGGCGAGACCTGGACCTCGGAAGACATGACGGCCCATACCGCCATGATCCTGGACATCCATTTCATCAGCGAACAGGTCGGCTTCATCGCCGGGGCCTCGGACGGCGATGTTCAGGTGTCGAAAGCCGTCATCCTGCGCACGGACGACGGCGGACGCAGCTGGACCCGTGTTTATGAGGGCAGCCGTCCGTGGGAGCTGACCTGGAAGATGGCCTGGCCCTCCGCGAGCGTCGGCTATGTCACGGTGCAGAGCTACAATCCCGATCCGGCGGCGTCGCAGCGGTTCGTGGCGAAGACCACCGACGGCGGTCTGACCTGGAGCGAGCTGCCGTTTGTCGACAATGCCGCCGTGCGCGAGTTCGGCATCGGCTTCATCAGCGAGACCCGCGGCTGGGTCGGGGCTGTGCCGGGTGGCTATGAGACCACCGACGGCGGGGTGAGCTGGAAACCGGTCCGGATGGGCAATGCGGTGAACAAGCTCCGGATCGTGCCGCTGCCGGGCGGAGGCCATGCGGTGTTTGCCATCGGGGTCGAACTGCACCGGCTCGATCTCCCGGCCTGAGGCGGTCGGGAGTCCGTGCGACCCTTCCCCCGCCCGCCGAACTGATTTCAGACCGCCCAGCCGGCCGGGTCGTCGAGATCGATGACGCTGTTCTGGCTGTGGATCACCGACACTGTCGTGCCGGGATGGCCGCCGGCGACCCGGACGCGCGCGTGCAGCTGATTGGCCAGAGCCCGGACGATGCTGGTTCCAAGGCCGGGCGTCGCGCTTTCCGCGTCGGTCGGCATGCCCACGCCGTCATCGGCAACGGACAGCGTCCAGTTGGGGCCGTGGCTTTTGTAGCTGACGATGATCCGCCCCTTTCGCCCGCCCGGGTAGGCGTGTTTCAGCGAATTGATCACCAGCTCGGTCACGATCAGGCCAAGGCTGATCGAGATGTCAGCGTCGACGACGCTGTCATCGCAGTTCACATGCAGCGACAGCTGGTCGTGGTCGCGGATCATGGAGGCACCGACGCTGACACACAGCTGGTCGAAACAGGGTTTGAGCGCGACCTCGCCCAGGCGGGAGGCGGCCAGCTGTTGTTGCAGGGCGGCGACGGACATGACCCGGCTGTGGGCATCCTGCAGATGGCCGCGCGTCTCTTCGGACCGGGATTGGCGGGCGCTTTGCAGGATGACGCTGGCGATGATCTGCAGGCTGTTGGCGACACGGTGCTGAACCTCCTGAAGCAGGATGGCCTTTTCGCGCAGCAGGTCGACCTTGAGCTTTTCGCTGGCCCGGGCGTCGGTGACATCCGATACGCCCAGCAGCAGCCGGAGGTCGGCACCGTCGCCCCAGGCGAGCAGGTGGGCATTCATGAGCAGGGAGCGGACGTCGCCGAGACGCTCGCTCTTCAGGTCCATTTCATAGGCGTCGACGTCGGCTGCGCCGGACAGGGTGGCGGTCAGCAGGGAGCGGAGCCGGGGTCGGTTCCACTCGCCGTCGCCGAGGCTGAGGAAGGGCTCGCCCAAAGCACCCGCAGGATTGATCCGGAAGGCAGCGAAGAAGGAGGCGCTCGCCGCAATGATCTTCAGGTCGCCGTCCAGCAGCACGAGGGGCGCGGTTGAGGATCCGACCACGGCCAGGGCCAGGCTCAGGGGACCGTCGGGGTGAAGCGGCGTGGGGGCATCCAGGGCCGGCCCTCCAGACAGTTACCGGAGACTCGCGAAGCGAAAGTCATACCCGTCTAAGATTGTCGGCAAGGCTGACCCGACGCGATCCTCAATCGGACGTCACGGTAAGGGACCCTAGGCCTATTACGTTGCGCAGGCGCAAAGATTTACTTTCGACCGTCTGGATTCCGGCATGGAACCAAAATCGCAATAATGCGGTTGGGCGAATGATGTTTACGGTCGAACAGTGCCTGGCCAAGGCGGTGGAGCTGGAACAGCGGATGGGCGAAGGTCTTCCGCCTGACGTCCGCGACGACTACGGTCAACTGGCCCTGCAATGGCGGCGTCTGGCCGAGCGGGCCATGATTCAGGACCGGAGGCTGACCGGGACGGGCTGACCGGTTCCGGGCGGAATCCGCCCCGCTGATCAGCGCCGTTCGAAGGTCGGCAGCATGTCGGCCGGGATGCGGTGAGGCCGCATGGTGGTGGAATCCACCAGAACCCATTCGGTGATGCCCTGGGCGCAGACCCGGCCTTCACTGTCCTCGATCCGGACATAGCGGTTGAAGCGCGGGCCGTGCGGGTCGCCGACCCAGGTGCGGGCCACCACGCCGGTGGAGTCCGGCATCAGGGGGCGGAAATAGTCGATCTCGTGCCGGGTCCCGACCCAGGACCAGCGGCCGCGGGTCGCCTCATCGAAACGGGCGTTCCAGTGGGCCGTGCCGGCGTCCTGCAACCAGCCGACATAGACGACATTGTTGACGTGGCCGTTCTCGTCGATGTGTTCCGGGCGAACCTCGAGCGGGACGACGAAGATCTCGCGGTCGGCGCGGGGTTCGAGGACCGCGCGTGCCATCAGGCCTCGGCTTGCTCGCCGAGGGGTACGCCCTTTTCGGCCATCAGCGCCTGCAGCTCGCCGGCGTTGAACATCTCGCGCACGATGTCGGACCCGCCGACGAATTCACCCTTCACATAGAGCTGGGGAATGGTCGGCCAGTCGCTGAAGGTCTTGATGCCGTCACGCAAGCCCTCGTCCTGAAGCACATCGACCCCGACGAAATCCGCGCCGATATGGTCCAGGATCTGCACGGCCAGCGAGGAGAAGCCGCAACGCGGCGCGTCCGGTGATCCCTTCATGAACAGGACTACCGCATGGTCCTTGAGCGTGTCGGCGATGAAGGTGTGGACTGGGGTGGCTTCGGCTTGATCGGTCACGGACGTGGGCCCTTCAGTGAAGGGCGTCAGGTATGGACCACACGCGCCCCGGTCAAGGGCGTCAGGCGGCCCTGGCGCCCGCGACCCGAGCCATTTCGATCTGGGCGGACAGTCCCGCCGGCATGTCACGGTCGGGTACCATCGAAAGGGTATTGAGCCGTTCGATATCGCTGGCCTCGATCATGACGCTGGACACCGAGGGGTCAGTCAGGGCGTAGGCCAGGCAGATGGCCTCGGCTGACCAGTTGCGGGTTTGGTACAGGAAGGCGAAATTGCCGGCATGGGCGAGATCACCTTCCTTCGGTTTCGGTTTGCCCCCGAAGCCGAAGAAGCCCGTTTTCCGGACATTGGGGGAGGTCGCTTTTTTTGCCGTGTTCAGGCTATCCGGGAAATATCCATAGACGAGGATGGCCATGTCACTCTCGCGCGCATCGCGCAGGCGGGAGCGCACCTGCCAGCTGGAGTTGACGTGGAGCGGCGAGGCCAGGACATCGAAGGCACCGGTGGAGACATAGGCGTCCATCACCGCGCTGTCGCCCGAGATACCGAGCAGGCGAACCCGTTCTGTGGCGCGCAGGGCCTTGAGGGCGTTCAGTGTGGACTGCGGAAGTTCATGATCCCCGGGCTCATCGAGGAGGGCCAGGTCGAAATAGCCCAGGCCGGAGGCATGCAGGGTCCTGTCGATCGCCGAGGTGATGCCGTGGGCCGAGAAGTCGCGGTCCGAGCCGCGGCGGCCGTCGCCGGCACCGAGGGTCAGGGACACCTGCACCAGCTTGCGGTCGACATGCCCGAGGGCCTGACCGAGGATCTCGGCCAGCACCGGGTCGGCGTTCTCGAGCCGGTAGGAGTTGATGCCGGCTTCCAGCGCCGAATAGATCAATTCGCGACCCGCTTCAGGCCCGGCGGTGATGTCGCGGGTTCCGAAACTGAGGGTCAGGCAGGACACGGCCTGTCCGGTCAGGCCGAAGGGACGGTAGCGCATGGCGTTAATCTCCCTGCAGGTTCGAGGGGGGCGGGGCGGAGGTCTCAAGCGCCAGCGCATGCAGTTCGCCACCCATCTTGCCCTTCAGGGCGGCATAGACGAGTTGATGCTGGCGCACCCGGGGCAGGCCCGCGAAGGTCGGGGCCACGATGCGCGCACGGTAGTGGTCGCCGTCGCCGGCCAGATCGTCGATAACGATCTCGGCGTCGGGAAAGGCTTCGGTCAAATGGCCGCGAAGCGTTTCGACGGACATGGGCATGGACGGCGCGGTCTCCGGGTTCTTCGCGGAGGATGACGGAGAAACCTTAATGGGGGGCTACGGCACCGTGACCTCGCCCGTTTCGCGGGGGCGAAAGCGGCGGAGACTACAGTCCTCGACCTCCGGCCCGCTCCAGCAGAACGACGGGCGAGCCCTTGTAGAGGGTCTCGGCATAGCGGCGGTAGCCGACCCGCGCCGCCAGGGCGTGGGACGGGGCGTTGTCGGGCGAGATCATGCAGACGGTCCGCGGGGTGTTCAGGGTTTCGTCGCACCAGGCCAGGCTGGCCGACAAGGCCTCGAAGGCCAGACCCTTGCCCTGGAAACGCGGGGCCACGCCCCAGCCAAGCTCGGGGGCATCGAAGGCGGGGGTCATGATGCGCCGATAGTCCAGTACCCCGACGCTGCCGACGTAATCGCCGGTCGCGGTCTCGCGGATCGACCAGTTGCCGTGGCCCCTGACCTGCCAGTGCCCGACGTCGCGCAGGAGGCGGAACCAGACGTCCTCGGATGTCAGGGGGGCGGGAAAGATGGCGGTGGCGAAGACCGGATCGCCCCACAGGGCGATGAGGTCGTCGAGGTCGTTCAACTGGACCGGCGTCAGGGTCAGACGGTCGGTGCGGAGTATGGTCATGCGAAAAGGGCTCCCGCGCGCTCGATCCGGGTCTGGCCGGTGGTGTCGGTGACAGCATAGGTGAAGCCGGGCTGGAGGGCGAAGGCCCCGGCGCGGCCCTGTTTGTCGAGCGCCAGCAGGGCGACCTGCGAGCCCGCGACCCTTGTGCCCCGCAGCCGGGCCAGACGTTCGATCACGCTGCGGCAGGCGGCGACGGGGTCGAGGCCGTGGCGCATGGCCTCGACCACGGCATGGGCCCCGGCGACGCGGACGACGTCTTCGCCCACACCGGTGGCGGTGGCCCCGCCGATCTCGTCATCGACATAGAGGCCGGCGCCGATGATCGGGCTGTCGCCGACCCGGCCGCGCATCTTGAAGGCCATGCCCGAGGTGGTGCAGGCCCCGGCCATGCGCTGGTCGGTGCCGATGGCCAGCAGGCCGATGGTGTCGTGATTGCCCGGTCCGCCGGGCATGGTGCGCCAGTCGGAATTCTCGCTGTTGATGCGCGGGGCATAGTTCGCCGTCTTGAGCCACTCCCGCCAGGCCGCTTCGGCGCGGGGGGTGAGCAGGTTCTGTGGCTGGAAACCCTGCTCGACCGCGAAGGTGCGGGCTCCCTCGCCGACCAGCATGGTGTGGGGCGTCCGCTCCATTACCCGGCGGGCGACCGAGACGGCGTGGACGATGTCTTCCAGCGCGCAGACGGCGCCGATGTCCCCGGCCCAGGTCATGACACAGGCGTCCAGCGTCACCCGGCCGTCGCGGTCAGGCAGGCCGCCGTAGCCGACCGAGGCATTGCTCTCGTCGGCCTCGGTCACACGCCCGCCGGCCTCGACCATGTCCAGGGCCGAGCCGCCGTTGGCCCGCGCCGCGATCCCGGCGGCATTGGCGGCGGCGCCGAAATCCCAGGTCGAGACCATGACGGCGGGGGCGGTGGGCTGAGCGGTCGCGGAGCCTGCCAGGGCCATGGCGGGCGTGGTGAGGATCGCGCGGCGCGTTGCGGTCATGGCCTGACTGTTCTCTTCCGCTCATCCCCGCGAACGCAGGGACCCAGTCCTGTCCAGTGGGACGCCGGTGTTTCAGGACAAGCGATACCGCACCGCTCCGGCCGTCGCATCACCCAAAGCACTGGGTCCCCGCGTTCGCGGGGATGAGCGGATCAATCCGTGCGCTCACATCAGCCCCAGTTGTTTGAAACTGGCCACGCCGTCGCGGCCGACGATCAGGTGATCGTGGACGTCGATACCGAGGGCGCGGGCAGCCTCGATGATCTGGCGGGTCATCTCGATGTCGGGCCGCGAGGGGGTCGGGTCACCGGACGGGTGGTTGTGGACGATGATCATAGACCTGGCCGACAGCTCCAGCGCCCGGCGCACCACCTCGCGCGGATAGACCGGCGCATGGTCGACCGTGCCGCGATTCTGGATCTCGTCGAGGATCAACTGGTTGCGGTTGTCGAGATAGAGGACCCGGAACTGCTCGCGCGCCTCATGCTGCAGAGACAGGCGGACATAGGCGACCAGGGCGGTCCAGGAGGAGATGACGGTGCGCTTGTTGGCCTCTTCCTTGATGACCCGGCGCGCGACCTCGTGCAGGGCGGCGAGGTCGAGCGCGGTTTCGGTGCCGATGCCCTTCATTCGGCCCTTGGTGTCCTCGGCCTTGACGGTCATCAGGTCCTCGACCGGAGCGGCGAGAACCGCCGCCAGCGAGCCGAACCGGGCCAGCAGGGCCTTGGCGATGGGCTTGACGTCGCCCTGAGGCTGGCTGCGGAACAGGAAGAGTTCCAGCAGTTCATAGTCGGGCAGGTGATGGATGCCGGCCCCGCGCGCGCGGTCGCGCAGCCGCTCGCGGTGGCCCGTGTGGTGGGGTTTGGGTGCCGGTGCCGGTGTCGTGGCGTCCATGGTCAGGCGGCGGCCCGGCGGTTTGAAACCCTGAGCTCGAAATAGTCGTAGGGGAAGATAACCTTGCCGCTCTCGCCGCGCCGGACGACGCCGCTCTTGATCAGGCCGGTGACGTCGCCGTGCACTGCCTTGACGTCACGGCCGACCTTTCGCGCCACCTCACGGATGCTCATCTCGCCGGCTCCGGCCATGGCGGTCAGTATGTCCCAGCGCTTGCCGGTCAGGATGCGCCAGAGCAGGTCGGACGTGATGAAACTGATCTCGGCGTAACCCTTCTCGACTCCTTTAAAGGCGCTTCGGAAGTCGGCGAAGACCTCATCTTCGGTCCTCACGCTGAAGACGACCATTCTGAAGTCGCCATTCTCGTGCCGTTCGTCGGAAATCGAGTTCGAGCCGGGCGAGGTCATGAAATTCACAGGGCATCTCCGCGTCACCGATGTGGACGTGGTCGCCTTTGCCCCGCTCGTTATCGAAACGAACGACGCAGACCTCGTCGCAGACGAAGGCCAGGCTGTATTTGTAAAAATGGGTCGAGCCGACGACCGGGACCGGCACTTCCCAAACCCGGATGTGCATGGCCTCATCCTCGCCGACGCCGACCTCATCCTCACGGATCAACCGCGCCTTCATGTTGGAGCATACTCCAACAGATTAAGTGTTGTCAACTGGTCCAACAGCGCCTCCCGACTGTGCGGAAGGGCAACCTATCCTAGAATTTGGGTCTGAACAGTCCCGCCGGGCTGGCGCTGAACAGCTCGACGCCGGTCTCGGTTACGCCGCAGCTATGCTCGCACTGGGCCGACAGGGACTTGTCGCGGGTGACGGCGGTCCAGCCGTCGGACAGGACCTTCACATGCGGCTTGCCCAGATTCACCATCGGCTCGACGGTGAAGAACATGCCGGGCTTGAGGGTCGCGCCCTCGCCGCGGCGGCCGTAGTGCAGGACGTTGGGGCTGTCGTGGAACAGCTGGCCGATGCCGTGGCCGCAGAAGTCGCGGACGACCGACATGCGGGCGGCCTCGACCACCTGCTGGATGGCAAAGCCAATGTCGCCGAAGGTGTTGCCCGGCCTGATCATGGCCAGACCGGCTTCCAGCGAGTCATAGGTGACCTCGATCAGTTTGCGGGCGCGGGCGTTGATCTCGCCGACCGGATACATGCGGCTGGAATCGCCGTGCCAGCCGTCGACGATGACGGTGTGGTCGATGTTGACGATGTCGCCGTCCTTCAGAACCTTGTCGCCGGGAATGCCGTGGCAGACGACGTGGTTGATCGAGGTGCAGATGGTCTTCTCATAGCCCTTGTAGCCGAGGCAGGCGGGCAGGGCCCCGTGGTCGAGGGTGAACTCGCGCATGCGGTCGTCCAGCTCGCCCGTGGTCACGCCGGGGACGACGAAGGGGGTGATCATGTCCAGCGCCTGACCCACCAGACGGCCGGCTGCGCGCATGCCCTCCCAGGCCTCGTCGCCCTCATGGATGCGGATCTCGTGGGTGCGGACGAAGGCGTCGCTGTCCAGTTCGGGGGTCTCGTACATGGGGGGCTTTCGGCAGGCGGCAGGCTCGGATCAGATGACGACCATAGCACAGATGCTCAAGGCGACACGATGACCGGGCGGCGACGGGGGTCTAGGGTGCCGCCATGACCGAATCCTCCCCCACCGCCGCCGTCCTGATCATCGGTGACGAGGTCCTGTCCGGCCGGACGCAGGACACCAATCTGAACACCATCGCCCGGTTCCTGGCGGCGCTCGGGATCGACCTCGAGGAGGCGCGGACCATCGGGGACCGCAAGGAACAGATCGTCGACAGTCTGAACGCCCTGCGGGCCGCCCACGACTATGTCTTCACCACCGGCGGGATCGGGCCGACCCATGACGACATCACCGCCGATGCTGTGGCGACGGCCTTCGGCGTGGCCCTGGCCGAGCATCCGGACGCCATGGCGATCCTCGGGCGGCGGTATGGCGACGAGTTCAATACGGCGCGGCGGCGGATGGCGCGGATTCCGGAGGGCGGGACGCTGATCGCCAATCCGGTGACCGATGCCCCCGGCTTCCAGATCGGCAATGTCTTCGTCTTGGCCGGGGTGCCGAAGATCATGACGGCCATGCTGGAGGATGTGGCACCCCGGCTGCGGACCGGGGCGGTGGTGCATGCGCGGACGGTCCGGGTGACCGGGGTGGGCGAGGGGGCGATCGCCGACCTGCTGACCGCCGCGGCGCGGGCAGAGCATGAGATCAGCTTCGGCAGCTATCCCTTCGGCCATGGCTCGGTGGGCGAGCTGGGGACGAATCTGGTGGTGCGGGGGCGCGACGCGGCCAAGGTGGAGGCGGCGGTGGCCGGGTTGCTGGTGGAGCTGGCGGCGGCCGGGATCGAGGCGGTTCCGGCCTAGAGCCGCCGCCTATGCTTCAGGTAAGGCGCGGCGGCCGGAAGGTTCATCACAAAGAACACAAAGGAGGTCACGAAGGACACTAAGAGAGCCGGTCCGTGTCGAGGTCTATGCCCGCCGGGGCTGATTTGGGATCGCGGCTTGCGCCGCATGGGTTCCGTGCAAAGGCGGGCAGGGTTCTCAGGACCCCTTGTGTCCTTTGTGACCTCCTTTGTGTCCTTTGTGATGAACCAGCCGTCGTCGGGCAAGGCCCCGGACGGTGCGTCAACTCAAGCGACGAACGATCTAGCCGGCGAACGCCTCGGCTACGGCGTGCCAGGCCGGATTGGCACCGCCGCGGGCGTCAAGCAGCAGGGCGCTTTCGTCGGGCCGGTTCTTGCCCTCGGCCCGGACCAGCCAGCTGTCGGTGTCGCGCAGGCCCCAGGTGGTGAAGGCGTAGCGCTGGCGTTCCGGCAGGGCCATGAAGGCCTCGGCCAGTTCGCCCACGCGGGCTACCTGCTGGGCGCGGCGTTCGGTGGTCGAGCGCAGGTCCGGTATCCGGCCGCCGTCGCGCTGCATGGGGAAGTCGAGCTCGGAGACGTGGATCGGCAGGCCGAGCGAGGCGGCGTCGCGCATTAAGGCGGTGATCTGTCCGGCCGGGATCTCGATGTCGAGATGCGACTGGGTGCCGATGCCGCCGATCGGGGCCCCGAGTTTCAGCAGGCGTTCGACCAGTTTGAGGAAGGTCGCGCCCTTCCGCGGGATGTTTTCCAGATTGTATTCGTTGAGGAAGAGGACGGCTTCGGGATCGGCCGCCCTGGCCTGTTCGAAGGCGCGGACCATATAGCCGTCCATGCCCAGCGCCCGGCTCCAGTGGCAGTCGCGCAGCCCGTCGCCGTCCTCGGCCACGGGTTCGTTGACTACGTCCCAGCCGGCCATCCGGCCCCTGTAGCGGCCGACGAAACTGGTGATGTAGCGGTCGTATTCGGCGGCGAAGCGGGCGCGGGACAGGGTCGCATCATCGAAGACCTCCGCCCCCTGGGAATACCAGATGACGGTATGGCCATGGACGCGCAGGCCGTTGTCGCGGGCGAAGGCGACGACCCGGTCGGAGGGCTCGAAATCGTAGCTGAAGCCGGGGCCGAGAGTGCGCTCCATCTTCTGCTCCCATTCGGGGGTCAGCTGGGAGCAATGGCGCAGGGTCTGCTCGACCCAGTCCGGCTGGTCGAGCTGCCAGGTCATGCCGGTGGCGCCGAAGGGAAAGGGGGCGAGGGATTTCAGCGGCGGTGCCGGCGGTCCGTCGGCGGTCCGGGCCGAGGCGAGGCGGTCGCAGGCGGCAAGGGCCAGGGGCGCGGCCAGCAGGGGCGCGGCGAGCAGGGCGCGGCGGTTCAGTCCGGGCGGATCAGCCCGCACGCCGCCTCAGGCCGAGTTCATCAAACGCGGCGGTCTCGCGCTTGTCGGCCTCGATCGCGGCGTTGAGGCGGGTCATTTCGGCGACGTGTTCGAACTTCTTCAGTTCCTCGAAGGCGCCGGTCAGGGCGTCGCGGGCCCCTTCTTCCTCGGCGTCGATCACGACGACGTCGGCCTCGGCGGCACCCTTGCGCAGTTTCCAGCCGTTCAGATAGGCCTGCAGCATCATGGCGGCGTCGGCGTCCTCGCGGGCGCGCTCCTGCTCGATCTCGGCCTCGGCATCGAGCACGGCGATGCGCATCTCGGCGGAGGTGCGGCGCGCAGTGATCTCGGCGAGACGCTTCTGCAGCGTCTCGACCTCATAGTTCGAGATCCTGATCAAAGATTGGGCCCAGGCGGTCATCGATATTCTCCGTTCACTGGATCATGCCTTGATTCAGGATTGCTTCCAGCCGGGTAAAGGAATCGGAAAGACCGGTGTGGTCGTCCTTGTCCTGGCCGAGGAAGGCTTCCAGCGCCGGGTTCAGGGTGATGGCCCGGTCGACGATGGGGTCGGCCCCGGCGCGATAGGCCCCGATGCGGATCAGCTCTTCCATATTGGCATAGGCCGACAGGCTCTGGCGGGCGCGCCTGTTCAGCTCGCGCTCGGGCGGGGTCTGGCAGGCGGGCAGGGTCCGGCTGACGGATTTGAGCACATCGATGGCCGGGAAACGGCCCCGCTCGGCGATCTTGCGGTCCATGACGATATGGCCGTCGAGGATACCGCGCACGGCGTCGGCGATGGGTTCATCGTGGTCGCCGCCGTCCACCAGGACGGTGAACAGGGCGGTGATAGGCCCCGCCGTGGTGCCGTCGGGCCGCACCGGGCCCGGGCCCGCCCGCTCCAGCAGCTTGGGCAGTTCGGTGAAGACGGTCGGCGTATAGCCCTTTGTGGTCGGTGGCTCGCCTGCGGCCAGGCCGATCTCGCGCTGGGCCATGGCGAAACGGGTGACCGAGTCCATCAGGCAAAGGACCTCGAGGTCCTGGTCGCGCATGTATTCGCTGATCGCCATGGTCATATAGGCGGCCTGGCGGCGCTTGAGGGCCGGTTCGTCACTGGTGGCGACCACGACGATGGCGCGGCGCAACCCTTCCTCGCCGAGGGTTTCCTCGATGAACTCCCGAACCTCCCGGCCCCGTTCGCCGATCAGGCCGACCACGACGACGTCACAGGTGGCCTGACGCGCCAGCATCGACAGCAGCACCGACTTGCCGACGCCGGAGCCGGCGAAAATGCCCAGACGCTGGCCGCGGCAGGTGGTGGTGAAGACGTCCATGGAGCGGACGCCAAGGTCCAGCCGCTCACCGACCCGGCCGCGCGAATGGGCCGGGGGCGGCGGCGCGCGCAGGGGATAGGCAGCAGGCCCGACGGGCAGGGGGCCCTTGCCGTCGATCGGCTGACCGAAGGCGTCGATGATCCGGCCCAGCCAGGCGGTGGTGGGGCGGACGCTGGCGGCGGCGGAGACGATGCGGATGTCGGCACCGGGAGCGACGCCCTCGACCGGGCCGAACGGCATCAGCAGGGCCTTGGCGTCGCGGAAGCCGACCACCTCGGCGGGCAGGGGGGACAGGTGCCGCCGCTCGATCTCGGCCCGGGCCCCGACCGACAGGCGCGACAGGCCGCCTTTCGACTCGATCAGCAGACCGTTCACGCCCGCGACCTTGCCGGTCACGACCAGCGGGTCGATCGCTTCAACGGCGGCGATGAGAGCGTGCAAGCGAAGGACCCCGGAACAGCCCGTTAACGTTTGCTGCATCGTGGTTAACGGCGGGTGAAGGCGAGCGGTGCCCGCTTGTTCAGATCAACACTTCGATGGTCGCGCGAACGGAGTCGCCGACCCGAAGGCCCTCCCGGCGGCGAACATCCGACTTGACCGGCAGGAGGAAGGTCCCGAGACGGCGGTCAGGGAACAGGGAGGTCTTCCAGACGGTGTGGCCGATACAGGCGGATACGCGCATCGACCCGAAATTGTGCGCTGGCCCGCGAAGCATCTTCAGCCCCGCGCCGACCTCTCTGGGCAGGGTCAGGAAATGCCAGGCACCGTCCCCTCCTGATACCCGGGCCTCGGCTTCGAATTCGTAGATCACAGGCCCCTCGCGTCGCGCCGGTCAGCATCCATCATGGGAACCATAGGTGAAGACGCAGCCTTCGGGTTTGCGTCGGCCGTATTCGACCTATGTACTGGCGGCTGAACTCGGAGAAGCTGCCCATGACCGCCGCCCCCTATGACGCCGCCCGCCATCGGAAAGCCGGGCGGGGCAGGGTGTTCGCCTCGATCCTCGATACCATCGGTGACACGCCGCTGGTCGGTTTGCCGCGATTGACGGCCGAGTTGAAGCCGAAGGCGACGGTGCTGGCCAAGCTGGAGTTTTTCAATCCGCTGGCCTCGGTCAAGGACCGGATCGGGGTGGCGATGATCGAGGCGCTGGAGCAGTCGGGGCAGATCGGGCCGGATACGGTGCTGATCGAGCCTACATCCGGCAACACCGGCATCGCCCTGGCCTTTGTGGCGGCGGCCAAGGGGTATCGGTTGATCCTGGTCATGCCCGAGAGCATGTCGATCGAGCGGCGCAAGATGCTGGCCCTGCTGGGCGCCGAACTGGTGCTGACCCCGGCCGAGAAGGGGATGAAGGGTGCCATCGCCATGGCCGAAGAGTTGCTCGCGCGGACGCCCGGCGCGGTCAGTCCGGCCCAGTTCGACAATCCGGCCAATCCGGCCATCCACAGGGTCTCGACGGCCGAGGAAATCTGGAACGACACGGCGGGCGCCGTGGACATGGTGATTGCCGGCGTGGGCACGGGCGGCACCATCACCGGCGTCGGCCAGGTGCTGAAGGCGCGCAAGCCCTCGCTGCGCATGATCGCGGTCGAGCCGACCGCCTCGCCGGTTCTGTCAGGCGGCGAGCCGGGCCCGCACAAGATCCAGGGCATAGGCGCCGGCTTCATCCCCTCCATTGTCGACCGCTCGGTCATCGACGGCGTCGAACAGGTGTCGAATGAGGACGCTTTCGACATGGCCCGCAAGGCCGCCCGCGTGGAGGGGATTCCGGTCGGCATTTCGTCGGGCGCGGCCCTGGTCGCCGCCTTCCGTCAGGCGGCGCTTGAGGAAAATGCCGGCAAGACCATCGTCGCCATCATCCCCAGCTTCGCCGAACGTTATCTGTCGACGGCGCTGTTCGAGGGTTTGTGACCGTCACGACCGGTTAACCGGCGCGGTACTAGGGTCAGGGGGATATGTTCGAGACTGCACCCAGCCCCGAGAAAGTCGCCCCTGACGGCGGTTTCCGCGCGCGTCATGCCTTGCTGAAGCGCCTCGCTGATGTCGTGTCCCTGCCCGCCAGCCGGATCAATGCCTTTGAGCGCGCCGTCACCGGCGACCTGCTGATGGAAATGCTTCGGCTGGCATCGCCGGAGGACCGCCGCCGGGTCGCTGTCCGGCTCGCGCCTCTGGCCGAAGTCCCCAATGCCCTGGTGCGGATGCTGCTGCGCGACGACCCGGCGATTGCGGGTCCTCTGATCGAGCAATGCGCTTCGTTGACGGACGCCGACCTCGTTACCTGCGCCCGGGACGCCACCTCTGCCCACCGCTTGCTGATCGCCGGCCGTCGATCCTTGTCCGAGGTCCTCACAGAGACCCTGTTGAGCTTCGGCGAATGTGATGTCGCCGAGGTGGTTCTGCGCAACAACACGGCTCGCCTGAGCCAGACAGCCATCGAATCTGTAGTCAGCCTGAGCCGACAGGATTCGCGCCTGTGCGGCCCGGCCCTGAGGCGGCCGGAGCTGCGTCCGTCGGGGGCCTATGTGATGTTCTGGTGGTGCGGTCCGGAGGAGCGCCGCACCATATTGCAGCGGTTCGCCGTCTCGCGCGAGGTCATGCAGGAGGTGTCGGAAGACATCTTCGTCATGGCGGCGGCAGAGACCTGGCAGGACCCTGTCTCACGCAAGGCGTTGCAGTTCATCGAGCGTCGCCAGAGAAACCGGGCTGCCATCGCCAAAAGCCCGTACGAGGGGCTGGAGCAGGCCGTCTCGGTAGCGGCCGAGCATGGCCTCAATCGTGAGGTGGCGACCGAGATCGCCTATCTGGCGGGGATAAAGCCGGTCACGGGGGCCAAGATCATGGGCGACCCCGGAGGCGAACCCCTCGCGATCCTTTGCAAGGCGACCGGCCTGGGCAAGGGCGACCTGACCAATCTGTGGCGCTCGATGCGCCGGCCCGAAACGGCAGAGGACGGAGCCGTTCATCCCGCCTGGTCTCGGGTGCAGGTTACCTATGACATGCTGGCGGTCGACCGGGCCCAGACCGTGCTGCGTTACTGGAACTGGTCGCTGTCTTCCGCCCTGACGCCGGTCCTGCTCAGGGCTATCCGCGATGGCGAGGAAGATGGTCTGGACAACTATACAACACCGGAACGTGCGGCCATGCTGGCGCTGGCAGACAATTCAAGCCGTTGAAGACAGCCACCGGTCTCCGGGACCGGATGTATTCTGAACTCAAAGAAAATTCGGAGAGTCCCGGCGATCACGGCCACCGTTGTTGCTTTCGCCCGGGAACAAATCTATTCATCCGCCAACGGCTGATTCAATCGAAAAATAACCAGACAAGGTGAGGCTGATCCATGGAAGACAACGCGCAAATCCTCGAAATGACTGCAGACATCGTTTCGGCCTATGTCGGCAACAACAATGTCCAGGCGTCCGAAGTGCCGGGTCTGATCTCCAGCATTCATGCCGCCCTGACCCAGGTCTCGACCGGTGCCGTTGAGCCGGAGCCCGAGGTCAAGGATCCTGCCGTACCGGTGCGCAAGTCGATCACGCCTGACTTCCTGATCTGCCTTGAAGATGGCCGCAAGTTCAAATCGCTGAAGCGTCACCTGCGCACGAAATACAATATGAGCCCCGAGGAATACCGGGCAAAATGGGGCCTGGCCAAAGACTATCCGATGGTTGCCCCGAACTATGCCAAGGCCCGGTCAGATCTGGCCAAGCAGATGGGGCTGGGCCAGGGTGGCCGCAAACCTGCCCGCGCCGCCGGGGGCCGCGCCAAGAAGTAATCCGGGACTTCCGTCCGGCTACAGCGCCCGCTTCCGGCAACGGAGGCGGGCGTTCTGCTGTCGGGACGGCCCGGTGGCCAGTGGCTGCTGACCAGCCGCCACCTAGGCTGCGACGGCCCCTCGGCGCATGCGCCAGAAGCGGAGGGTCCTGAGCGCGGCCTCCTTCGTCAACTCCGTGTACATCCCGGCGAAGGATTGGGCCTTGGCCATGGCCCCGCCGTCGTCGTTGAGCAGCGCGAGGGCATAGGTCAGGAACAGGGCGCGATCGAGGTCGGCCGACTTGCAGACCACAGCCAGGGCGTCCAGATCCCGGCGCTCGATGATCTGACGGGCGGTATGGAAGTCGATGTCGGACAACTGGGCCAGGGCGATCAGGAAAGAGGTCCGGCTGCCCGAGCGCAGGAACCGCGCCAGCATCTGCGGCGTCAACTGACCGGCAGCCCTGAGCTCTTCAACATAGGCGAAACATTCGGCGTAGTCGGTGGGCAGGGCGCCGTCGTTTGTGGCGATCCGGTCCCGGCCGGCGGCAAGGGCGCTCTCCAGCAAGGCGGGGTCCATGCGGGCGTTCTGTTCGAGGATGCGGGTACGCAGCCGGGCCTCGACGACAAAATACATCTCATTGAGCAGGTCGGCCGGCAGGCTGGCGCGCGACACTGCGGCCTCATGCAGTGCCGGATTGAGCTTGGCCCGTTCGACCGCGACCTCTGACGACTTGCGGGACAGCCGGGCTCCGTCGTTGCGCAACAGAGTGCCCAGGGTCTCGTCGTCGCCGCGTTCGACGATGACCCCGGACAGGACCTCGGAAACCGAGGGGCGGGCCGAGACGGCGCGCAGATGATCCTGCCCGTGTTTACGGACAACCCCCAGCAGGTCTTCATCGGTCAGGACCGGCGAAGCGGTCAGGACCGCGGAGGCGACGCCAGACTCGTCATTGGCAAGGCAGTGGATCAGGGCGTGGGGGGCGTCGGACGCATGGGCGAACCGGGCGGACAGTTCGGCGCGAACCGCGGCCTCCATGTCGGTCGCCAGGCGAGCCAGCACGGAGCCGTACAGGGCGTCCTCGGAGGCGGAGCGTGTCGCAGCGCCAAAAAAATGCGCGGTCAGTTCGCGCAGCAGGGCCCGGCGCTTCTCGCTTGACCCCTCCTCGGCCATGGCGATCAACTCAGGCAACCGGGATGTCACTGATAGTCCCCGTCGGTCGCTGCAGGCATCGGGCGCACACGGCCTGCGGCGTCACGGATCAGGGTGGGTCCCGGCTGTGGCTCGGCGAGGTCTTGCGAGGCTATGGTTTCGGGCATGGTCACCGCCAGGGCGTCCACATAGTTCGGCGCCGGCATCTCGAGTGCGTCCGGCTGGCGGCCATTCTGCCGGTGCACCGAATAGTAGCGCCCGCCCTGGGTCGGGGGGCGGTCTCCGCCAACGCGGACGTGAGTGACAGGGCGTGGCCGGGAGACGTCTGGCGACACGATAACGTCCGGCTGGCCGTCCGGCAGGGCGGCGGTCGGAACGGGGGCGGGCCCGTCCCGCTGCATTCGGAAGATCGGCGCGTCGCGTCGCGGGGCCATGGGGTCGAAGGGCTCGTTCCGGGCCGGGGGCGGCGGAGGCGCGAGCGGGGCCGCCGGGGCAGGCTGAGCCTCAATCCTTTCGGCCGGCACCGCCGGATGGCGGGTATCGGGCGGGGCATCGGGGACTGCACGGGGCCGGGGTGCGGGAGCCGGGGCGACGGGATTCGTCCAGTCGCTGGCGGGGGTCAGGGTGCGGCGCAAGCCGGGGGCCGGCGTCAGACCGGACCGGATCGGGGCAGCGGTGGCGGTCGAGGCCGGGCCGCCGTGCGGAATGACGGTGTTGGGGCGTCTGAGGTCTGGCCGGATCGGGCCAGCCGGGGCAGCAGTGGCAGGGAGGCGCGCCGGAACCGTTTCGCCGCGTCCGGTCCCGGACACGTAGCGCAGGCCGCGGCTTTCACCCGTCGGAGCAGGAACACTCTGGGCCGAGGCATTGCCGGTGAACAGCACCCCGCCTGCGGCGGCGAGCAGGACGGTCGTCAGAAGCAGCTGGCGGCGCAAGGGGAGGCGCTCCGGACGTAGAGGGAAAGAGGCTATCTGGTCACGCGCCGCTTAACCCACCGCTAACGCCGTTTCTCCCTGCGCCAGGGTCACGCTCACGAAAGTCTGCGCCGTACCGCCCGTTCCAGCAGGCCGACAGCGGCGTTGAGCAAAAGGCCCATGATCATCAGACAGGTCAGGGCGGCCAGCATGTCAGCGGTGCGCAGCCGGTTGCCGGCTTCCAGCAGCCGCCAGGCCAGCCCCTGGGTCGCCCCTGAGCCGGAGACGAACTCGGCCACCACGGCACCGATCACCGCCAGGCCGGCGGCCACGCGCAGACCCTCCAGCATGAAGGGCAGGGCGGTCGGCAGGCGCAGGCGGATCAGGCGCTGGACCGGGGTGGCACCGTAGAGGTCGAACAGCCGCTCGAGGTCCGGATCCGCGGACTTCAGCCCGGTCAGGACCCCGGAAAACAGGGGGAAGAAGGCCACGGCCGCCGCCAGCGCGACCACGGCCCGGTCGGCATTGTCCAGTCCGGCCCAGATCATGACCAGCGGGGCGATGGCGACCACGGGCGTGACCTGCAGGGCCACGGCGAGGGGGCGGACCGCCTGTTCGGCCGGGCGGCTCAATGAGACGGCGAGGGCCAGACCACCGCCGAGCACCGTCGCGAGGAACAGGGCCTGCAAGGCCATCCAGAAGGTGGCACCGGCGGAGGCGGCAAGGAGGGGCGCGCGCGCGATCAGGGCGGTCGCCACGGCGCTGGGCGGGGGCAGGAACCAGGGCGGGACCTGCAGCATGCGGCAGGCGATTTCCCATCCCAGCAGGATGGCGGCGGTCAGGAGGATGGGTGGCAGAAGCCGGGTCATCCGCCGCTCTCCGAAAGGGGCGGCATGGCCTCGGCCAGGTCGGCCGCCAGCGCCTCAACGGCCGCGCGATAGCCGGCGTCTGCGCGCCAGCCGGACGGCCTCGGCAGCGACCCGGGTGAAACGCGCGTCGAGGCCACCCGGCCGGTCGCCGCGTCGAGGACCACGACCCGGTCGGCGAGGTAGACGGCCTCCTCGACGTCATGGGTGACGAAGACGATGGCCGGGCGTGGGGTGCGTGCGACCCAGAGCCGGTGCAGATCCTCGATCAGCCGACGGCGGGTGACGCTGTCGAGGGCGGCGAAGGGCTCGTCGAGGAGCAGGAGATCCGGTTCGGTGACGAGGGCGCGGGCAAGGGCCACCCGCATGGCCATGCCGCCCGACAGCTGGCGCGGGCGGGCGTTGAGCCGGTCGCCGAGTGCCACGGCGGTCAGGGCTCCGGCCGCGCGGTCGCGGGCTTCGTCGCGCGCCATGCCGGCCAGCTCAAGCGGCAGGGCGACATTGGCGAGGGCGTCGGCCCAGGGCATCAGGGTGGCCGACTGGAAGACGAAGCCGGTGCGTCCCTCCGTCAGGTGAACCGTGCCCGCCGACGGCAGCTCGAGCCCGGCCAGCAGCCGCAGGACGGTGGACTTTCCGGCTCCCGAGGCCCCGACCATGGCGACGATCTCACCGGGGGCCAGGGTCAGGTCCAGAGGGCCGAGCGGGGGACGGCCGGTATAGTGGACCCGGACGCCGTCCAGGGACGCCGCGGCACCCGTCCGTGCCTCAGCCACGGCCGGGCAGATACTGGGTGGTGAAGGCCTGACGCCAGTCCAGATTGGGCGGATAGACCCCGGCCTGGGCGGTGACGTCGAAGAAGGCCTGCCAGCGTTCGGCCGTCATGGTGCCGAGGCCGTAGAGGGCGGCGTCGCCGCCGTCGACGATGCCGTTGGCCTTCAGCTTTGCTCGCGCCTGGTTGAGGATGGCCTGGGTCATCTCGGGATTGGCCTTGCGGATCAGGGCGTCGGCGGCCCGGTTCTGGGGCGTCTGGCCGTCCCCCTGGATATAGTCGCGCCAGCCCTCGGCCGAGGCGGCGATGAAGCTGCGCAGGGCGGCGGCGTTGTCCCGGGCGAAGGCATTGGGGGCCAGGACCATGGCGGCGTAGGAGGGATAGCCCTCATCGGCCAGCAGGAAGACCCGGGGGCTGAAACCGGCGGCCTGTTCAATGCTGTAGGGCTCGCTGGTCAGATAGCCCTGCTGCACCGCCCGCTCGTCGGCGAGGAAGGGCGCGGGGTTGAAATTATAGGTCCGGACCTGATCGTCGGTGAAGCCGTATCTGGCCTTTAGCCAGACCCAGAAGGCGTCGCGCGAGGCGGTGGCGAGCAGGAACGGGCGGTCAGCGAGGTCGGCGATGGTCTCCAGCGCCGGGTCCGGGTGGGCGATCAGGACCTGGGGGTCCTTCTGGAAGAAGGCGGCGACGGCCTTCACCGGGGCACTCTCGGCGACCAGGTTCATAGGGATGAAGCTGTTGGAGCCCATGCCCAGTTCGACCGCGCCCGAGGCCAGCAGCTGGGGCACATTCACGCCCGGCCCACCCTGGATGATCTCGACGTTGAGGCCGCGCCGGGCATAGGCCCCTGAGGCCAGGGCCTGGTAGAAGCCGCCGTGCTCGGCCTGGGCCCGCCAGTCGGTGGCGAAGCGCAGGCGCACGCGGCCCTCCTCGTCGACGGGCGCCTCGGCGCGCTGGCAGCCGGCGAGGGCTGCCGTGGCCGCGAGGGCACCGGCGCCGGCCAGAAGGGCGCGGCGGTCGGTCGAGAAGCGGCGATTCCCACGCAAGGTCATGGCCGAGTTTTAAGGCTCAGGCAGGAAAAGGGGAAGGGGGCGATGGAAGGACGGTGCGGCCCTGACCCCTCCGTCACGGCGCAAAGCTGCGCCGTGCCACCTCCCCCAGGAGGGGGAGGAGACGGCTTGGGCGATCCCCCGATCAGGTCGGGGGATGACGATGGACCGCGCTCAAGCCGCGAGCGACCGCGTCGCGAGCATAGGGCAGCCCGAAATTGAGCGAGGGGACGAAGATCCCCGGCGAACCGGTTCTCCTCGTCCCCTCGCCAAGTCCGGGTTGGACCTGGCCATTGAGGTTCAGGGCCCTGGCTTCGGCATCAGCGAGGCGAACCCCGGTGATGGTCAGCTGTATCCTGTCGCGCTCCTGGTCTCCGGCGTTCCACGAGGTCGAGCCCCGCGCCGTCCGTCGATCCCGATCCGGTTCCCTCCGGTCTTCTCCGGCCGAAGCCTTTGAAGGGTCCCTTGGGCCTTGATCCTGTCTCCCGTCCGTCGGGGTCGAAACCCCCCGGTGCGTTCGATCAGAGAGCCGGGCCGGTCCGCCTTGATCCCCGGGTCTCCCCGGATTTCCGCGCCGCCGTGTCCCTCGGCCTGATCAAGCTCGCTCCGATCCGCAGATGAGGCAAGCGGTCCGGAACGGGCGGTTGTGGATGGAGCGGAGGATAAATCGTGCAGGATGGCGGGCATCCTGTGACGATTTTCGAATTTTCTTCGATATGTGAAGGTCTTGTGACTTCTGCACAGGCTCGCGAAAGAAGCCGGAAATTCGTTCCATACGGCCTGTTTTCGGGCTTCTGGATGTCTTCGTTCAGGTTCGAAAGCGATCAGGTGCCGGCCAGGGCTTCCCGCTTCGCCTCCAGCTCCAGCCATTCCTCCTCAGCTGCAGCCAGCAGCGACCGGGCGCGATCTGCGTTGGCGGTGGCCTTGTCGAAAGCCTTGCGGTCACGGGTGTAGAGGTCGGGGTCGGACAGGGTCGCGTCGTGGCGGGCGATGTCGTCGGGGAGGGAGGCGAGGAGGCCCTCGAGCTCCTTCAGACGGTGGGCGTCCTTGAAGGTCAGTTTGCCGGGTTTTTTTGGGGCGGCGCGGTCAGAAGGCTCCGCCTTCTCGACCCGACGCGCCTCGTCGGCGGCGGCCGCGCGCTGGGCGGCATCCTTGTCCTGCGGGCGGGGGTTGGCGCCGGGCTGGAGGAAGCCGGGGTTCTGGCGGATGAAGTCGGTCCAGCCGCCGGGGGTTTCGACGATGTCGCCGCGGCCGTTCATGGCGATGGTCGAGGTGGCCAGACGGTCGACGAAGTCGCGGTCGTGGCTGACGAGGATCAGGGTGCCGTCATAGGTCTCGAGCAGCTCTTCCAGCTTGTCGAGCGTGTCCATGTCGAGGTCGTTGGTCGGTTCGTCGAGGACCAGCATATTGGCCGGCTTGGCCAGGGCGCGGGCGAGCAGCAGGCGGTTGCGCTCGCCGCCCGAGAGGGTCGAGATCGGCTGGCGCAGCTGGCCTTCCTGGAACAGGAAGTCCTTGGCATAGGCGGCGACGTGTTTGGAGACGCCGCGCACCAGCACGCTGTCGCCGCCGCCGGGGGTCAGGGCGTCCCACAGGGTCATGTCGCTGCGCAGGCCCTCGCGCGACTGGTCGAGATAGACGGGCTCCAGATTGGCCCCGAGGCGGACCGAGCCCTCGTCCGGCTTGAGCTGGCCGAGCAGGATCTTGACCAGGGTGGTCTTGCCCGCGCCGTTGGGCCCCACGATGGCCAGCCGGTCGCCGCGGATGACGCGGGTGCTGAACGGCTTGATGACGGTTCGGTCGCCGAAGCCCTTGGTCACGCCCTTGAGTTCGGCCACCAGCTTGCCCGACAGGCCGCCGGAATCGACGCCGAGGTTAAGCTCGCGCGGGATGTCCTTGACCCGTTCGGCGCGATCCTCGCGCATGGCGTTGAGGGCGCGGGCGCGACCCTCGTTGCGCGTGCGCTGGGCGGTGATGGAGCGGTAGAAGGTGTAGGTCTCGCGCTCGATGGCCTTGTTCAGGCGGCGCAGGGACTCGGCCTCCTCCTCCAGGACCTTGCCGGCCCATTCGTCGAAGGCGGCGAAGCCCTTGTTCAGGGTGCGGACGCGGCGGCCTTCGAGCCAGTGGCAGGACTGGGTGACGCGGTTGAGGAAGGCGCGGTCGTGGCTGACGACCAGGACCGAGAACCGGGCCTGGAGGAGTTCCTCCTCCAGCAGTTCGATGGCCAGGATGTCGAGGTGGTTGGTCGGCTCGTCGAGCAGCAGCAGGTCGGGCTCTTCGGCGAAGGCCTTGGCGAGGGCAGCACGGCGGTTCTCGCCACCGGACAGGTTGACGGCGGCCTTTTCAGGATCGAGGCCGAAGGTGGCCAGCCAGGCCTCGGCGGTCCAGCGCTCGGCGCCCCCGGAGGCGGCGTAGTCGAGCAGGGTCTCGCCGGTAATGTCCGGCTCCTGGGCGACATAGGCGAAACGGGTGCCGGCCTGCATTGACCGGTCGCCGGCGTCGGGCTCGATCAGGCCCATGACCATCTTCATCAGGGTCGATTTGCCGGCCCCGTTGCGGCCCACGAGGGCGGCCCGGGTGCGCGGCTCCACCGCGATATCAACCCCGTCGAACAGCGGGCGCTGGCCGTCCTGGAGGCGGACGTTCTTGAGGGCGACGAGCGGAGGACGGGGAGCCATGCGAAACCTGGATACGCGGCGCAACGGGGAGGCTGCGCGGCCGAAGGCGGCCATATAGGCGGTGCAGGGTGCTGTGGCCACCGGTTGTGCGCCCCGGGCGTTCGGGCCGCGGACGGCGACAGGGCCGCCCGATCCGGGTAAGAGGCCGCCGATGGAACGGCCCTTCTGGCAAACCAAGCGTCTGGAACAGATGTCCCGCGAGGAGTGGGAGAGCCTGTGCGACGGCTGTGGCCTTTGCTGTCTGGTGCGGTTCGAGGACGAGGATACGGGCAAGGTCGTGCCCACCCGGGTGCACTGCAAACTGTTCGACAGCGATCGGTGCACCTGTGTCGACTATGCCAACCGGCGTGCCCAGGTGCCCGACTGTATCAAGCTGACGCCGTGGAATATCGAACAGCTGGGGTGGATGCCGAAGTCATGCGGCTATCGGCGGATCCATGAGGGGCGGGGACTGGCCGACTGGCATCCGCTGATTTCGGGCGATCCCGAGAGTGTGCATGCGGCGGGCGTTTCCGTCCGTGGCCAGACCGTGTCGGAACTGGCCCTGAAGGATCCCGAGGATGCGCTGGATTTCGAGGCGCCGGAGTGGAACCTGGAACGAGGCGGGTGATTCCGACCGGCCGCTAACCAAAAGTTCGTTTGCTTGTGTTTTGATTTC
>Ga0247844_1002807_pt1 | contig 27401 bp, 27 predicted proteins | sample LaCtaG_FD_192421 | JGI IMG/M metagenome (GOLD analysis project Ga0247844, IMG submission 192421) | Freshwater microbial communities from meromictic Lake La Cruz, Castile-La Mancha, Spain - LaCruzMarch201714.5m_1 | ecosystem: Environmental > Aquatic > Freshwater > Lake | place: Spain: Castile-La...
GGTTACATCTCTGAAGCGGGTCAATGCCTCGTGATGCAGGCCAAGGTTTCTGGACGCCGATTGATCATGGTGTTTTTGGATTCTGCTGGAAAGTTTAGCCGTACTGCCGATGCTGAGCGCGTTCGACGTTGGCTTGAATCGGGTACGTCCAAATTGTCCCGTGACACTTATGTTACGGGTAAATCGGGCTGAAACAGATCTCAAAAGCCCTAAGGGAATTCAACCACCCGTGTATCCAAGCGCTTGAGAAATCTCTCGGGCGGTCTCTTTGAGCTTGGGCAGCCAGTTATCGTCCATTCGCCCGGATGGGGCTGAAATAGAAAGCCCAGCGACCAATTTTTCTTGGTCATCGTAAATGCCAGCTGCCATGCAGCGCACTCCCAACTCTAGCTCTTCATTGTCATTGGCTTGGCCATATTGCCTAACCTTAGAGAGTTCACGCTCTAAATTCGGCAACTCTGTAATGCTGTTTTTGGTATGGCCCTGAAGGCCGGTGCGCGTGGCATAGCTTCGCACGCGCTGTGGGTCATCAGCGGCTAGAAAAAGTTTTCCAACCGAAGTCAGATGTAGAGGCGCCCGTCCGCCAATAGCCCGAACCACTTGCATGCCGGAGCGTTCGCTGAAGGCGCGTTCAACATAAATGATTTCATCACCTTGGCGCATGCTTAAGTTGACAGGCTGCTGTGTGAGTTTATGCAGTTCGCGCATGGGCAACATGGCCGCATCGCGAACATTAAGACGCCCTTTAACTAAATTTCCCAATTCCAATAAGCGCATGCCCAATCGGTAAACGCCGGCTTGCGGGCGGTCCGCAAAGCGACCCAGTACCAAGTCGTTAAGGATGCGGTGGGCTGTCGAAGGGTGTAAATCCGCTTTTTCACTGATGTCTTTAAGCGTCATCGCTTCTTCTCGTGAGGCCAGCACATCAATGATCGTAAACATCCGTTCGATCACTTGTACTGAGGGGGTCGAGGAGCGGTCTGAGTCTTTTTTAGTCATGGTGGCTTTGGGTAAACCGCATTATCGAGCAGTAGGCCTTGAAATTCTATGGGTTTGATGCGTTTGCTTCTAAACGAAGAATCATTTTTTCACTGACGCTAATGCTTTCCACACACCATCTTCAAGCAGTTCCAAGGGTTGAAAATTTGTTTTGTAGTTCATTTTTTGGCTTTGCTCAATCCAATAGCCCAAGTACAAATGTGACAGGTTCAAGGTTTGAGCTTGGTAAATTTGCCAAAGCACGTTATACGTCCCGTAACTGGCTTTGTCATCGGGGTCAAAAAATGTGTAAACAGCCGACAGGCCATTGTTCAAAACATCCAAAATAGAAACCATCTTGAGTGTGCCTGGGCTGTCGCTGTCGCTGGGTTCTCGAAACTCTACGAGGCGAGAATTGACGCGACTTTGGAGCAGAAACTGAGTGTACTGCCCGACACTGTCCTCATCCATTCCTCCGCCAGGATGGCGGTTGTTTTGGTACCGCAGGTAAAGCGCGTAATGCTCTGGGGAAAATCCCAGATTCAGTACTCTCGACACCAGGTGGTTGTGTTGCTTCCATGCGCGACGCTGGCTTCTATCGGGTTTGAATGCTTGCACTTGGACGCGCAATGCAATACAAGCCTGGCAGCCATCGCAGTTGGGGCGGTAAGTGAACATTCCACTTCGCCTAAATCCACTGGCAACGAGCTCCGAGTAGGTCGTGTTGTTGATTAAATGGCTTGGTGTGGCGACCTGCGAGCGGGCGTGGCGCGCTGGCAAATAGCTGCAGTCATAAGACGCAGTCGCGTAAAACTGCAGGGTTTGAAGTGGAAGGTCTTTGAGGTCAGTCATGGAAACTCAAGGCGACGACAAAATCTGATTCCAGTATAAAGGCGTAAAACGCCAATCCAAAGAGGGAAGTGCCTTGGCATCATTGACGCTATTAAGAAATTCTGCCCTGCTAACAGGAGCGGCACCTAGACTCGCTAAATGGACCGTATTTTGTTGGCAATCAATCCATTTCACGCCTTGTTGTTTACACAAGGCTAGGAGTGCGGCAAGGGCGATTTTGGAGCCGTTGGGGACGGTCGTAAACATGGATTCGCCAAAGACTGCTTTGCCTAAAGCAATGCAATACAAGCCAGCAACCAATTTTTGATTTTTCCAAACTTCAATGCTGTGGGCATATCCGCGTTGGTGCATTTCGATATAGGCTTGCACCATCGCAGGCACGATCCATGTTCCTGATTGTTGATTTCGAATCGCATGGGCGCAGGATCCAATGACCTCCTCAAATGCGGTGTCTATTCGGATTTCAGAATCCGATTCTTGCGAAAACCGAAACAGGCTTTTCTTGAATGATCGATGCAGAATAAAGTCATTTACTTTCAAAACCATGCGCGGTTCAGGACTCCACCACAAGATGGGTTGTCCCTCACTAAACCATGGAAAAATGCCTTGCCTATAGGCGTTAATGAGCGTCTCTACGTCTAACGCGCCACCCGCTGCAAGAAGCCCAGGGGCTGGCGACTGCGCGTCCCAGGCCGCGTGTGCCGAGGGAAAGGGCGCTTGAGGCGCAAGCCACGGCAAGGGGTTTTCGGCCATTTATCGGGTGCCCCGACTGTGAATGAAGTGGGGTGTGAGGGAAATTTTTTTTAGCATGGCTTGGTGCTGCGTTTCAGGCGGTTAGAATACCAGTTGTCGGGGCGTAGCGCAGCCTGGTAGCGCATCTGGTTTGGGACCAGAGGGTCGAAGGTTCGAATCCTTTCGCCCCGACCATTTATCATGCCAAAGCTTCGTCTTTGGCATTTTTGTTTCTAGATTTCGGATTTATCTGTCCGTAGCTCAGTTGGATAGAGCAACAGCCTTCTAAGCTGTAGGTCACAGGTTCGATTCCTGTCGGACAGGCCAATTTCTACGTTGTTGAATCAGCGCCCATATTCAATTGCTGTACCGGGGTCTTATCGTTCAGCCACCGGTATGCAGCATTTTGGAGTGGTTCCCCTTCGCCGGTGGTAAGCAGTTCCAAGCCACTGGAGTTCGGGGTTAATTTTTGCGCCGCAGCGCCGTTGACGCTGCCTAGCGCATCTAACAGGTCGCGTGTTCTGCGTGCTACAGGGATTCCACCCTCCACAAGCTGTATTCCTGGCCCAATCAGATCGATGATCGTTTTCGTTGCAAACGCATAGTGCGTACAACCCAAAACAAGCGTATCGATGTGTCCGTTTTCAATGCCAAATGGGCCCAAAGCTTGGGTGTAAGTCTTGCAAAGCGACTCAATCAATTTCTGATCGCCCTGCTCAATCGCTGCAGCTAAGCCGTCACAGGCTTGCGTGATGAACTGGTTATTTGCAGGTTGAGCCGCTAATAAGCTCTGAAACTTTTCGCTTTGCAGCGTGCTTCGTGTAGCCATCACGCCAATGCGCCCTGTTTTGGTCATGGCGGCTGCGGGTTTTAGCGCCGGTTCAATGCCAATGATGGGCAGGGTAGGGTAGCGCAGTCGCAGGTCTGCAATAGCAGCGGCCGTAGCGGTATTGCAAGCAACGACCAAGGCTTTGACGTGTCGCACTTCCTGTAAATAATGCGCAATCGTTCGGGAGCGATTAAGCACGTGCTCAACGTTGCGCTCTCCATAAGGCGCATAACCCGCATCTGAGACATAAATAAATGTTTCAAGCGGCAATACGTCTTGAAGCGCTTTTAAAACGCTCAATCCTCCAACGCCACTGTCAAAAACTCCAATGGCCGACATGGGCAGTCTTTGATAGATGCATCAAATCGATTGAACGGGAATAGTTTTGAATTCCCCGCTGGCAATTTTCTTTTGCCAAGTCGCAGGGCCGGTGATGTGGGCGCTGGTGCCACCAGAGTCAACGGCGACAGTGACGGGCATATCGACCACATCAAACTCGTAAATCGCTTCCATTCCAAGGTCTGCAAAGCCCACAACTTTGGCGTGTTTGATGGCTTTGCTGACCAAATAAGCGGCACCGCCAACCGCCATCAGGTAGGCGCTTTTGTGCTTTTTGATTGCTTCGATCGCTACGGGCCCGCGCTCCGCTTTGCCCACCATGGAGATCAATCCTGTTTGGCTGAGCATCATTTCGGTGAACCCGTCCATGCGGGTGGCGGTCGTGGGCCCGGCTGGCCCTACAGCTTCATCGCCGACGGGGTCGACAGGGCCGACGTAGTAAATCACCCGGTTCGTAAAGTCAACGGGGAGGGACTCACCTTTTGCCAGCATGGCTTGAATCCGTTTATGAGCGGCGTCCCGCCCGGTCAGCATTTTCCCGTTCAGCAAAAGAGTTTGGCCCGGCGTCCAGCTGGCGACTTCGGCTTTGGTCAAGGTGTTGAGGTCCACCTTTTTACTTTGGACATAGTCTGGAGCCCAATTCACCGAAGGCCATAAATCCAAAGAGGGGGGAGTGAGGTAAGCGGGTCCGCTGCCGTTTAATACAAAGTGGGCGTGTCGAGTAGCCGCACAGTTCGGAATCATCGCCACCGGTTTGCTGGCCGCGTGGGTGGGGTACATCTTAATTTTGACGTCTAAGACCGTGGTGAGGCCGCCCAAACCTTGTGCGCCAATGCCCAAGGCATTGACCTTTTCAAACAGCTCTAAGCGAAGTTCCTCGGTTTGAGTTAAAGCCTTGCCGGAGGATGACTTGGCTTGAAGCTCGTACATATCAACGTCGTCCATCAAACTTTCTTTCGCCATGAGTACAGCCTTCTCTGCCGTGCCTCCAATACCGATTCCCAACATGCCCGGCGGACACCATCCCGCGCCCATCGTGGGGACTGTCTTGAGGACCCAGTCCACCACCGAGTCACCTGGGTTGAGCATGATCATTTTGCTTTTATTCTCAGAGCCTCCGCCCTTGGCGGCCACGGTGATTTCAACGGTGTTGCCTGGAACAATCTCCGTAAAGATGACGGCTGGGGTGTTGTCCTTGGTATTTTTTCTCAAAAATTCAGGGTCAGCGACAACGCTGGCACGAAGCGTGTTGTCTGGATGGTTGTAAGCCTGGCGAACGCCTTCGTTAATGGCGTCATCGAGACTGCCAGAGAAGCCTTCCCAACGGACATCCATGCCCACCTTGAGGAATACATTGACGATGCCGGTGTCTTGGCAAATGGGGCGGTGTCCGGTGGCGCTCATTTTGCTGTTCGTCAAAATTTGGGCAATCGCGTCTTTGGCCGCAGGGCTTTGCTCGCGTTCGTAAGCGCGGGCTAAGTGGGCAATATAGTCAGCCGGGTGGTAATAGCTGATGTATTGCAAAGCAGCAGCAACGGATTCAATGAGGTCGGCTTGACGGATGGTGGACATGGTGCTGAAAGCCTTAAATAGGAAAAAACCAGTACGATGAGTTTACCTAAGCCCGCAGTCAGTGGCATGTAAGTGCAAGAAACGACATTTCAGGATAGTTTTTAATAATGAGGAGATAACCCCGTGAGTTCTGCATCATCTGCTATTGAATCGGTTTTGGTTGAAAACCGCGTATTTCACCCCAGCGAGGCGACCGTCAAAGCCGCTCGAATTTCCGGCATGAAGGGCTATAACGCGCTGTGTGCGGAAGCTGAAAAAGACTTTGAAGGTTTTTGGGCCCGGTTGGCGCGTGAAAACGTCGTGTGGAACAAACCCTTTACCCGAACTTTGGATGAATCCAAAGCGCCTTTCTACCAATGGTTTGACGATGGCGAGCTCAACGCTTCCGCCAACTGTTTAGATAAGCACATGGGCACGCCCACCGAAAACAAAACCGCCGTTATTTTTGAAGCTGACGACGGTACCGTCACAAAAACCACCTACAAAGAATTACTCGCCCGGGTCAGCCAATTCGCCAACGCTTTGAAAGCCGATGGAATTCAAAAGGGTGATCGGGTTCTGATCTATATGCCTATGACGCTGGAAGGCGTGATCGCAATGCAAGCCTGCGCCCGCATTGGCGCAACCCACAGTGTGGTTTTTGGCGGCTTCTCCGCCAAAGCCTTGCAAGAGCGCATCATTGACGCTGGCGCGGTCGCAGTGATCACGTCTAACTTTCAGATGCGTGGCGGAAAAGAGCTGCCCCTTAAAGCGATCGTGGACGAAGGCCTGGCCTTAGGCGGCTGCGAATCTATCAAGTCGGTGTACGTTTATCAACGCACTGCAACCGCCTGCGCCATGGTTGCCGGGCGTGACAAAACGTTCACCCAAGCGCTTGAAGGCCAAAGCAGCGTGTGTGCCCCGGTAGCGGTAGGCGCGGAGCATCCGCTGTTTATTCTTTACACCTCTGGCTCCACAGGCAAACCCAAGGGCGTACAACACTCGACAGGCGGCTACTTGCTCTGGGCAAAGCTGACCATGGATTGGACGTTTGACTTAAAGCCCGAAGACGTGTTCTGGTGTACGGCCGATATTGGTTGGATTACCGGCCACACTTATGTTGCATACGGCCCCTTAGCCGCAGGCGCGACCCAGATCATTTTTGAAGGCGTACCGACCTACCCCAACGCCGGGCGCTTTTGGCAAATGATTGAACGCCACAAATGCACTATTTTCTACACCGCCCCCACAGCCATTCGGTCCTTGATCAAAGCCGCTGAAAGTGATGCGGCAGTGCATCCCGATCGCTCTGATTTAAGCAGCCTGCGCATTTTGGGTTCAGTAGGGGAGCCTATCAATCCTGAAGCTTGGATGTGGTACTACAGAAATATTGGTCACGAAAAATGCCCCATCGTTGATACGTTTTGGCAAACCGAAACCGGCGGCCACATGATGACGCCCCTGCCTGGCGCAACGCCGTTAGTCCCCGGCAGCTGCACCTTGCCGCTGCCCGGAATCATGGCAGCTATTGTGGATGAGGCGGGTAACGATATTGCGAACGGAACAGGCGGTATTTTGGTGGTTAAGCGCCCCTGGCCTTCCATGATTCGCACCATCTGGAATGACCCTGAGCGGTTTGTCAAAAGCTACTTCCCCGAAGAAATGGGCGGCAAACTCTACCTCGCCGGTGACGGCGCAGTGCGCAGCGCCGACAGAGGCTATTTCCGAATTACAGGCCGTATCGATGACGTATTAAACGTCTCCGGCCACCGCATGGGAACTATGGAGATTGAGTCAGCCTTGGTTTCAAAAACGGATCTGGTTGCTGAAGCAGCTGTCGTTGGAAGGCCAGACGATTTAACCGGCGAGGCCATTTGCGCTTTCGTGGTTCTTAAACGCTCCCGACCCGATGACGCCGAGGCCAAAGCCATCGCCAAGGAACTGCGTGACTGGGTTGCCAAAGAAATTGGTCCCATCGCCAAGCCCAAAGATATTCGCTTTGGTGAAAATCTTCCCAAAACCCGCTCCGGGAAAATTATGCGCCGATTGCTTCGATCCTTGGCAAAAGGCGAAACTATCACGCAAGATATTTCGACGCTTGAAAACCCTGCGATCTTGGACCAGCTTGGGAAAGCGTATTGATAAAGAGCAGCTTAGCCCCAAAGGTGTCCCCTTTATTTAATCTTTGGTGCTAAAAGTTTCATTTGGTTGTAAAATGCAACTTTTACACCATTGGAGGATGCTGTGGCAATTGCATTGAAACTTTCTGACTCGCTGGTTGAAGATGCCAAGGTGATCGGTGCTGCTGAGCATCGCTCCGTGCCTAAGCAAATCGAATATTGGGCGCGTATTGGCAAGGCTGTTTTGGAAAACCCTGAGTTGCCGTTGCAGGTAATCCAAGACACTATGCTGTCTCTTGAAGAGGCCAAGGCGGGGCAGCTGGCACCTTATTCATACGGCTAGGAAAATGCCACTAGCCATTCTGGTTACACCGTCCTTTGCGCGAGCAGTAAAAAAGCTGCATTCCAAAGACAAAGCTATTTTGGATGAAAACGTAACAGCCCTAGTCAATGATCACACGATCGGAGAAGAAAAGCGCGGCGACTTGAATGGCGTTCTCGTTCACAAATTTAAACTGAATAATCGGGAGACCCTGCTGGCCTATCGACTACAACCAGATAAATTCAATCCACAAGCGCTTATTTTGCTCGCTGTCGGGCAGCATGAAAATTTCTATGTGCAGCTAAAGCGTTAATCTTTGCTAGAACCACTGTTTTAGCCCGCATGACAATCTGAAACTGTTAATGCCCCAGTGCATTGAGAATGACTTTAGAAAGAGTCTCACGGGTTATTCCTCTCTTTTTGGCATTGGATGATTCGATCCACTCGTGTAATTGCTTAGCACCTTTTGAGGCGTTACAACCAACGCAGCATAAGGCGATATTTTCTACCGTCGAGATGCTTACATCATTGACGATATGTTCCCATGAGCGCTTTCGCTTGCGTTCCGAACTGAATTCAGCCCCGCAATAGACACAAAGTTGGTCTCTTTCTAAAACAAATTTTTCAACATCTTTGGGGATTCCCCAGTTGTTAGCCATAAAAAATTTTTCAAATAAAAAAGGTCCCACAGTTTCCCGCGGGACCTTTATTCTTTTGTGCAATTACTCTTGCGAGCCTAAAGGCACAGTCCGCAAGTCACGTTTGGTCTCTACCAATACGAGTGGGCCTTCGGTTGTAGCCACTGGTGCAGCCCGTTCACGCGGCACATGGGCTGGCGTAGGCTCGGATGCAATCGCGGCTTGAACCGCAGCAATCCGTTGCGGATCAGAATTAACCCATTGCAAACCAGAGCCTTGGGCAACCGCTTCAAGGGCACCGGTTGGCAACGCATAGGTCGCAACTTTAGGCATCCCTTGGGGCGCTGCTGAGATGCTTGGCGCTGGTGTTGCCGGTGCCGGTGTCTGTGCTGCAACCACGGGTGCGGTTGCGGGCGATGGGGCAGGGGCAATCACTGGCGCGTTGGCTACGCTCGATTCAGCGGGTGCTGTAGTTGCCGCTTCGGCAGGTTGCGAGAAGTACGAGGCCCGAACCACGATTGGCTCTTGCGAGTCTTCGGATTCGAAGCTTGTGCGCTCTGGCATGGTCGAGGGACCCGACGCATTGGGCTCGTTGCGATCACCACGCTCTGAGCGCTCTCCACGTTGAGCGCGGTCACGCCCGTAGCGGTCACGCGAGCGGCGTGGTTCGCGAGAATCAGAAGTCTCAGCCGGTGCGGCTGTGTCTCTTGGCTCGCTGTTGGAGTCGTCGAGTTGGGCTGGCGTTGTCCCGTCGTCCTGGCGAGGCCCGCGATCATTGCGGCGGTTGTTACCGTTGCGTCCGTTGCGACCGCGTTGTTCGCGGGGTTCGCGATCGGCGGTGTTGCCTTCGGGGTTAGCGGAAACGTTGCTCGTATCGCTATTGCGCTCATCGCTGCGATCGCCCGTTTCATTTCGCTCACTCGAGCGACCTTGGCGGCCATTTCGATCACCACGGTCAGTGCGCGGAGAACGTTCTTGGCGAACATTGCCGTCGACACCATCCTGGGACACGTCCACGTTGGCACCCACGGCTTTGCCGTCGGCGTCAAAGCGTTCACGCTGGTTGGGGTTTTGGCGTTCGCCACCTTGACCGCCACGCCCACCGCGCCCGCCGCGGGTATTGCGACCTTCAGGACGACCTTCGGATCGTCCCTCGGGACGGCTCTCAGTTCGCCCTTCGTTGCGAGGACCACGACCTTCGCCATTGCGACCATTGCGGCCTGAGTCACGGCCTGCATCGCGGCCGTTTCGGTTGTTGCGTCCTCTGCTATCGGAAGCGTCTTGCGTTGCTGGTTTTGCCGAGTTGGATTGCGCGCTTGCATCGGAGGCAAACAGCGTTTTAATCCAAGCAAAAAATCCAGTGGGCTCGGTTTTGGCCGTGGCTTGTGCGCGTGAATGAGACGCGCTTGGCTTGGCCGATTCTGGTTTAACCGTGGCAGCCGGCGCTGGCGCATCGGGCAAAACACCTTTGATGATGGGCGTTTGCTTATTGGTCGGTTCTTGCGAACGGCGCGTGAATGACGTCGGATCTTCCATTTCCTCGGCCATTTTGTAACTGGCTTCGATATGGTCCAAACGGGGGTCATCGTGCTTGAGGCGCTCTAATTTGTAATTAGGCGTTTCAAGCGTTTTATTGGGAACCATCAAAACGTTGATGCGCTGCTTCAACTCAATTTTTGCGATTTCAGTGCGTTTTTCGTTCAATAGGAACGAGGCAACCTCGACCGGAACTTGGCACAACACGGAGGCCGTATTGTCTTTGAGCGACTCTTCTTGGATGATCCGCAAAATTTGCAAAGCACTGGACTCGGTGTCGCGGATATGTCCGGAGCCACCACAACGGGGGCAAGGAATCGAAGCGCCTTCGCTCAGCGCGGGGCGCAGGCGTTGGCGACTCATTTCCATGAGGCCAAATTTGCTGATGGTCCCAAACTGAACCCGGGCCCGGTCTTGGCGCAAAGCATCGCGCAAACGATTTTCTACGTCACGGCGGTTGCGGCTTTCTTCCATGTCGATAAAGTCGATCACGATCAAGCCGCCCAAGTCACGCAGGCGCATTTGGCGAGCGACTTCGTCTGCCGCTTCCAAGTTGGTGCGCGTAGCGGTTTCTTCAATATCGCCGCCTTTGATGGCGCGGGCGGAGTTGACGTCGACTGACACCAGAGCTTCCGTGTGGTCAATCACAATCGCGCCGCCAGAAGGCAGCTGCACTGTGCGGGCGTAGGCCGACTCAATCTGGTGTTCGATTTGAAAGCGGCTAAACAAAGGCGCGTCATCGCGGTAGCGTTTGACGCGGGCCGCATGTTCAGGCATCACGTGGGCCATGAATTGCTGCGCTTGTTCGTACACATCGTCGGTGTCAATCAAGATGTCGCCAATATCGCTATTGAAATAGTCGCGAATGGCACGAATCACCAAGCTCGATTCCTGGTAAATGAGGTAAGCGCCCTTGCCGCCTTTGGCTGCGCCATCGATGGCGTTCCAAAGTTTGAGCAAGTAGTTCAAGTCCCATTGCAATTCTGGGGCGCTGCGTCCGATCCCTGCGGTACGCGCAATGATGCTCATGCCGTTGGGGTATTCGAGCTGATCAAGTGCTTCTTTGAGCTCGGCGCGGTCATCGCCTTCGATGCGGCGGCTGACACCGCCACCGCGCGGGTTGTTAGGCATCAAAACCACGTAACGACCAGCAAGAGAGACGAAGGTTGTTAAAGCCGCGCCCTTGTTTCCGCGCTCTTCTTTTTCAACTTGAACTAATAGTTCCTGGCCTTCGCGAATCGCATCTTGAATGCGGGCTTGGCTGACAGCCACGCCTTGTTGGAAGTATTGCTTAGAGATTTCTTTGAATGGCAAAAAGCCGTGGCGCTCTTCACCGTAGTCAACGAAGCACGCCTCTAAAGACGGTTCGACGCGGGTCACTACGGCTTTGTAGATGTTGCCTTTGCGTTGTTCGCGACCTTCAATTTCAATTTCGTAGTCGAGGAGTTTTTGTCCGTCGACGATAGCCAAGCGGCGTTCTTCAGCCTGTGTGGCGTTTATTAGCATCCGTTTCATGGGTTGCATCCTTTATCAATTGTCACCTGCCCAATACGAGCAAACGATGCCTTGACTGACGAACTGATGTGAGGAGGAATTGCCGGAGAACTTCGACTTACACGAGGTGTCGAAGCGTAGGCGCAGGGATGGTGACGAGGGGATGGGTTTGCGTTGGGGTCAGAGCGACCCATGGCTGATAGATGCCGGAAAACGGAGCGAACACGCTCCGCAGGCATAGGTTTATCAGTGGCATCAACACAAACATCTCGTTTCATTCCGCCCCCAGACCTGGGGTCTGGAGACTTTGGGTATTCCGTATCATTGGTTCAATTCATCGGCTTGACCGCATTGAGTGAGGGCCTCCACTCGCATTTGGCGAGTGATTGGCGAACAAAACAACGTGGCGGCATCGACCGGCTAGCGGGCTTTGGGCGGGGCGTGGACTAAACTCCAACTAAATCAACCACTTACAGCAAAACGCTAGTGAAACACATTATAGGGTCCATTCGCACTCCAGAAAAAGCCGATGAATTGGCGGTTTCTGGACCCGTGGCGCAATGGCGAACGGTCGAAGAAGATGGGGCCGACCAAAGGCTAGATAACTACCTGATGCGTCACCTCAAAGGGGTTCCCAAGACGCATATTTATCGCATTATTCGCAGCGGGGAGGTGCGAGTGAACAAGGGCCGCGCCAACGCCGATACGCGGTTGCAGTTGGGCGATGTGGTTCGACTCCCGCCTGTTCGCGTATCGGAGCGTGCGACCGAAAAAGCCCAAGCCATGACGGAACAGGCAGGGCGATTTGTACCGGCCAAAGATTTCCCTGTGTTGTTTGAGGATGACTATTTTTTAGCGATCAATAAGCCTGCGGGGGTCGCGGTGCATGGCGGCTCTGGGGTGAGTTTTGGCGTGATTGAGCAACTCCGTATGGCAAGACCGCAGGCCAAGTTCTTGGAATTGGTTCACCGTATTGATCGGGAAACCAGTGGAATTTTGTTAGTCGCTAAAAAGCGCAGCGCTTTAAAAAATTTACAAGACCAGTTTCGCGACCGATCCACGGGCAAAACATACCTGGCGGTGGTGTTAGGTCGTTGGCCAGACAATAAAAAAGTACTCGATAAACCGCTGCACAAGTTCTTAACAGATAGCCCGGATGGTTTAGGCGAGCGCCGGGTGAAAGTGGTATCGAAAGACGACCCCAACGGCATGCCTTCGCTTTCTTTGGTAAAGGTGTTGGCAAGGTCCTCGGAGTCGGAGCGCTTTCCATATTCCTTGCTAGAGGTGACGATCAAAACGGGGCGCACACACCAAATCAGAGTGCATTTGTCATCCGAGGGGTTGCCCATTGCGGGCGACGATAAATATGGTGATTTTGATCGCAATAAAAATTTAGCCAAGATCGGCCAAGCGGCCGTTTTAAAAAGAATGTTTCTGCATGCGTGGCGGATTCAATTCAAGCACCCCACAACGCAAGAGGATCAAGAAATACGTGCCGAACTGGCCACGGATTTGCAAGATTTCTTGACGGCTATTCACCTACCCATAAAATTTGAAAATGGAACACAGCCCCTTAGAACCCCGCCCACGCCAGTTTGACTTAATCGCTTTTGATTGGGATGGCACGCTCTTTGACTCAACGGCCATCATTGCCCGTTGCATTCAACTGGCAGTTCAAGATGTAGGTGGGACCGTCCCGACGCAGGAGCAGGCTTCGTATGTCATTGGCTTAGGGCTTATGCAGGCTTTGGCGCATGCGGCCCCCGATGTTCCCAAAGAAAAATACCCGCTTTTAGGCGAGCGTTACAAGCACCATTACACGCTTGAACAAAACGCTATCAGCCTTTTCCCAGGCATTTTGGAGATGCTTAATGATTTGAAGCAGCGCCAACATTTTCTGTGCGTTGCCACGGGTAAAAGCCGCTGGGGCTTGGATGAGGCTTTGCATGCGGTAGAGCTGAGATCGCTTTTTCACGCATCCCGAACGGCGGATGAAACGCGGGGAAAACCCCATCCAATGATGTTGCATGAACTCATGACTGAGATGGGTGTTTCGCCAGAAAAAACCTTGATGGTAGGTGACACCAGCCATGATTTGCAAATGGCGATTCATGCCGGCTGTGCCAGTGTGGGGGTGAGCTATGGCGCCCATGCAACGAATACGCTTGAAGCCTGTCAGCCCTTGCATATTGCCCACTCCGTCCAAGAACTGCACCAGTGGATGAAAATGTTCGCCTGAGAAAGAGATTGTGAACCATGGAAACGGATAAGCAACCCATCGCGCTATGTAACTCGGCTGATTTGGTAGACAGCGGTCTTGCAGTCCCCTTTGATGTGGAGTACCAGGGCCAAACGTGTTTTGCCTTTGCGATTCGCTTTGAAGGAGAAGCCCATGCCTATTTAAACCGGTGTTCCCACGTGGCCATGGAAATGGACTTCCAGCCAAATCGGTTTTTTGATGAGTCGGGGCAATACCTAATGTGCGCAACGCATGGCGCTATGTATGAACCTGCAACAGGCCAATGTGTGGGTGGCCCCTGTCGCGGCGGCTTGGTCAAAATACCCGTGTCTGAACAAGGCAGCGTAGTCCACTGGCATACTGCCCACAATTTAAAGCCTGTCCTTTTTTAATATGTCCGAAATAAATACGCCTGATAGTCCCTCGACCGAACCTGAAAAATTGACTGAACCCCATTGGGAGCGGGCCACTTTAGAGCGGCTCATGATGGCGTCTTTGGATGAGCAACGAACCGCTCGGCGTTGGCGCAATGGAATTCGCTTGGCGTGGTTGGTTTTCTTGTCGGCGCTGGTGTATTTGGGAATGGAGCGGGGCACCAGTAATGCGGATATTTCCCGTCCGCATACGGCCGTGGTAGAGATCAAAGGTGAAATTGCCTCCGGTTCAGAAGCCAGCGCAGAGCTGGTACTTTCGTCCTTACGCAGCGCTTTTGAAGACGAGGGCGCCAAAGCGGTGGTCATACTGATTAATTCCCCAGGAGGAAGCCCGGTTCAGGCCGGCATCATCAATGATGAAATTTGGCGTCTGAAGACGCTCCATAAAAAACCGATTTACGCTGTGGTGGAAGAAACATGTGCCTCAGCGGCGTATTACATTGCGGTCTCTGCAGACCAGATTTTTGTCGACAAGGCCAGCATTGTGGGAAGCATTGGTGTCTTGATGGATGGGTTTGGATTTACAGGACTGATGGACAAGCTCGGGGTCGAGCGGCGGTTGATGACTGCGGGCCAAAACAAAGGCTTCATGGATCCTTTTAGTCCTCAAACTGAAAAGCAGCGTCTTTTTGCCCAGTCGATGCTGGACCAAATTCACCAGCAATTTATAGCTGCAGTGAAGTCGGGTCGCGGTGAACGCTTGAAAGAGACGCCTGAGACTTTCAGTGGTTTGTTTTGGACTGGACAGCAAGCCGTTGCAATGGGGCTGGCTGACCAATTAGGCAATCTGGATTTTGTGGCCCGCGAGGTAGCCAAAGCGCCTGAAATTATTGACTACACCCGGCGCGACAACGTGGCGGAGCGTTTGGTTAAGCGTTTTGGTGCGTCAATGGGTGAGTCTATCGGCCGCACGATGACGGCCGCCCCGGCCTTACGCTAACGTCCGATACAAAAAACCGTTGGTATTTTGTTGTCGACGGCCCATGCCTTTTGCTTCCATTGTGTAACCCCACCGCTGTGGTGGCATGCGCCAGAGAGCGTTAAGCCACTGGCGCTGGCCAAGCGGGTGGTGGGCTGAAGTGTTTGAAGCAAGGTTTGGAGCAGGGCTTGGTTGCGGTAGGGCGTTTCAATCAGTATTTGGGTCTGCCCCGTTTTGAGGGCGTGACTCTCTAGTTCCTTAATGCGTTGAGCGCGTTCGCTTGGGGTAGCAGGCACGTAGCCCACAAAAGCAAAACTCTGCCCATTGAGCCCACTGCCAGCCAGCGCCAAGAGCAAGGACACGGGGCCCACCAAGGCAACCACCTCAATGCCTAAATCGTGTGCTGCTCGCACGACTGAAGACCCTGGGTCAGCCACCGCGGGCATTCCCGCTTCGCTGACCAAGCCGATGTCGTGTCCCGCTAAGGCGGCTTGAAGTAAATAGCGTGCGTCAAATTCACCTTGGTGGTCTCCTTTTTTATGAACCTCTCGGGGAAGTTCTTGAAGATCGAGGCTTTGTAATGGGCCTGTTAGCGGCGTGATTTCAGCAATACGTTTTAAATAAGCCCGTGTCGATTTTGCGTTTTCACAAATCCAATATTGCAGGCAAGCCGCGGCGCTCAAGGTGGCCATGGGCATGGATTGTTCAAGAGGAATCTGTTGTGCACACCCAAAATCCAGAGGAGCCGGAACCAGATAGAGTTTTCCAAGTCTTGAACTGGAATGGGGGTTCATGGTGCACCTAACAAAGTAATGCCTGCAGAGCGAAGCATGGCGCTGGTTCGAATCAGTGGCAGCCCGATCAGTGTCGTGGGGTCATCACTTTCAATGCTTTCGAGCAACGCAATGCCAAGCCCCTCGCTTTTGGCGCTTCCGGCGCAGTCATAAGGCTCTTCTAAATGCAAATAGTGGGCGATCTCAACATCGCTAAGTGATCTAAATTTCACGGCAACGGGAACTAACACCTGTTCACAAAAACCGCTTTCGAGGCAGACCACTGCCACAGCCGTTTGAAAGAGCACCGTCTGCCCCCGCATGGCTTGTAATTGCTTCATCGCGCGCTCAAAATCTCCGGGTTTTCCAAGAGCTGTGCCATGTAAGTCGGCGACTTGGTCACAGCCAATCACCACGCTTTTGGGGTGTAGTTTGGCCACGGCGTTTGCTTTGGTTAGCGCCAACCGCCGGGCAAGGGCTGCGGGCGATTCGCCAGCCAGTGGTGATTCATCGACGTGTGACGGCTCGACGGTGAATTGCAGCCGCAAACGGGCGAGTAGTTCTCGGCGGTAAACCGAAGTGGAGCCTAGAACAATGTTTCTTTGGTGAAGGTGCTGCATAACCCGATTCTCTTACACTGCAGGCATGAACCCAGAATTTTCAGCTCAAAGTCTCTCCATTTCAGCCTTTGCTAAAGCGGCGGCTGAGCTGCAAGGTGTTGAAAAGCTAAGCATCTTCAGTCGTTTAATGGAAGAGTCAGACGCTACTGCTTTGAATACGGAGGTGCATTTCCAAGCGCGAGGCGAAATGCGGCCCGATAGCGCCGGAGGTTTCGCTGCCTGGGTGCGGTTACAGGCGCAGACCCGCTTGCCGATGGTGTGCCAACGCTGTATGGGCCCAGTGGAAATGGAAGTCCAGTGTGACCGTGCGTTTCGTTTTGTTGCTACCGAGGCGCTGGCCGAAGCGGAGGACGAAAACTCCGAAGAAGATGTCTTGGTTATTAGCAAACACTTTGACTTGCTGTCTTTGGTAGAGGACGAGCTTCTCATGGCTTTACCTGCTGCCCCCAAGCACCCAACGTGCCCTCAACCCGTTAAATTGCGTGTGGCTGACGCAGATTTCACTGAGGTAGAGGCTGATAAGCCCAACCCCTTTGCGGTGTTAGGGCAACTTAAAAAAGGCACAACAGATTGATCACTGGGGAAGGTATAGAAATTGGACCCATGTTGGGCTATAATCGAAGGCTTACCGCGTGATTTACAACGCCCTTTACCAACCCATTTAGTGTTGCAACCTGTGCAGCACCATTGCTCAGGAGCCCATCATGGCAGTTCAACAAAATAAAAAGTCGCCTTCCAAGCGTGGAATGCACCGTTCACACAACGCCTTGGTCGTTCCAGGCATTGCGGTGGAACCTACGACTGGCGAAATCCATCTGCGTCACCACATCAGCCCAACAGGGTTTTATCGTGGACGCAAGGTCTTGAAGACAAAATCTGAAGCGTAATCCGTCGATTTAGCAAAAAGCCCGAAGCTGCAGTGACTGTAGCGTCGGGCTTTTCGCATTATCGAACGCTGTTTTTATCTTAGAGCGCAGGACGTCATGATCACAATTGCAGTGGATTGTATGGGGGGAGATCATGGCCCCAAGGTCACTTTGCCGGCTTGCCGTCAATTTTTAGATGCGCACCCCGATGTGAACTTGATCTTGGTGGGTTTGACTGCCGCTTTGCAACATTTTTCACATCCTCGTGCGGTCATCGTGACAGCCAGCGAAGTCGTAGAGATGGATGATCCTTTAGAAGTCGCTTTGCGAAAGAAAAAAGACTCCTCCATGCGGATTGCGGTGGAGCAAGTGAAGGACGCCAAAGCGCAGGCGGCTGTTTCTGCAGGTAACACCGGTGCTTTGATGGCGATTTCTCGCTACGTTCTTAAAACCTTAGATGGCATTGAACGCCCAGCGATTGCAGGGCAAATCCCCAACGCACTCGGAGGAGCGACCACCATGCTTGATCTGGGTGCCAATGTCGATTGCTCAGCCGCACATTTACTTCAATTCGCCGTCATGGGCTCGGCTTTAGTGTCGGTCTTGAAAAACGAGTCTTCCCCAACTGTGGGTCTTCTCAATATCGGAGAAGAGGCCATCAAAGGCAACGAGGCCATCAAAAAAGCAGGCGAACTTTTGCGACAAGCGGCTCAATCGGGAGATTTAAATTTTTACGGCAATGTGGAAGGCAACGACATATTCAAGGGAACGGTCGACTTGGTCGTTTGCGATGGCTTTGTTGGAAACGTCGCTTTGAAAACCAGCGAAGGTTTGGCCAGCATGATTGGTGGTTTCTTGAAGGTCGAGTTTTCTAGAAATATCTTTACCAAACTCGCGGCTGTAGCTTCTTATTCGGTTTTAGCGGCGCTTAAAAGCCGGGTAGACCATCGCCGCTACAACGGCGCAGCCCTTTTGGGCTTGCGCGGCTTGGTCTTTAAAAGTCACGGATCGGCAGACGAATTGGCATTTTTTAACGCCTTAAGCCGCGCGTACGATGCAGTTAAAAACGATTTGTTGGAGCGCGTTCGACTGCGCATTGCACACGCAGCACCGCTCCTTACAGTGGCTGAAATTGCTCCATAATCTGAAGGTTTCTTCATTCCATTCATGAGTCTTTATTCACGCATTACCGGAACCGGTAGTTACCTCCCACCGAGAAAATTAAGCAACGCCGATCTGGTCGCTGAACTGGCGGCGACAGGTCTTGAAACCTCGGACGATTGGATCGTTGAGCGCACAGGAATCCGCGCCCGCCATTTCGTGGCGGATGGTGTTTTTAGCAGCGATCTGGCTTTTGAGGCCGCAAAAAATGCATTGCAAGCGGCTAATCGCACGGCGCAAGAGGTTGACCTCATCATCGTGGCCACATCGACGCCGGATATGGTTTTCCCGTCTACGGCGTGTATTTTGCAAAATAAATTGGGAGCCAACGGTGGCATTGCTTTTGATTTGCAAGCGGTTTGTACCGGTTTTGTCTATGCCTTAAGTGTGGCTGATTCGATGATCAAAACGGGGGCTGCAAAGTGTGCCTTGGTTGTCGGCTCCGAAGTTTTTTCCCGGATTCTCGATTTTAAAGACAGAACCACTTGCGTGCTTTTTGGCGATGGCGCGGGCGCTGTTGTTTTAGAGGCCTCTGATACGCCTGGAATTTTGGCGAGCGACCTCCATGCGGATGGAAAGCACGTGGGAATTTTGTGTGTTCCAGGCCATGTCTCAGGTGGCGCCGTTTCGGGCGATCCCGTTTTAAAGATGGATGGACAAGCGGTCTTTAAGCTAGCCGTTGGGGTGTTAGAAGATGCGGCCCGCGCTGCTTTAACCAAAGCCGGCAAGACCGAAAAAGATATTGATTGGATGATTCCTCACCAAGCCAATATTCGAATCATGCAAAGTACTGCAAAAAAGCTCAAGCTACCGATGGATAAAGTGATCGTGACGGTTGACCAGCACGGCAACACCTCTGCTGCTTCTATTCCGCTTGCATTGGATTACGGTGTAAGAAATGGAAAAATAAAGCCCGGTCAAACGTTGTTGCTTGAAGGCGTTGGAGGTGGTTTCACCTGGGGCGCGGTTATTTTGAATCTTTGATGGACGTTGCATGAAACCGTTTGCATTTATTTTTCCCGGACAAGGTTCGCAGTCTGTGGGTATGCTCGATGCTTGGGGCGATCACCCGGTGGTTGCTGAGGTCTTGCAGGAGGCCTCACAGGCGCTGGGCGAAGACTTGGCCAAACTGATCCATGAGGGCCCCAAAGAATCCTTAGCCTTAACAACCAATACCCAGCCCGTGATGTTGGTTGCGGGTGTCGCCGCGTACCGGGTGTGGATGGCGGAAGTGGGTACTGCGCCAGTTGCGGTGGCTGGGCATTCATTGGGTGAATATTCTGCTTTGGTGGCTGCGGGTGTTTTGACCCTGAGCCAAGCGGCGCCTTTGGTGCGCTTGCGTGCCCAAGCCATGCAAGATGCCGTTCCTGTGGGCGTTGGCGCAATGGCTGCGATTTTGGGTATGGAGGCACAACGTGTCATCGAAGGTTGCGCGGAGGTGACCCATTCTTTCGGAGAAGGCTCTGCCGAAATTGTAGAAGCTGTGAACTTCAATGACCCCGCCCAAACAGTGATTGCTGGAAGCAAGGCGGCAGTGGAAAAAGCCTGTGAAGTACTCAAAGCCAACGGCGCAAAACGCGCGTTGCCTTTGCCTGTTTCAGCACCGTTTCATTCCCGTTTAATGCAACCTGCCGCCGAAAAATTACGCACCCGCTTGTCTGACATTCAAATCGCTGCACCCCAAATCACATTGATCAACAACATTGACGTGTGCGTGGAGTCTGATCCTGATCGCATTCGAGATGCGCTTTACCGGCAGGCCTTTGGTCCGGTCCGTTGGGTGGAATGTATTCAAGCGATCGAGGCGCTTGGCGTGTCCGAGTTGGTAGAGTGTGGCCCCGGTAAGGTTCTGGCAGGAATGGTTAAACGCATTGCGCCTGCGCTGAACGGTTTTGCGTTGTTGGACCCCGCCAGCCTAAGAGACATCAAGGAGGCATTGTCATGAGCACTGTTCAATTTGAAGGCCAAGTGGCCTTGGTCACCGGAGCATCGCGCGGTATTGGCGCTGCGATTGCTCTGGAGCTGGCAAAACAGGGCCTAAAGGTCGTAGGAACGGCGACAACGCAAGAAGGCGCAAGTAAAGTCCACAGTGCACTCTCCGCATTTTCGGGGTGCTCTGGCCACGTACTCGATGTCACCGATGGAGCGTCGGTCGAGGCCTTGGTGGATGCGGTAACTAAAGAGCAGGGTAGCTTGCACATTTTGGTGAATAACGCTGGAATCACCCGCGATACCTTGGCGATGCGCATGAAAGATGAAGATTGGGACGCCGTTATGGATGCCAATTTGAAAGGTGTTTTTCGCATGAGCCGAGCCGTGATGCGCACCATGATGAAGCAGCGCTATGGCCGTATCATTAACATTACATCAGTCGTTGGTGCCTCGGGCAACCCCGGCCAGGCAAACTATGCGGCTGCGAAAGCCGGCGTAGCCGGGATGACCCGGGCCTTGGCCCGTGAACTGGGCTCACGCAACATCACTGTCAATTGCATCGCCCCAGGATTCATTGAAACCGACATGACAGCGGGGTTGGCGGCGGCGCAGCAAGAAGCCTTACAAAACCAAATTCCATTAGGCCACCTCGGAAAACCCCAAGACATTGCGAACGCAGTGGTCTATTTGGCGTCCCCGGGCGCGTCGTATGTGACGGGTCAAGAGTTGCATGTCAACGGCGGCATGTACATGTAAAGTGTGTCCCATTAAAATGCCGATGTGTCCGTTCGGCAGCCTGTTGGAAGGAGACCCCTTCTCCTGGGTAAAATTACGGCTTGTTTTACAACCCTCAGAGGGAATCCATGAGCGATATTGAAGTACGCGTCAAAAAAATCATTGCCGAGCAACTCGGTGTAGAAGAGTCACAAGTGACCAACGAAAAAGCCTTTGTGGCCGATTTGGGTGCTGATTCTCTTGATACCGTTGAGTTGGTGATGGCTCTTGAAGACGAGTTTGGAATTGAAATCCCAGACGAAGACGCAGAAAAAATCACCACGGTTCAAAACGCGGTCGATTACGCAACTACCCACAAAAAAGCCTAAAACAGGCTGCGCTGCGTAAAAAGCAGCGCTTAGGGCGGCGTGTGAGTGCGACCAATTCGAGTTTCTAGCGGCTAAGGCCGCTAGAGCTTTTATTCATATGACAGGTGTTTATGTCCCGTAGGCGTGTGGTAGTTACAGGTTTGGGATGTGTGAGCCCCGTAGGAAATACGGTCGAGCAAGCATGGTCCAACGTGCTTGCTGGTAAGTCGGGTATTGGACTTATCACTAAATTTGACACCTCAGCTTTCGCTTGCAAAATTGCAGGAGAGGTGCGTGATTTTGATTTAGAAGCCTACATTAGCGCCAAAGAAGCGCGCACGATGGACAGCTTCATTCATTACGGAATTGCGGCCGCGGTTCAAGCCGTCAACGACTCAGGCATCTCTACGGGTGATGCACTGGGCGAAGAGGCTTCCACCCGCATTGGTTGTGTGATTGGTTCTGGTATTGGCGGTTTGCCGATGATCGAGAACACCCATGTGGAATACACCGCCCGCGGGCCACGCCGAATTTCCCCATTTTTTGTGCCGGCTTCCATCATCAACATGACGGCTGGTCACGTATCCATGCGATTTGGCTTTAAGGGCCCCAACATTGCTATCGCAACCGCGTGTACAACAGGCTTGCACTGTATTGGTGAAGCTGGCCGAATGATCGAATATGGCGATGCCGATGTGATGGTTGCGGGTGGATCAGAAGCCACCGTTTCTCCCTTGGGGGTAGGGGGCTTTGCTGCGATGCGTGCCTTGAGTACCCGCAATGACGATCCCACAACCGCGTCCAGGCCATGGGACAAAGACCGTGATGGTTTCGTCTTGGGTGAGGGTGGTGGCGTGATGGTGCTAGAAGAATATGAGCACGCCAAAGCCCGTGGTGCAAGGATTTATGCAGAATTAGCGGGCTTTGGAATGAGTGCCGATGCGGGTCACATGACGGCTCCCAATTTAGACGGCCCACGCCGCGCCATGCTCAGTGCCATGCGCAATGCGGGCGTTAACGCTGATCAAATCAATTATTTGAATGCCCACGGAACATCCACCCCGCTGGGAGACACCAACGAGAGTAACGCCATCAAAGCGGCTTTGGGTGACCATGCCAAGAAAACCCTGGTTAACTCCACCAAATCGATGACCGGACACCTGTTGGGCGGTGCCGGTGGGTTGGAGTCTGTTTTCACGGTGCTGGCCATCTACCACCAAAAAAGTCCTCCTACGATCAATATCTTTAACCAAGACTCCGATTGTGATTTGGACTACTGCGCGAATGTCGCGCGTGATGTTCGCATTGATGTCGCCTTGAAAAATAACTTTGGTTTCGGCGGCACGAACGGCGCCTTGGTCTTTAAACGTATCTAGCCTGGCTTTCTGTGCACGGCCCGCCTGCAGTTGCTTGCCTTTTAAGTCGAAGCCCTCAGCCGGCTTACGTGCTTGTCGGTGCGGCTTGTCTGACCGCGTTCATGTTGGCTTGGTTATGGATTCACACTCCCCTATGGACTTGGATCTCGCTGGCGCTTTTGGCATTGTCTTTGAACGCTTTTGCATGGTTCCAGTGGTGGAGATCAGCCGAAGGCGTGTTGCATTGGGACGGTGATCAGTGGCATTGGACGGCATGGTTGCTCTCTCCAGCATGCAGCGTTCAATGGATTTATGATTTCCAGACGTGGGGCTTGGTAAAGATTGGAAATGAGCAGCGGCAAAGTCAATGGCTTTGGTTGCATAAAGGCGCGAATGACCACGAGCGGTGGCAGGCCTTTCGAAGGGCTTTATTGTCCACTCGATCCCTCGCACATGGCTCAAGCCAGCACAATGAAGCGATGGTCCCCCGTTCGAATTTTTGAATTTTGAATTGAGAGTAACTGCAGTCAACCTATGAAAACTCAAACCTTGAATTTTTCTCGCGCCCTTGTGATGGCCTGTGCCACGCTAGCGGCCACTATCGGAATCACCCTATTGCCGATGCAGCACGCTGTTGCGCAGACCCGCGCCCTGCCGGATTTCACCGACTTGGTCGAGCAAGTAGGCCCGTCGGTGGTCAATATTCGAACGCTAGAGCGTGTCGTTCAGCGCCAGCAACAGGGAGCTTCCCCTGCGGATGAAGAGATGTTGGAGTTTTTTAAACGTTTTGGTTTGCCGATGCCTAACATGCCTCGCCAAGCGCCACGCCCCAGCAGTCCCAAACAAGAAGAAGAGCAGCCCCGTGGTGTGGGCTCTGGTTTTATCTTGTCCTCCGATGGCCTGATCATGACCAACGCCCACGTGGTCGACGGTGCAGATGAAGTCATCGTCACTTTGACAGATAAACGCGAATTCAAAGCCAAAATCATTGGAAGCGATCGACGCAGCGATGTCGCGCTGGTCAAGATTGAGGCGAGTGGGCTTCCGGCCGTCAAAGTGGGTGACGTGAACCGTTTGAAAGTAGGCGAGTGGGTGATGGCCATTGGCTCCCCCTTTGGCCTTGAAAATACGGTGACCGCAGGCATTGTGAGTGCTAAACAACGCGACACCGGTGACTTTTTACCCCTGATTCAAACCGACGTAGCCATCAACCCTGGAAACTCAGGCGGGCCGTTGATCAATATGCGCGGTGAAGTCGTTGGTATCAATAGCCAAATCTATTCCCGATCCGGCGGCTTCATGGGGATTTCATTCTCTATACCCATGGATGAAGCAGTGCGCGTGAGCGAACAGCTGAGAACGCAAGGCCGTGTGTCGCGAGGCCGTATTGGTGTACAAATTGGCGCTGTGACCAAGGAGGTTGCGGAGAGTCTTGGCTTGGCCAAACCGCAAGGCGCCTTAGTGACCGGTGTGGAAGTAGGTGCTCCTGCTGAAAAGGCAGGCATTGAGGCCGGTGACGTCATTCTTAAATTTGATGGCAAGGTGATTGAAAAATCAGCGGATCTCCCCCGCATCGTCGGCGCCACCAAACCCGGCACCAAGGCAAATATCAGCCTCTATAGGCGCGGGGCGGTCAAAGAGTTAAGTGTGAGCATTGCTGAGATTGAAGCTGACAAGCCCACAGCCAAAGCGAGCCCCTCTGATAATAAACCCAAAGCAACGGTGACCCAATTCTTTGGCCTGAGCATCAGCGATTTGACGGATGCGCAAAAACAAACGCTCAAGCTCAAAGCGGGAGTGCGTGTGGACGCCGCAGTCGAGGCTGCAGCCCTTGCAGGTCTGCGCGAAGGCGATATTATTTTGTCAATTAACAACGCCCAAACCGCGTCGGTTAAAGAATTAGAGGCCGTTTTGTCAAAGCATGAAAAAAACAAGCCTTTGACCGTTTTGTTCAGGCGTGGAGAGTGGACCCAGTACGCCGTAATTAAGGTAAACCCTTAGAAATCCGGACCAAAGACCCTAAAAATGTGACTTTTTAGGGTCTTTGGGCAAAGAATCAAACCGGTGTTTATTTATTTTTTTAGTTCATACGCGATAAGGGCTTCCATTGTCAGAACTGTACGAACGCCTATTTTGGTTAGAATGGAAGCTTCAAAGTGTGGATTCTTGGAATAAAGCGCAGCATGGAATTCATGATGCGACATGTCCCCAAGTAACCAACAGGCCATCCACACCTTGCCCACTGCGCAAGCCCTCGTTTTGTTAACAAGCTGTGCATAACTTTCCCGTTGTAAGTCCGCAACGCTATTAAATTCTTATTTTTGCCCTGTGCTTTTCGCACTTTTTGCCTACAATGAAGTTCCAACTTTCGCAGTTGCCAAAGACTGTTGGTTCAGGGCGCGTCACTTCAATGACGTGCCCTTTTTTCTTGTTGGTTCTTTTTAATTCAACCACTTGAAGCGCTTCCTTGATGAACCACATCAGAAATTTTTCCATCATTGCTCACATTGACCACGGCAAATCGACCTTGGCTGACCGCTTGATTCAACGCTGCGGTGGGTTAGAGGCGAGAGACATGGAGGCCCAGGTTTTGGACTCGATGGATATTGAAAAAGAGCGCGGGATAACTATCAAGGCGCAGACCGCGGCTTTGAAATACAAAGCCAAAGATGGCCAAGTCTATAACTTGAATTTGATTGATACACCGGGCCACGTGGATTTTTCCTACGAGGTGAGTCGCTCGCTGTCTGCCTGCGAAGGCGCGCTTTTGGTTGTCGATGCAAGCCAAGGGGTTGAAGCCCAAACGGTTGCCAATTGCTACACCGCTTTAGAACTTGGCGTAGAAGTGGTTCCTGTCCTTAACAAGATGGATTTGCCTAATGCGGACCCAGACAATGCACGCGCAGAAGTGGAAGACGTCATTGGGATAGATGCCAGTGAAGCGATTCCCTGCTCGGCCAAAACTGGAATGGGCATTGAAGAAATTTTGGAGGCGATTGTCGCCAAAATTCCTGCGCCCAAAGGCAATCCTGCTGGCCCTTTGCGGGCCATGATTGTTGACAGTTGGTTTGACAGCTACGTTGGCGTGGTGATGTTGGTGCGGGTCGTCGATGGGCGTTTGGCCAAGGGCGAGCGCATCAAAATGATGGCCACCGGGACTATGTATAACGCAGACAACCTCGGCGTTTTTACACCAGCCAATGAACCGCGTGATTCCCTGGAGGCTGGTGAGGTGGGTTACATCATCGCGGGTATTCGTGAGTTGCAGGCTGCGAAAGTCGGCGACACGATTACCTTGATCAAGCAAGGTAGTGGCGGCGCGGCAGCGACTGCGACTACGGCCTTGCCCGGCTTTAAAGAAATACAACCCCAAGTGTTTGCGGGTTTGTACCCTACTGAGGCCAACCAATACGAAGGTTTGCGCGACAGTCTGGAGAAACTCAAACTCAATGATGCGTCTTTGCACTATGAGCCAGAAGTATCCCAAGCGCTGGGTTTTGGGTTTCGCTGTGGGTTCTTGGGCTTGTTGCACATGGAGATTGTTCAAGAACGCTTGGAACGTGAGTTTGACCAAGACCTCATTACCACCGCGCCAAGCGTGGTGTACCAAGTCGTTCAAGCCGACGGAACTGTGCGCATGGTTGAAAACCCTTCCAAAATGCCCGACCAAGGCCGTTTGGAAGAAGTACGCGAGCCCATCGTGACCGTGCATTTGTACATGCCCCAAGAATATGTCGGCTCGGTCATGACACTGGCCAACCAAAAGCGCGGTGTGCAAATGAATATGGCCTACCACGGGCGCCAAGTGATGCTCACCTATGAAATGCCTTTGGGAGAAATTGTTCTCGATTTCTTTGACAAACTTAAATCGGTCAGTCGGGGCTACGCTTCTATGGATTACGAGTTCAAAGAGTATCGCGCCGCGGACGTCGTCAAGGTTGATATTTTGCTCAACGGTGAGAAGGTCGATGCTTTATCCATCATTGTTCACCGCAGCCAAGCCACCTACCGAGGCCGCGCAGTGGTGGGCAAGATGCGGGAGATTATTTCGCGGCAAATGTATGACGTTGCCATTCAAGCCGCCATCGGTGCCAACATCATTGCGCGTGAGACAATCAAAGCCTTGCGAAAGAACGTGTTGGCTAAGTGTTATGGCGGTGACATTTCACGCAAACGCAAACTTTTAGAGAAACAAAAAGCAGGTAAGAAACGCATGAAACAAATTGGATCCGTAGAAGTTCCGCAAGAAGCATTCTTGGCGATTTTGCAGGTGGAAGACTAATGCAAGTCCTCACCTCTTTTGTTCTGGCTGCTTTTGTAGCCTATATCGGCTCGTGGTACGTGGGTTATGTCGAAGGAAACTTCGCCTTGCTGCTTTTCATCGCATCGTCTATCACTGGACTGTATTGGATTGCCGAGCGTTTGTATTTTTGGCCCGCACGACAAAAAGCGGCAGCCCAGTTGAAAGCCAATGACACTGAGCGCCGGGCTAACTTGTTAAAGCAGGGCATCACCCAAGTCGACGGAAATATTGCCCAAGCGCAGGCCCATATTCTGGCTCAACCTTGGTGGCTGGATTGGACCGCAGGTCTATTTCCTGTGATTATTTCGGTTTTTTTCTTGCGGTCT
>Ga0247844_1002808_pt1 | contig 27397 bp, 24 predicted proteins | sample LaCtaG_FD_192421 | JGI IMG/M metagenome (GOLD analysis project Ga0247844, IMG submission 192421) | Freshwater microbial communities from meromictic Lake La Cruz, Castile-La Mancha, Spain - LaCruzMarch201714.5m_1 | ecosystem: Environmental > Aquatic > Freshwater > Lake | place: Spain: Castile-La...
TCGCATGCGCCGGGCATAGCGAAAAACTGCATCGCGGTCGTCGATGTTCGGAAACACGCTGGCAAGCGGCGAAACCTGGGCCGCGCGGGCGGCGTTGACCAGTTGGCCGTGGGCGAAAGCGGTCTCGTTGCCGCTTTCCGATCGTTCCGCCCGGATCTCGGTGGCATAGTCTTCCAACCCGATTGCGAGGGCCACGATTCGTGGGGACGACTTGGCGATTGCGTAGGCGTTTTGAATGCCTAACGGAGTTTCCAGCAAGGGAATCAAGAGGGTTTCTAGTTCTAAGGAATCGAGCAGAGCGGCGATGCTGAGGATCGTTTCCGGTTCTTCAACTTTCGGAACCAGCACGGCTTCGATGCCTTGCGGCGCGATGGCGGCGAGATCCTCCAGGCCTTCGGGACCGTCATTGATGCGGATAATCCGCTCACACCCGGGCCACTCCAAAGTGGCAAAAGCACGTCGTACAAGGGCACGCGCCGCCCATTTGGCATCGGGCGAAACGGAATCCTCAAGGTCGAGAATCAACCCATCTGGACCGTAGAGCCCCGCATTGGCGAACTGCTTCGGCCCGTTCCCGGGAACATAAAGCCGCGTTCGGCGTAGACGATGGCGATCCGGGCGACGCCGGGAAGCTGGCAACTCGGGAAGCGGCACACACAGAAACGCGCAGAGGGCGGCTTCCATTCGGGCCTCAACGACGAACGGCAGCGCGCCGGAATCGTGGATTTCCAGGTGAACCCCAGGGTTTCCGAACGCGGCTAAGGTCGAAGTGATTTGCCGCCGCAGCGAAGCGCCGTAAATCGCCTCGACCGAAGTTGTCAGCGAGAATCCCGCGCGGGGTGCGTCCGTGACGGCCACCCAGGCGTCCGCCCGCACGTTCAATCCTCTCTCTCCTGCAGTAATCATTGCCATGCTATTTGTAACCATGTGGTGCGCCAAGCCCCCTCGTGCCGGCCCCCGGCACGGTAGTAGGGCAGAAACAGAATCGGGGTTCGCCCCGGTGCGTAGAAGCGAATTTCGTCGTTTTCGAGCCGAAACGGCGCTTCCGGCGTGAGACGCGGAATCCGGAGGGTTTCCTCTTTTCGGTAGCCGTCGATTAGCCCGGTCGCGTAAACCCACGGTCCCCGCGCGACGTAGGCGTAGTCCATCCGCACGACTTCCTGGCCGTGGTGATCGACTGAGTAGGTCAACGGAACGACGCGAATGGGAGTGTTGATCTCCCAGCTCAGTTCGTCGCCGGTTGCCCATTCGCGACTGATCTGGAGATACCCGTCTTGAATCACGGCGTCGTTCGGCTCGCCGTTAAGGGTGATCGACAGGATTTGCGCGCCTTCCGGCACCCTGACTTTCAAGGTGAGTTCGGTTTCTGCAGCTGTCTTGAAATGAATTGCTCGTTCGGAGATTTCTAGCGCTAAGCCGATTTGCTCAAACTGCACTTCCGCCGGGTGCAGAAGGTTGACGAAGACCTCGTTCTCAAAGACCGTTGCAACCATGCCGGAGGCTTGTTCCAATGCCATCGCTCCGCTGGATCGGCAGCATGCCCAGTGGTAGGTGTTGTTTCGTCGCCCGTTCGGGAATGTGAAATAGACCCAATCGCGCCCATTTTCGTCGAGTGCTCCAAGGAGAGTATTGAGGAGTGTCCGCTCAAAAGCCGCCGCGAACCTCGCCTCGCCGGTGATCTTGAATAACTCTCGGCAGAGCGCCATCCACGAGGCGGCGGCGCAGGTTTCGGTCATCCCGTACGGCGAGAAAAAGCCCTTCGCGTTGAAGACTTCCTTGTGTCCCGCGACGCCGCCCCAAGGCCCGCCGAGGGGCGACAGGTGAAACTCGGCGATGTTCAACCACCGCCGGATGGCGGCGTCCAAGTACCGTCGCTTGCCGGTTGCACGGTACAGGGCAACAATGCCGGTGACGCACCACAGAAGCTGGTACGCCTTGCCGGTGCCGATCTCGGCGGCATCGTCTTTGCTGAGAAAGCCCAGCCGCGACTCCATTTCCTCGACCGTTCGCGCGGCAAGGTCGGCAAAGCGCGGATCGCCGGTCGCCACGGTGAGTTCGGCCAGGGGCTCAATCGCCACCGCCGAACTCAGACCGGCATGGTTGCCCAGGTCGAGAAGAGACCGCTCGGCAAACGTGGTCAGCATCAGCTCTCCGATGCAAACGGCCGGTTCGATCGCCCCCGCACGCAGCAGCCCCATCATCGTCCAGGCGTGCACCCAGACGTCCCACGTGCGCACTTTTTCCGACGATGTTTCGGTCATTCGCCAAGCCGCGTCGTGGGCGTACGTGCCGGCATAGCCGCTGGGTTCTTGGTTCTGGGAGACGAAATCGACGACGGCGCGGATTCGCTCCGTGAGGACCGGATCGCCGGTGCGTTGCGCCGCATGGCTCGCCGCAACGAGCCACTTGCCCAAGTGCTCGCCGTACCATCCGCCCGGATCGGAAACCTCGCGCGCCTCGGGCGAGAACATGACGACCGGCTCGCTGGATTCGTCCACGATGAACTCTCTCAGTCGACCCTCAAGGCTGTCGCGAACGGCGTCGCCGACCGGCCCCGGACGCCACGTGACTCGGTCTGCCGGACGGTGGCTCATGCCGGCCTCACTTGCAGCGTGCCAACTCCGAGCGCACCGCTGTCGACCGCGTATCCGACGGCGCCAGAGGGATACGTGTCGTCGTAAGCTTGTATTAACAATACATCGTCGATCGATATGTAAAATCGATCACCGACGGCTTCGAACTCCACGCGGTACGTTTCGTACGGCTTCCAGCCCCAATCGGCGGTTTCCAGGACGGTTGGTTCGGCACCCAATCGCACCAACTGCACTTCGCCGGGAGGGCCGAACATCAGCAGGTAACCCCGCCGCATGCCCTGTAGGCGGACTCCCAGGCCGCCGGCAACCGCCATGCGCGGCGTGATGTCTGCGGTAACGATGTAGTTGTCCCACTCCCGCGTGCCCTGCATCAGCAGCCCGAGGCCATCGTTTTGGACCACAACGCCGGTCGGATCGAGTCGGTAAACCGCGTTCGTCCATGCGCGCTGCGCCATCGTGCCGGGAAGGATGGGCCACGCGGTCGTGGGCACGCCTTGCAAATCGAGCCAGTCCAGCACACCGTCGCCTTCAATCCCGATCTCGTGAATCGGGTAGCCGCCGGTGTCGGGCACGAGCCAAATCACCACCCCATCTTCGAACGGCGGCCCCTCGATGGAAACCGACTCATCGGCCGCGTTGTAGTGCGACAGGAACAGCCGACCCGAGCCTGAGCGCAAGCGCGCGGTGACGGCTTGACCTGGATAGAGCGTCGGGCTCGCGATGAGTTGGTACCCCGAGACGAAATCCTTCATGTCCGGCGGGATGAACGTCGGCGTGGATACTCGGCCGACAAACCGCAAGCCGCCGCTTTCGTGCGTGCCCGGCCTCCAACCCTGCACGCTGCCGGGCAGCGAAAAATCGAACCGTGGCCTCGGAGCGAGTGGCGGTAGTCCGTTAAGCTGACGCCCGGCATCGACGACCGCGTAGGTCTCGCGAACCGCGTCGGTGATCGAACCGCCGCCGTCGGCCGAAGGAAGATACAGCCGATCCGCGACCGGTTCCCGCCACCGTTCGTCAATTCCGGCAAGCCCGTTTCGGATGCCGAGAATGCAGCCGACGTTGCCGGAGTTGCAGTCCGTGTCCCACCCGCAGGTGTTCACGATGCTGAGCGATCTATCAAAATCACCCGCGCCGTGCAGCAGCGCCAGGATGACCAGACCGTGGTTCGGCACGACGTGGCAGATTCCAGGGTACCGATCGTAGCCGTATTCGGCCTCCAGCCGGTCGCGCGAAGCGCGCCAGTCTTCGCCGGTTGCATGCCACTGTCGCAGGTCGTCAATGAGCCGACGAATCACGCAATCGGCGGGAATCAATCCGAGCGCCGTGTCGAGCAGAACATCCAAGTCCGATTCGGCAAAGGCCGCCGAAGCGAGAGCTGCCACCACTTGGGCGGCGTAAACCGCTTCGCCGTCGTGACTCACTCGTGCCGCGCGGGCGGCCAAATCGGCAGCGCGGGCAGGCTGCCCGGGCCAAACCATCGCCCAGCCCTCGATAAAGATTTGCGCGCCGATTTGCTCGGACGTCACGACTCCGTTGGTCGCCGCCGATCCGCTCTCGGGCGCGCTCAGGCCGTCCTTCAGGCGAAGGTAGGCGGTGTGCTCCGTGGAATGGCCCATGCCGCCCCACCAGAGAATCGTCTTTCCTTCGATGATTGAGTTCAGCCAGGTTTCGCCGATTTGGGCCGACGTGATGTCCGGATTGAATCCGTGGTCCCGCAAAGCGCGGAGAAAGATGAACGTGCCGCTGATGTCATCGTCCGTGATCACGAGTCGTCGGCCGCGCGCCTCATGAATGTAACCCGTGATTTCGCCGAAGGTCGCTGCGATACGCTCGTGGGTCCAGTTCTCGACGGGACGACCGAGGTAGACCCCGATCAGCTTGCCAAGGACGCCCGCATAGACTCTCTCTAGATAATCGTGTGGAATCATGATTTCTTCAACAGTCGCAGCGCGATGGGCCGCTTGCCGGTGACCATTTCCACACGGGCGGTGACCTTTCGGCCGGCTACGTCGGCGCGTCGAACCGCTTCGATGAGGAACTCTGGCGGTTGTTTTAGGCGAACGCCCGCCTCAAAAGATCGGGAGACCATAGCGCCGGCGAGTTCGCTTGCCATGCCTTCGCCTGCCGGACCGGCCTTTAGCTTGACCAAGAATCGCAGATTTTCGACCCCGGCAATCTGCGCCGTGGAGCCATCGATCTTCTTCACGGCGCGATTTAGGGTTCCGTCCTGGGCAAGTTTGCGCGCGCTTTCGTAGACGTTGGGCGGGAGGTCGGCGACCTGGATGGTTGCCGCCGGAGTGCCGGAAATGACCTCGGCGTCCAACACCAGACTGCCAACCGGATCGAGCGCAACGGATTCTCCCGACGGCGTGGCCGAGTCAAACCGCGTCGTCGCATCGACCTGAACCTCCGTGACTTCCGTCACGGCAAGCGGAATGTCATCCCGCACCCGGACGCCGCGCCCCACCAGATCCTTCGAAATAGCATCTTTGAGCTCCTTCCCGAGGATCGAGCCGCTGATCGAATCGGTGCCCCGAAACAGAACTCCTGCGTCCGGCTCGATGGAGATCGACGTGATTCGGGTCGGTTGCCCAACGGCCGCCTGAGATACGGTCTGACCGGCAAGGCTTGCGGCAAGCCTGAGGTCGGAATAATCGACGATCTGGGCGAGTGGCTCTTCCGCCTCTGCCGTTTCTGCTACCTGGCGAAAAACTCCGGCGACCGGTGCGGCGACAGTTTGCGGGACCGGTTTGGGGCAGAGCAACAGGAGCCGACGCACTTCTTCGGTCTCGCCCACCCGGTTACGCAATGTCTGCACGGCCTCCCAAGCCGCGTACTGTGCGACAAAATCACCCCGAACCACCCGCATCAGCGGTTGCCCCTTGGTCACCGCCTGCTGATCCTCAACGAGGTACTCGGTAACCCGGGTTGTTTCTGCCGCGTTCAACGGTACCGAGAACGGCACGATTTGAACCTTATCTGCGGTCACGAGGTCCTCAACCGAGTAGTTGAACGCGAGGATAAACGCGGCGAACACGCCCGCGACCAACGCATAGCCAGCGCGTTCCAACGTTCGCATGTATCGCGAGTAGAAGCGCCGCTGCCAACGACTTTGGGCACGCCATTCTGGGGGGAAAACACTCTTCATACAAGAACCTCGGTCGGCAAAGCGCGGTAGCGTCGCTGGAGCTCAGAGTACAGCCCGTCGCGCGAGAGCAGTTCTGTGTGGGTGCCTCGTTCGACAACTTGGCCCCGGTCGAGCACCAGGATTTCGTCGGCATCGATCACGGTGCCAAGCCGGTGGGTGACGAGTAGGCTTGCGCGTCCCGCGGAAACCCGGCGTAGCGTCGCCATCACGCCGACCTCGGTTTTAGCATCGAGCGCGGAAGTTGGCTCATCCAGCAATAGCAACGGAGCATCGACAATGAGAGCCCGGACGATGCCGAGCCGTTGGCGCTGTCCAACCGACAGCGCGAGCCCGCCCTCCAGGTCTTGGTCTAGCCCGTCGGGAAGTGTGTCGAACCACGGCCCGAGGTCGGCCTCGCGGATCGCCGCCTCCATGGCTTCCGGCGTGGCGTCTGGCGAGACCACCCGCAGGTTGTCGGCAAGGCTCCCGCCAAAAACAAACGTATCTTGCATTACGGTTCCACAGCTTCGAAGGAACGAGTTTCGGTCCACATCTTTCAGGTCGTGTCCATCGACAAGCACGCGCCCTCGGGCTGGGTCATGGAATCGCAGAACAAGCCCCAGCAGCGTGCTCTTGCCAGCGCCGCTCGGGCCGACAACGGCGACTTTTCGGCCCGGCCGTAACTCCAGATTGACGTCCTGCAACACCGGGCCAACGTCCGGACGGTCAAATCCTACGGATTCTAAGCGCACGGTCCCGGTGAAGTCTTTCAGAATGTGGGCGTTCGGTTTATCCTTAACTTGAGGGACGGTTTGCATGATCTGCATCATGCGTTCCGCCGAAACCATCGTTTGCCATATCCAACATCCAAAGTTTACGATCTTCTCAATGGGAACCGGCAGCCGCTTGAGGTAGGCGATCATCGGAACCGTCATGCCAAGCGTCATTTCGCCAAAAACCACGCGCCGGGCAACCCAAAGATAGATCGTGGTTTCTTTGAGAAACGGCAGAAGCTTCTGCGTCGTGAACTCAAAGCCAACCAAAATCATGTAGCCTTGAGCGGCAACGCGCTGAACCGCGACGCTGACTTTTCCGTTACGTCGAACCTCGCGACGGGTGCGGCCGAGCGCCTTGATCGCCGAAAAAGACGCGGCGGCCTGCAAAATTCCGGCATCGCGAAGCTCGCAAAACCGGAGCCGCCGCCGGTCGAGGATGCGGCCAAAGTGGGTGACCCAAACAAAGAGAATCGTCCACGGAACCAGGAACGCGAGGACGATGAAGGTCAGAATCCGGTCAACGTAGATGGCGGCGGCAAGGATCAACCCGAACTCCACCAGCATGGTCAGGGTCGGCAGGATCCGCACCAGCATGTGGGCGATCCGGTCTGCGTCGGTGGTAATGCGAAAAGCCTGCTGCCCGACCGGGAGCGACTCCACCGTATCCAGCGACAGTGTTTGGAGGTGACCATAGAGGCGCCGCCGGATGTTTAGCCCGATGAGCATTTCCGTGGAGTTATAGAGAAAAGTGCGCATCGCCGTGAGTGCATAGACCAACGCCAACAGCCCAGCCACGGCGGCCGCGATCTTCAATGCCAGTGCGGTGTCCCCGGAGGGAAAAGCCTGGTCGAGGATTGCCTTGCCGAACCAGGGCGTGGCCAGATTCACCAAAACGATGGCGATGTCGATGAGGCAAACGAGAATCAGGCGCGGCAACTGCGGGCGCAGAAACTGCAAGACGAAGACAAACGCCTTCCAGGAGTTGCGCCGAAAGCCAAAGCCTTCGGTTAGGGCCTCGCGTTCGGTCACGCCAGCCCCATGCCGTGGGCTTGCTCGCGCCAAAGATCTCGGTACAGGCCGGGCACCGCGACGAGTTCTTCGTGGCTCCCGATTTGGACAATTTCGCCAGCATCCAAGACAACGATCCGGTCGCAGCCGGCGACTGCCTTAAGGCGGTGGGCGATGGAGACGATGGTGAGCTGCGATCGAAGCGCTTCGATGGACCGCAGGACGCCGTCCTCGGTTGTGGGATCCAGGCTCGCCGTCGCCTCATCCAAAAACAGGATTCTTGGTTCGCGAACCAACGCCCGGGCGATGCCAATTCGCTGGCGCTCGCCGCCCGAGATAGCATGGCCCTCGCCTAATTCCGTGTTCAGACCCTGCGGTAGGCGGTCCGCGAAGAGGGACACGCCGGACTGCTCGATCGCGAGGGAAAGGGATTCGGGCCTTGCCCACGGATCGCCGAACATCACGTTTTCCAGGATCGTGCCGGAGTAGATCGTCGTCAGCTGCGGAACCGTCGCGGTCTTCTCCAGAAGACTTTGTAGCTTGATGTCGTTGACTTCGTGGCCATCGTATCGAATCGAGCCGCTCTCGGCTCGAAACAGCCGCAACGCGAGCGCGATCATCGAGCTCTTCCCGGCGCCACTCGGACCCACGATTCCGACATATTCACCGGGGGCGATATCCAGGCTCAGATTCTTTAGGACCGGGCGACCGGGTTCGTAGGAAAACGCGACGTTAGAGAACTGCAACGCGCCCGAGATGGGCGGAATTTCGACCGCACCCGGCTTGTCTTCAAGAGTCGCGGGAGCCTCCAATGTTTCGAGAACGCGCTGCGCCGGAACCAGCTGCATTCGGAGCAGTTGGAAGATTCCGACGAGTCGCTCAAGTGGGATTTGGGCGGCCTCGACCAGCAAGAATGTGGCGAGCCAGTCACCGATTGTGGCGCGGCCTTCGAGGATCCGCAGCGCAACGTAAACGTAAATCGAGCCGGCGAAAACCCAGCGAAGGCCGGCCTGAACCACGTTCTGGGTGATGACCAAATCGCCGACGAGGCCGACGCCCTTTCGCCGCGTGTTTGCGGCGGCGGAATGAAAACGCACCAGTTGGCGTCGAACGCGGCCAAACGCCTTTAGGGTTCGAAGGCCCGCGATGGAGTCTCGTAGCACGCCGGTTTCGAACTCGGTTCGGGCTTTGAATCGAAACGCAGTCCGCCGAACGCGGCCAAACATGTAGTGACTCACCAGCGCGAAGGGAACAACGTACGCGATCAGGGCAACGCTCAGAACGGGGTCGATGAGGAACAAAAGCACCGCCCCCCAGAGCAGGGCATACACGGTTTCGACCAGGAGCGGTGCCGACCGGAAGAACATGCCCATCAGGCCGGGGTCGTACGGATCGACGTCATTCGAATAGAATGCGACGGCAACTTCCTGGCCCCCGACGGCGGGCCGGAACATCGAGACCATGTCGGTGGTGGCGCGGAAGAGGTGCTCGCCTGGCGTGCGTCGGCTGAGAAAGCCAAGCGGAAGTCGGTGTAGGTGGCGGTAGAAGGCGATTCGGACATCGAAGGTCGATCGCATCGACCCATACCATTCCAGCACTTCGCGCCAAGTGGAGAGTACGGCGCTACTGAACCAGAAAATGGCTTGCAGACCGACGATACGAAGGACCGTTCCCCAGCGCTCTTCGACGGTGAGGTTCGTCGCAAGAAGGGCTTGGTTCGTTACGTCACGCGTAAGGAATACGGCGAATGCCGCCAGCGGTACCGAAAAGAGGAGCAGCGCAAGCGAGAGAAATAGTTTGCCCCGGTATGGCCGGGCGAAACGCCAAAACCGCCGCAACGTGCGGACGGCATCGCGAAGGGGCAAATGGGGATCGTCCCCGTCGATCGTGCGCGCGTTCATGGATGATGCGTGGCAAAGAGTGCCGCCAGTCGGCGGCACTCATGAGTTGTTCCCAAGCTCAGGGCTTAGGAGAGCGGGGCACGTCGGGATCTTCCAGCCTTTCTGCCGAGATCGTCGCCGGATCGGTTTGTTCCGGCGGCTTCAGCAGGCTGTTGTAGAGAAAGAACCCAACGATCAGGAGCACGACAACAACCGCGCCCCCGATGAGTGCAGGAGGGATCTCTTTCGACTTCAATTGACTGGGTCCCGCCACAGTCCCCAGTACGTGATGTCGAACGGCATTCGGATCTCGCTCGTCGTCGGAGGATAGGCGCAGGCGTCGGATTCGGCGTTGGTCCGGTTGAGGATCATGACCTTACCGACCGGAACCTTACCGGCGTGCGAGTCGCCGTAGGAAGTCACGATCTGGTCGCGGTGGAACTTGTTCGCGGCAACCCAAACGCGGTTGAAGCGGCTTACGCCCGTTGCGCCCGGCGTGATGTTCGGGCAGGCGGCTTCGTCGGTGTTCCATCGGAAGCCAAGGTTCGGGTTCAAGAAGTCGGCCGTAATCATGTAGGCCGCTCGCTGAGCGATGTTCTCTTGGGCGGAAGCGATTCGATACGAGCGGACGAAGTCCGTCGGCGTTTCCCAGCTCGACCAACCGTTTCGGTTGAGCGTCAGGGTGACCAGGCTCTGCCAGGAGACATCGTTACCGGTGTCCGTCCGAACCGTCTTGCCGCGTGCGGCATCGAACATGAGGTCCTTATTCTTCATGTACGGCATTACGATTTCGGCCCAGCCGGCTTGGCCGCTCGGGCTCCAGAGGGCGCCCGTGCCTGGGTTCGTCGTCGGAACGGGGAACTGGTGCGGGTGCACCACGTCGTCGCTGTCGCTGAGATACATCTGACCGGCGGTGCCGATCTGCTTCAGGTTCGAAAGGGTGGCCGTGGTTTTGGCGGCGGCCTTTGCCTGGGCGAAAACGGGGAACAGAATGGCGGCGAGGATTGCGATGATCGCAATAACGACGAGGAGCTCGATGAGCGTGAATGCGGATTGGCGATTGTTTCTGGTCATGGCGCTACTTTGCGGGAGTTACCGGATATGGAGTCTGGAAAGGACGGCCGGGCCGTCATAGACGTTTTTATCTGCTGGCCAGACCACGGACTTGTTGAGGGCCCCCGGGCTAAACCAAACGTTTGTTTAATATACTATGAATCGAACGGGATGGGCAAAAAATCTTGATTTATCGGACTAAGCCGACGGCCCCTCTCGCATCCTTGGGGTCACGATGATGGCAAAACGTCCGGCAACGCTAAAAGAGGTTGCCGCCCGCGTAGGCGTCGGGCCGTCGACCGCCTCGGTCGTGTTGAACGGCGCGAAGTCCGGCACGAAGGTGTCGCAGAAAACACGCGAGGCTATCCTGCGTGTTGCCCGCGAACTCAACTATCGCCCGAACGTCCTTGCGCGTTCCCTTCGCCGCCAGCGCACCGGCATCATCGGCTTCTTTTCCGGTTACGACGGCATCGACCCCCGAAACGGACATATTGCCGAGCTACTCTATGGTGTCCAGACCGGTTGCGCCAGCCAAGGTTTGGACCTCTTGCTTTACACTGCGAACGCCAACCATTCGGCGGAGCAGATCGTGGCCAGTCTGGCCGATGGTCGGCTGGATGGATTGCTCGTCACCGCGTTGCCGGGACACCCGATCATGCGGCTGCTGGCGCAGGAGTCGCTGCCGGTAGTGGCCATCGCCGACCGCGTTCCCGGAATCGCCTCGATTCTCGCCGACACGGAGCTTGCCGGGCGGCTTCAGGCGCAACATCTTTACTCGCGCGGGCATCGGAATGTGCTGTTGGTTCCGTCGGACTTCCCGTTCCCTTCTGCCTTAGAGCGGCAAATGACCTTTCTGGAAGAAGCCGGGCGGCTCGGGATGCGGGTCGAGCTGGGAAGCCCGGTCGCGGGCCACGTTCCCCGCTCGAAGCTCGATCCGGCGGTACTCCGACGAGACGAACGAATCTTGGAGCTTCTTCGACGGCCTTCGGAGCTGACGGCGCTGGTGTGTTGGGACGACCACGCGGCCTACCGGCTTGCGTCCGCCGTCACGGCTTCGGGGCTACGGGTGCCCGGCGATGTGGCGATCATGGGATACAACGGCGACCAGGCGTCGGCAGAACTTCGTTGGCAGCTGACGACGATTCGCGCGCCGTGGGACGCGATGGGTGCGGCTGCCGTGGCCGCACTTCAATCGGCGACAGAAGGCAACCCTCCACCGGAATCGACGACGCTTCCCGTCGAGTTGGTGGTCGGCAGCACGACGTGACCCTTACGGCGCGTTTAGGTTCAGGTGGTAGCGCGTGTGGCGATTCTCGCCGGTTCGGCTTAAGGCCCCCTTTTCCACCAGATCCGAAAGATCGCGGGTGGTGGTGGCGGGCGGCGCGCCGGTGATCTTCGCATAGTTTCCCGCGCTCAGCCCGCCCTTAAAGCCGTCCGGGCCCTCCTGAAACATCCGTCGCAGGGCCTTTTCCTGCCGAGGGTTCAGCTGCCCGCGTAACCGATCGAACAGCTGCGTTTTGGCGAGGATGAACTCCACCATATTGGTCGTGCTTCGCTGGGCTTCCAGGGCGGCATCGCCGAACCACAATAGCCATTCGGTGACTTCCATTGTGCGGCTGGCCCGCTCAAGGGAGTCATAGTAGGCTCTGCGGCGGCTCAGAATGACGGATGCCAAAGAGGTGTAGGTTGGGCGGCCGAGATTCTGCGCGATCGCTTTTTCTGAGATAGCTCTGCCCAGACGACCATTTCCATCGGCAAAGGGGTGGATGCTCTCAAAATACAGGTGCGCGATGCCGGCTCGGGTCAGGGCGGGGAGCGGGCTTGCCGCGTTGAACCACGCCAAGAAAGTGTTCATCTCATCCGGTACTCGGCTGGATGGTGGCGCTTCGAAATGAACGGTCGGAGCATCCGGGAAGCGTCCCGCCGAGACAATTTGCATGGGTTCTTCGGTGGTTCGATACTGGCCAATTTCGGAGAGGTCCATGCGCCCGGCCATCAAAGAGCGGTGCCACGAAAAAAGCGTTTCGTGATGCAGTGGATTGGCATAGCTGCGGTAGGCGTCGACCATGATTTCCGCGATCCCTTGCTCGGCGGGAGGAACGCGTCGCGGTTCGGTTGCGATGCCGAGCTGCCGCTTGATGGACGACTGCACGCTTGCCCGGTCCAGCGTTTCCCCTTCGATTTCGGACGTGGTCATTGCCTCGTTGCTCAGAGATTCCATCACCAGTTCGTCCTGGTCGCGGGCCTCGAGATGCTTAAAGACGCCGGCTAGCTCGCCCGAGCCGAGGAGGAACCGTTGTTCTAGCGGAGCCAATTCGGCGGCATCCCACGCGAAGTCCGGCCACTCCGCTAGCTCCCAGTTCCAGGCCATGATCGATTGCATCTCGTTCTATCGATCATTTTAGCCCAGTTTTATGATCGATAGAACCGTATTCTATCGATCACTCTACTGGCTTGGCGTTGGGAATTTTCCAAACGGATTCAGGGCGATCGCTCCGATGAGCGTGATCGCAAGCCCGAAAGCCGGGTTGAATCGGACCTTGAATCGGCGGATGGCCGTGTGCATTACTGCGTACAGAAGTCCGAACTCCGTTGCGTGCCACCCTTTGACGAAGAGCCACCAACTCCGCTCCCAAAAGGCGAGGAACTGCGCCCGCTCGATGGGAAGCACTGACGTGACGGCGGTGGCCAGTTGCGGGACGGTGACGACCGTGCCGGATGTGGCCCAAATGAGCAGCCCCCAGACGATTGCGACCCCGGCTAGAATCTTTAGCTTTGGGTCTAGGGCCCGAAACCCATCCGCGCACTTCTGCTTCACCGACCGGAATGTGTTCTTGCCAAAACCTGAAGGCATGATCGTTGATTATGCGCCGGAGCATTCGATAGGGGTCGAGTGCGATTGGTCACCGTGGACGCTTTTGCCTCGGTGACAAGTGCTTGTAGACCCACGCCGAACACGGGTCCACGTATGACGCATGGGTGCCACTGGTCAACAGGGAGGCTTTTGCCAATGTGACTAGTGCCTACCGACCCATAAACAGCCGAACACGGGTGATGCCGGAAAAAACCTCCGGCCTCACCCGTACCACCTATAACTAGTGGGCGGAATCGGACGAGGGCCCAAATATTCTGATCTCACATATATTTCTCAAGGCCGAGTCACGTTCAGTCGCCTGAATGCTTTAAATTGCCGAGCTGCACCAACGCTTCCGCCACTGCTCTCCTAACCCGAGACTCCTCGGCCCACGTATCTAGATCATCCGAGGGACGCGACTTGGCCTCGATCAGAGCGGGAACCGCGCGAATGTCGCCGAGTTTGCCAAGAGCCATGGCGGTGTTTCGGCGGTTCATGAACGGCATATCTGAACCGAGAATCGCCACTAAGTGCGGTAGGGCCTCCGGTGCGTTCGAGCGGCAAAGGGCGTCGACAGCGGCAAAGGGCAGGAGGAATTCTGAACTCTTGATCCACTTCGCCAACTTCGAAATTGCCTCCTTGCGCTCTATAGGGTCGGGTGTCGTTCTCGCGATAAGTCCGTATGCGGCCAGCTGCACACCCTCTGCCGGGTCGATGGTTAACGTTCGGGCTATGGAAAGTGCTTCTTCTGCCTCGAGGATGGTCAACGCTTCGAGCGTCTCGCTCTTGTCGTACTCCCTCTTCGAGGTTAGCCATGGGAGCAGCACCGGAATGTCAGTCTTCCGGTTCAGTTGTCGCAGGGCCGGCGCGATCATCGACATCGTTCAAAACGTTTCTAAGCGCGCTTTGCCAACAGTTGAAACTGAATTAGATGAGGCCGCGAATTGAACCCAAAAACGTCGTCCCTGAATCTTGGTCCCGGCATAAGTCCGTCTGTGTGCGTGCGTGGCATTTGACTTTCGGAAACTGATTCCCTGGCGGCGGCCGCCGACGAAGCCGCTCGGGCGTACGGGCGAGCAGCGGTATGCGGCGCCGGGCGGTTCGGGGAAAGATCGACGTCCGGTCCAGGCGCAACGGCTGGACTCGATTTCGATTCGGCAGCTTGACGAGGCCCGGTTCTATCCCGTCGTCCGAGACGCCTTTGCGACGATTCGGACCCCGGTGACCCGGGCGAACTTCCATTTTGCCTGCGCGGATCCGGTGATCGCCGATCTCGCAATGCAGGAGCTCGGAGGGTGCATTCGGCCGCTTTTGCAGTCGCTGATGCGCGGCGCCCTGGAGTTTGGCTACCAGGTCGTTGAGAAGCGGTGGACGCCCAAGTTTGACGTCACGCTCACCACGGGCCAGGCGGGCTCGGGCCAGGCGGAGCGGTTCTTCCCGTTCATCTGGACGATCCGGCGGTTCGCCTCGTTTGATCCCTCGGACACTCGGTTGCAGGTGAACACCCGGACCGGCGACTTTGCGGGCGTCATCCAGCACATCGGCGGCGGGCCAGTCGTGCCGGCGTCGCGATGCATCCACTTTGTCAACGATCAGGAGTTCGACGGCCTCTACGGCGTGGCCCGGACGAAGGCGGCGATCCCGTACATCGAGCTGGCCAAGAGCATCTACGACGACATGGCCCTCTACTCGCGCCGCTTTGCGGTTCCCTACCGGAAAGGGCGGTACAAGCCCGGTTTCTACGTTGCGGGCGAGGGCGAGAATGGCGACGAGATTCGCGGTGAGAACGGCGACCTGTTGAATTCTTACCTGGCCGGGATGGAGAGCGGGCAAGACGTCGCGTTGCCGTCCGAGTTCCACGAGAGCGGGAATCCTTACTGGGACATCGAGTTCCTCCAGGCCACCGGTGAGGACAGCTACATCGAGAAGCTGGCCCACGTCAACGACATGATCCGGATGGCGGTGGTGGTGCCCGAGATGGCCTCGTCGTCGTCGCCTGACACCGGAACCTACAACCTGGGTGAGACCCAGATCGATCTCTTCCTCGAGAACATCGAGGCTTACCTGGATCAGTGCAAGGAGGTCATCGACGCCCAGCTGCTTCGGGACTTCGTGTTCTACAACTTCGGGCCAGGATCTCCGCCGCTCACGATCGTCTTCGAGCCCATCAACGCCAAGGTGAAGGCGCAGCTGCTGAACGGCCTCATCGCTATGCTCACCCAGGGCGTCCCGATCTCGGACGCGGACGGCAATGAGATGAACGTGGACTGGCCAAAGCTGGCCCAGGACAACGGCGTGCCGGTGAGCATGGCGCCGGTGAGATCGATCGCGGATCAGCTGCGAAGCGCGGCCGAGCAACGGATGGCGGAGCTTTCGGAAGTCCGTCTGGAGCAGGCGCGCGACCCGGATGGCAAGTTCGCCTCGGGTCCGGGTGGAGCAAGAGGGGGCAAAGACCCTAAAGAAACAGATATTCGGCGCCATCCGGAGTTCACCGAGGCGGACGTTGTAAACGGCGAAGAGCCCACGGGCTACGGGCTTGTTGGTCCTCAGTACAGCCAATTCTCAGGAGCCCCGGAAAAGGCAATTCGACACCTGCTGGAGGCACGGACCGGTGAGGTGCCAGGAGCGCTATCACACCCGGAGATTGGCCCGATCGATCTCGTTTTCGGCGGACCGAAGTTTGGATTGATGCACATCGCCGAGAAGCATCCAGAAGTCCTGGGCGACTTACAGCAAATCATCGCCACGCTTCCCGTTTCTTCGGCTAGATCCAGCGGAGAAAGTTACTGGATGGAAAATGACGCGTACCGCGCAACCGTGAAGAAGAATTGGGGAATTGACAAAGCCGCGAAAACTTGGCTGCTGACGGCTTTTGAAAAGAAAGGGTCGGATGGGTGATCGTGGACCAGTTAGCGATGATCCGCGTCTACGCTTCGGGGCCGACACTTAGTTGTCCTTCGAAGGGTGCCACCCGACAACTTGAGGATACCAAACAATGAGCGAATCGACCATCACAATCAGCACTTTGACCCTGCCTTCCGGCGCGGTTTACGTGTTCTCGGAGCCGGGGCGGCCGGAGGTTCTTGCACACGCCGAGCCGGAACTTGCGGAATCGCTTGCTACCCTCCAGGCGCGAGAGGCGGCCTTGCGGGAGAATGCGGAGCTGGTGGAAGATCAGGTTTTCAGCTTCCGGGTGCCGACGCTCCTGGAGGAGCTCTCGGCGTCCCGAGCGGCGACGTCCCGGAACGCCGAAGGTGAGCCGGTTGTGGATCAGACGGAGGCAGACATGCGTCTGGTGGCGGTTGCGATCTCGCTTTCCTACGACGAATACCTTGCGCTGCCGAGCGGGGTGGCTGCGGCCCTCTACCACCGTGTCATGGCCCGGATCCACCTGACGGAGGCCGAGCTCGATTTTTTCGCTACGAGGGTCACCGGAGGGGCATCGCGTCGGTGACCAAGTCGCCGATTAAGGGGTATTTGCCCGAGCAAGCTCTTTTCTCGGCGATGGTGGCGGGCATCTGGATGCCGGAGTGGCTTCACCTGGACATCGTTCTTGCGTCGCGGTTGACGGCGCTGTGGAACGGTTTCCAGGACGGACGGGAATCGGTGCCAAGGAATGGCTAACTGGACGCCTGGACCGTGGGCGGACGGGAAGCTCGCCCGTTCACGCTACGACCGGAACAACGCGGAGATCGACCGGTACGTCGAGATCGAGAAGCGGGTCGCCGGGGAGCTGAGGTCTCTTGTGACCGGGCAGGTATCCGGGCAGCTCACTCCGGACCAGGCGATCCGGGAGGCGGACCGGGTGATGCGCCAGGGCCAAGCGGATGCGTTTGCGTCTGGGCGCCGTGCTCGAGGTGTGGCGTCGGCGACGATCTCACCCCAGGAGGTTGCGATGCTCGAGGGCCAGCACCGGAACCAGATGGAATACTGGCGCGGCTTTGTTGGGGACGTTGAGAAGGGCCGCGGCCGGATGGATTACCACACCCGGGCGGAAATGTACGCCGAGTCGCTGTGGTCGGTTTACAGCCGCGGTGAGACGATCGACTGGGATCAGGCCGAGCCTCTGGACCCGGATTACGAGTACCGATTCTTCTGGGTGCTCGATCCCGATGTAGAGCACTGCGATACGTGCCGGGAGCGGCAGAAGATGAGCATCCTTCAGAACGGCTTTACCTGGGCGGAGCTGGTGGAGCTCGGCTTTCCGGGCGAGCGTACAAAGTGCGGCGTGCGGTGCCGATGCCATATCCGCCGCGTGAAAGTCCGGCGGAAGGTGCCAAAGGACGCCCCGGAACCGGTTGATGAGCCTCAGCGTGGCGGCTCGCCTTCGAAGGCGCCTTCGCCGGCGGCGGAAGACGTCCAGTCTGCCTTCGAGTCTTTGATGCAACCGGCAGTTGCCCGGACTCCTTCCGAAGGGCTTGATGCGATTGAATCCGCGACGGGTGGGGCAACGATGCCGGTGCCTTTGCCGGCGGCGGGCCTGGCCGGGGTCCAGGTGTCCCCGAGCGTTTTGCGCGACCAGCTGGCGAACTCCACGCACCCGGACGATCTCGGACGGCTGCTGCCGTTTTTGCCCTTGTTGCTGGTGAAGCCCGAGCAGGTGAAAACCGGGCAGTCCGTCCGGCAATTCGACGGGCATGGCCTCTCGGCCGAGGTCTCACGCGATGAGGACGGCCGGTGGCACCTCCTGTCGCTTGCGCTTTCGCCGGAGCTCCTCGCGCTGCTGCGTTCGCTGGACGAGGTTTGAACTTATGTTGGAAAGCTCAATTCGTGACGTTGTTTCGGTCGTAGAACGGATTCTCTCGTCCGAGAGAGCTGCGCTTGATCGGTCCCTTCAGACATCGGGGATCGATGCCAAATGGGGGGCGATCCTGCCTTACTTCTCGGCAAACCTCGACGTCGGGATGTTCCCAACGATCATGATTCAGCAGTCGTCCGAGTCGTTTGAGTGGCACTCGATGCCGCTGATCATGGAGGGCACTTGCGAACTGACGATCTGGGGATTAGTCCACTTCGATCAGCCGCTTCTGACAGCCGAGGCGATCGGCAGGTCCGCTGCGGTGGTGGCGCGCGCGCTGAATCGCGCCCATCTTCCGGTGCCATTGGACAGCGGCCTGGAGGTCACGTTTGTGGATCATGCCCCGCTTAAATCGATCCAGTACGGTGGATCCGAGATCAACGGCGTTTTTGTCCGATCCTGGATGGCGTCGTTCCAATCCGAGATATACGCGGAAGTTAAGTAATGCTAAGTTTCTGAATTAACTTTCAATTTAGGTTCAAATTTCGGGGTCCTGAATCTAAACGGCCAACTTGGATCGTTTTTGGTGCGTGCGGCTGAGTGAAGTCATCGAGCCTTTGTCGAAGGTGTTTTCCGATCTAACGGGCTTTAAGTTCGTGGTCGCGCTGTCGATGGGTTTGCTCTCGTTTGTGCTCCCGGATGCGGTCACGCAAGGCATGGGAGCCTCCGTTTTGGTCCTGATCTTCCTGGACACGATCACCGGGGTTGCGGCTTCATTCCAGGAGGGTGAGCGCATCTCGTCCAAGCGGTTCCGGCGCGTGCTCTCGAAGCTCGTTGGCTACGGATCCGTGCTGATCGTGGTAGCGATCGCGGACCGCTACGTTCTGCTTGGAGCGCTCCCTGGATCGGCAACGATCTCGGCCATTTTGACGCTGGTGCTGATCGCCGAGTCGGTCTCGATCCTTGAGAACGTGAAACGGATGGGGCTAAGCCTCCCTTTCGGCCTGGACCGGCTGCTGGCGGATCGGCTGAGGCAATCGGTTTCCGGGCCGGCTCTTGACGCGCAAGAGGACGCTTCGGCGCCTAGCGGAGGGGCAGACCGTTGAAGGTCATCTTTCTGTCGGCGCTTGCCTTGGTGGGCGGGGCCTACCGGGCGGAGGTTTTGCGTCCGGGGCACTGGGACTATCCCGGAATCGAAGGGGGCCTGAAGATTGATCGCTCTCTGCTCGAGGAGTTTGTTTCAAATTTCAACGCCGGGGTGAAGGGGTTCGAGCAGCCGCTTAACCGTGATCACGACGATGCTCAACCTTGCGGTTGGGTCCGGGCGCTGGAGCTTACGCCGCTTGGATCGCTCGCCGCCCATTTCGACATCACCGACGCGAATACACGCACGTTGGTGGACGAGGGCACTCTCCGCTACGTCTCGGCCGAGCTCGACTTGGGGTGGTTCGACCCGGAGCACAAGCAGGAGCGGCGGGTTTTTGAGGGCCTGGCCTTGACGAACCGGCCCTACATCAAGCGAATGGGCCCGGTTGAACGGGTCGCTAACCTTTCTGAATATGCGGGCGATCTGGCGCGCTTGAACTGCGAAATTCACGATGATGAAGGGCGTTTGAACGGAAGCCAACCAGGTTGCAATAGGAAAAAGCGCAAAACGCTAGGGATGAAGACGGCTTGGAAGAAGCCTCCCACGACGATGACTGCGGCGGAAATTCGCCACCCCCATCCGACGCCCGAAACGCTCCGTGGTGCGGCCCCTTCACATCGAATTTTACACGAGGAAACAAACATGCCAAGCACTGGAACTCAAAATACTTCAACAACGGAGTCGGCCGCAACCGACGTGCGACCGGTCGACCTTGAGATTCGGCTGGCTCAGGAGTCGGCAGATAAGCGCCGCCTGGAGGCTGAACTTTCGGATCTTCGGGCTAGTCAGCGAGCGACGCTTGCCCGCGTGCGGATGAGTGAGTGGAAGGATCGAACGGTTCGGCTGGCCCGGAAGGGCAAGATCACGCCGCCGGTGTCGAAGCGGTTGCTTCGAGTTGGTCAGGTGCTGCTTGCGGAAGGCAAGTCGACGATCCAACTGGACAAGAAGGTGAAGTTCGCGGACGACGAGGCCGAGACCGACTCGGTTGACATGATCGACGAGATTCTCGACATGTTGGAGGAACTGCCGGCGGGCGTTTCGACCGACGACGACGACAAGGCAAGCCTGGAAGAGGCCGATCCGGCCGCCAAGGGCAACATGGACGACGAGATCGCCAAGCTCGCCGAGCGACTCCTGGCAGAGAATCCGGGGCTCGGACGAAAGGCGTATCTGATGGCGGACAAGCAGGTCCGAGCAAAGGGGCGAGGTTAAGACATGAGCTGGAGTAATACACAGAAACGGCAATCTTTCGTATTTTGGGACCCGAGCGGCAATGGCAATCCGCTCGCTGCGTTCCAGTCGGTTTCCCTCGCGACGGCGGCAGAGGTCGCCGCGGCGGTTGCGGCGGGATTCTCGTCCGCGCGGGTGGGGGCTACGGTTGTCCCCACTCCGATCACCACGGGGGCACCCACCCGCCGAGTGATGGGTATCTCGGCCGAGTCTGCGGTGAACGGCAAAAACGTATCGGTCGTAATCGACGGCATTGCCGAGGTGATGGTGAACGCAGCGGTCGCGCTCGATTCTCTGCTCTTCCCGGCGGCAGCGGCTACCCGGACTACGTCCCAGACGCCGCTCACGAACCTTCCGCAGGTGATTTTGCCTCCGGCGCCGGACGTTCCGTTGACCTACAACTTGTGCCTAGCGGACGACACGGCGATCGTCGCTGCCAGCACGGGTGCAAACGCGCTGTACTACCCAATTGGGTACGCCCTCGAAGTCGCCGCCGCGCAATACACGGTTATTCCGGTGCGGTTGCATTTGGCACCGTTCTACGCATAAGGGAGAGAAATGGCACTAGGAGCAGCACACACCCACTATTCGAAACTCTTGACCGGAATCTCGGTCCTCTACACCAACCCCGCGTACGTTGCCGATCTCATCGTCAAGCCGTACACGGTGACGCAAGACAACGACGTTTACACGGTTTTCGATAAGACCGGGTTTACCGTTGTGAACGATGTTCGGGCAGACCGAGCTTCTGAAAACGAGATCCAGTTCGGCTGGAAGTACGAGCCGTACCGGATTGAGTACCACGGTTTGAAAGACGCCGTGACCGACAAGCAGCGGAGGAATGCGGACCAGGGGCTTGACCTGGACGCCACGTCGATCGAGGTCATCAAGGACATGATCCTGCTGGCGAAAGAGCAGCGGGTGTTCGGTTCTGGAGGACTCCTTCGAACGGCGGCAAACAACGTCGGCTCGGCCAACATCGACTGGACCACGTTGACCTCGGCGTCTCCGCGTGGCGATGTCGAGACGGGGATCAATGCGGTCGAGGCGGCCTCCGGTCGGACGCCGAACACGATCGCAATGGCGCCGAACGTGATGCGCTGGATCATGCGAACTTCCGAGTATCGAGAGGAAACGAAGTACACCGTCAACCTCTCGACGCAGGGCGGCGCCGAGGACTTGCCGGATTCCCTCTACGGCATGAAGGTCGTCTACGTTGGCGCCCTCATCAACACGGCAAAGAAGGGTCTTGCGGACTCCCTGGACCGGTTGATGTCGGACGACATCTGGCTTGGCTACGTCCACCCGGGCGAGTCGCTTGGCCAGAAGATCCTGACGCACTCAGCTTGCATCTGGACGGAGGAATACGCCCGGAAGTGGCGCGACGATGACATCGAGGCAGATTGGATGGCCTACAACCTCAACTACGTCAACAAGGTTGTCGCAAAGGAGTGCGGCTACCTACTGACCTCGGTCTTGACGGCTTAAAAACCCTCATCCCGACCCTTCTCCCGGAGACGGGAGAAGGGCTAACTGAAATTTATGTACGCAAACGAGAACACGGTCCGAGGGCTCACGAAGAATCGGGTTTCTACGCTGAGCCTGGCAGAAATCGAAGCCGCAGCCAGTTTGGTCGACGCAGAGATTGACGGACGGTTGAGCGCCATGTTCTGGTGGCCGAACAACGAGCAAGGCGAGCCGGTTAGCCCTACACCAGCGGCCATCGTCGCACTGGCGTCCCAGCTCACGGCGGGTTGGATCGAGATGCAGACCTACGCCCAGAACGAAGGCGGAGGCCTATCGGCGAACCCGTACGGTCGAACCTTGCAGCGCCTGGGCTACGACGCTTTGGAACGGATTGAGGCCGGGGCGTATCTGGTGCCTGGATTGAAACGTTTTGGACCGGTGCGAACGACTGCGGCGCCGAAGATTTTTAGCCCCGTGCGGGGGCTTCGAGGAGGAAGAGGAGCATGAGCATCATTACCGCAGCCTTGCTTTGTTCGGTGACCGATAGCGCCATGGCGTACGCGAAGTCCGTGATCGGCAGCGGATCCTACGGCTACGTCCAGGGAGCGATCAAGGCGCAGGCGATTGTTGATGCCTTGCTTGGAGCGACGGACCTGGACCCGGTCATCGCCCTGGGCTCGTCCTCCCGTGCCTTGCTGCTCGATGCGTCCGGAGTGAAGCGGGCGGCGGCTGACTTGTCCCCGCTACTGCTCTCTTTGCAGCAGCACGTCATCTCCTACAGCATCGCCGACGTTCGGACGCTCGATACCTACCTGAGCTATTTGAACGTGCTGGCGGGCGGGACGTGGACGGCTCTCCAGGCGCCGCTTTGGAAACAGGTTATCGAGGCCTGGAATCCAGGGCAGGTTGTTCGGGCCGAGAACCTGTATTACGAAGTGCTCAGCCCGGCTTCCGCCAACGGCCTCCGGAAGCTCGTCGTTGGAACGGGCCAGACCGCAGGCGTGACGATCGCAACGGACTATGCGGGAGGCTTCCCGCAGCTCAGGGTCTCGGGCCTCACTGGATCCGGGGATGTGACGGTGACGGGAACCGCCTTCGATCGAGCGACTCGGCAGGCGGCAACCGGCCGCACCTGGACGGCCACCGTGAGCGCCGACGGAGTGACGGCATTGGCTCCTGGAGGGGCGACCCCGGCGGGTGCGAACGCGCTGATCCGGTCGGTGTCTGACGTTGCGGCAGCGGGCGGGATTTCGGCCGGAACGATCATCGCCGAGGCGGCCCGACCGTCGGGACGGCCGGCGTTATGAGAATCTTGGCCCAGATGGACGTGTCCGAGATCGGAGCGCAAGCGGAAGCGTACCGAGTCGCCATGGACGGCGAACTGTTCAAGAAAGGGGTGGCGGACATCATGCGCGCGGACGCGATGCGCCAGTTCCAAGCGGGCGGCGTGCCGCAGTGGGACGAGCTCTCGCCGGGGACCGTCAAGCGGAAACGCTCGGCGGGCTACGTCCGCAAAAACCGGAAATCGGCGGCGGTCGAGAAGCTCTTGCAGGAAGGCAATTTTCGGCCCGAAAACAAGTTGATCTCGACGGGCGCGCTTCTGACGAGCTGGACCGACGCCAAAGACAATTTTCACGTCGAGGAGCTCGGTGATGAGGACTTGAGCATCGGATCCGATCTTATCTACGCGTCGACGCACCAGCTGGGCTACTCGGGCCCGCTGTTCGGTGGCCGGGCAAACGGCACGATCCCGGCCCGCCCGATCCGAGTGACAACGCGGGGAGAGCAGGAAGTTTCTAAATTGCTGGAGAAAGTTATGAAAGAAGTCGGAGAAGGTAACTCATGATCGCTCAGGGAAGGAACGGATATTTTGTCATCAATGAGGCAGCGGCGAACGTCACCTTGCCCGTGCTGGAGTGGCGGTCGGAATCCCCGCGAAACTTAACCGCTCCCATGCCGGTGGCGAATAGCTGGCAGACGCACTTCGCAGAAGGGCTTCGGACCTCGATCATTCGCGCGACGCATGACGTGCGGGAGCTCTCGACAGAAGTGCTCTCGCTCGATTGGTGGCAGTGGTTCCTCACTCGCACCTGGTCGGATGGGTTCGACGATACGCGTGTCCTGGACTACATCCGCTGCAGCAACGCGCGGAAGCTCTTTGAGTTTGCGAACTCCAAGGCGGAGGGTTTCACGCTCACCGTCGAAAAAGGCCAGCAGATCGGCTTGCAGACGGTCTTTGTGGCGCCGGACAAGCCGGCCGAGTCGAACGTGACGCCGGCGGCGTACGCGCCGTTCAACAGCTCGCCTCCGCTCATGTTCAACCGGGCGGCGTTTAGCGGCATCTCCGGGAATCTCTACCGATTCGAACTCCAGTACGGGAACAATCACCTCCCCGATGGTCCTCTCGATGGAACGAAGAACCTGGCGGGCTGGGACGCTGGCGTTTACACGGCCCGGGCTCGGTTCACTTTCAACGCTCGAGGTACGGGCGAGGAGCCGCTCACGGATGGCGGGGCGGTCACGGTTACGCTCACGAACGGCGTCACCACGCGAGTTTTGACGCTCGCATCGGTCGTTCCCAACAACCCGGACGATGGCGGGGCCAACCCTGGCCAGTCGTTCTTGACGTATGACTGTTTGGTCATGGGGACGGCCGCGCTGGCGCCGGTGACGGTGGCCTGATGCCCCGGATTCCCAATTCCAGCATGGTGCTCTTGGGGTACGAGTCGCTCGGCGTGGCGGCTAAGGCCCAGGTAGCAACGGGCGAGCGGTACGTCAAGCGTGTGCTCGGTGGCAACGGAACGAGCACCCTTTACTACCTTCAGGTCCACAACACGGTCGGGGAGCCAGCCGGAGGAGCGGTTCCGGCGATCTCATTCCCGGTGGGAATCGGTGTCGCACAATCTCCAACCGAAAACGAGCGGGCCTTTGGCCCGGACCTGATCGCGTTTCCGGTTGGAATTTACGTGGCCTGGAGTTCGACCATGGCCACATATACAGCCGCGACGCCGACGGTTCAATTTGTGGAGGTGGACTATGTCTAATGGGATGTCTCTGGGGGCGTTTTTGGCGACAGGGGAGCGCAAACGAACGCTCAGATCAATCGCAAATTCTACGTTCAGGCATCAAACGGGAAAGACCGTGGGCGGTGGTGACACTGATTACACGTATTTTAGTCGGCACATTCTAAGCGAAGCAGTCAACGGCTACGTCTACTTGCTCTACACGGCGTTTCATGTGAACACGTCTGCCGGAGAAACCACACCTTCCACCACCGGAGGTTTCGTCACACTGAGCGGGTCGGTCGAAATTTACGATGGCTCTGGTTTCAACAATGCAATTTCGCCGCTGCAGTTTCCCGGAGGAGCAGCAAGCTTTGGTTTGGCTCCGAAGGGAATGGTTTGGGCCCGGGCTTTTGTCGGACTGATCCCTGCGGGCACCGGGATTCGCGTTCGCACGCGACGAATTGCTACGACCGGGATGAACGTCGCCACCGGGCACATCTCAGGTATTTCAGGCAGTGGGTTTGTATCTGGGGACGCCACGGCGAATATCTCGCCGACCGTCCTAACAACCGAAGCACCGTACGCACCGGCGGCGATCTGCTCTCTGGGCGCCGGCCGTCCGCCGATGGGTGTCGGCTTAATCGGTGACTCGATTCTCTACGGACAAGCCGATACGACTGCCCTGGGTGGTTGGGCAGTTCGTCGGCTCGAATCTGAGGGAATTGGTTATGTTCAGGTGGCGAAAGCTGGTGAATATGCAAATGACTGGCAAGGAACATACAGCAAGCGTGTAGCTCGAGGCCGAGCGGTTGGGCAGATGCCTGTTCTCATCTGCGCCTACGGATTCAATGATATTTACGCTGGCTCCCGAACGCTCGCACAGGTGAAAGCAAGCTTGCTTGGCATTTGGGCCGAAATGTCGCAGGGCGGAGAGCGAAAGGTGTACCAAACCACCATCACGCCGCGAACGACATCTACCGATTCCTGGGCTACCGTTGCGAACCAAACGATTTACGAGGAGGGGACTTCCAATGTCACTCGTTTGGCACTCAACGAGTGGTTGCGGGCCCCGGCTTCGGCAGGATCTGGAAACTCGGCGATTTTTGATGCGGCCGGAACCTTGGAGGGGATTGTCGACACAGCCGCGCAGGTTGAGGTGAATGCTGCGGGTGTCCTTACACTTGGTGGATCGCGCTGGATTGTCAACGGAACCGCAGACTGGCCGACTTCCGACGGCTATCACCCTCAGACCGCGGCACACGGCCTGATGAGCTTTGGGATCACATCAACACATATTGCTTACTGGAAGGCCGGTGCGGGATTGTTGGGGGAATTCCTTCCATGGGACTAACCCATAAAGAATAGTTATGGCAACGGCGCGGATCAAGTTTCTACTGGAGGGCCTCGATGAGACCTTAGCCGCGCTTGCGCGCGTTCAGCAGGAGTTGGACTCGATTGGGTCCGGGGGCCGGTCTCCAGGCGGCGTTGTGATGCCGGGCGGCGGGGTTGCGGGCGGCGCGTTGGGGCCGGGGCTGCCTTCCGCTCCTGGGTCTCCGGTGACGGTGCACGGCCAGCCGACGCGGACCTTGGATCCGGCGGCGAGTCTTGGCGGGGTTGCGGGGACCCCGGTCGCGAATGCGGCGGCGGCGATTGGCCAGGCCGCGTCGGTTCCGGCCGCTTCCGGGCCGGGGGCCGCAGGAAAGGGTGCGTCTGGGCAGGGTGGCGGCCAGGCGTCGCCGACGATGGCGCCGGGCGGCTCGGGCTTTGGGGGTGGATCCGCGCCGGTTCCGGGCGTCATGCCGATTGGCCAGATTTCCATGAAGGAGCTCATCACGGCGGCGGGAGTCGCCCAGGCGGTCTCGACAGGTGCTGCGTTTGCCGGGCAGGCGGGGGCGATTGGGATGTCGGCGGAAACCGAAGGGAAGGCTCCGCAGTGGCAGGGGATGGTTCGGTCGGGACTCGCGATCGGCGGGACCATTGTTGGCGCAGCTATCGGCGCAGGTATTGGGTTCTTTGGTGGTGGCGGCGTGGGCGCCATACCTGCGGGGGCTGCTGGTGCGGTTGCAGGCAACCAAGTCGGCGATAACATCGGTAAGGCATTTGAACCGAAAAGCGAGCTTTCCCAGATGCAAGAAGCGGTGGCGCGAAAAATGGTCGCCTATGGCCTGCCGTCACTGACCCGCAATTTTAGTCCCGCAGAGGTGCTGGATGCGGTGACGATGCAGGCGATCGACGACCCCATTGGAGGGCTGAATCACGTGCGAGGGATCCGCATGAAAGCTCTGTCTGATGGCAATTACGAATTTGCCTACAAAGCTTTGAAGCGGGAGCAGACCCTTGAGCGTTTTGCGACCCAGGCGGCAGTGATGGAGACCCAGGGGCGTCGTGCCGGGGCGGGGCTCATGGCTTCGCTCGCCTCGGCACCTTTCCGGGGGCTTGCGGGGGTCGAGGATACGCAGCGAGCGGGGGCGGCTGCCTCCCAGGTGATGCGCGCCAAAGCCGGTGAGCTGCTTCGGGT
>Ga0247844_1002810_pt1 | contig 27381 bp, 25 predicted proteins | sample LaCtaG_FD_192421 | JGI IMG/M metagenome (GOLD analysis project Ga0247844, IMG submission 192421) | Freshwater microbial communities from meromictic Lake La Cruz, Castile-La Mancha, Spain - LaCruzMarch201714.5m_1 | ecosystem: Environmental > Aquatic > Freshwater > Lake | place: Spain: Castile-La...
ACATGTGGTGTTGAAAGTGTTGTGATGTCGCCAGGCTCGCGTTCGACGCCACTTGCAATGCTTTTTTATGCACGTAAAGATATTCAATGTTATATGAATATTGATGAGAGAAGTGCTGGTTTTTTTGCATTAGGTCTTGCTAAATCAAGTAGGAAACCGACTGTTCTTATTTGTACAAGTGGGTCGGCTGCGGCTAATTATTATCCTGCTATTGTAGAGGCTAATCTTGCACGTGTTCCTCTGATTGTCATTACAGCAGATAGACCTCCCTATCTTCAAGGGGTGGGGGCAGCACAGACAATGCACCAAGATATGTTATATAGCAATCATGTGCGCCATTTTGAGTCTCTTCCCTTAGCGAGTGAGCATGAGGGAGAGCTTGTGAAAATGCGTAATATAGCGTATAAATTGTATGAAGTTGCGCAAACAGAGCAAGGGGTAGTTCATATCAATGCCCCTATTGAAGAGGAAATGATGCCGACCATAAAATCAGAGTTTTATGAATATAGCAGAGGGGAAAAGCGTATTACTTCGCAAAAAGCATGTATAGAACCCTCTCAATTTCAACTAGAATCCCTTAAAGAGCTTATTGAGGGGAAAAAAGTTCTTTTTGTTGTGGGATTTGAAGATGGTGCAAATTACCATGAGAGTTTGGTGAGATTTTGTGAAAAAAATAGAGTGGTCCTACTTGCTGATCCACTGTCAAATGTTCGCTCCTTCGATTATGTGGGGATTATAAAAACATACGATGCTTTTTTAACCTATGAAGATAACACATTGCAAGCGGATATAATTGTAAGATTGGGTGCATTTCCCCTTTCAAAACGTTTTTTACTCTATTGTCAAAAACATAAGATCCCACAAATAGTGATTGATCCTCTATCGACGCATAGAAACCCTATACGTACAACAGTTTTAGAGATATTGGCCGATGAAGAGGCTGTTTTAGAATGGCTATATCAACAGAGTTTTAACTTTGATACCACTTTTTTTAATAGGTGGATTGAGCATGAAAGCATTCAAAAAAAATATTTCAAGGCGGTTGAAAGCGTTGAGAGTATCTATGAGGGGCGTTTCATGGGGGAATTGGTGAAACGGTGTAAAAATATTTTTGTTTCGAGCAGTATGAGTGTCCGGTATCTAGATTACTTTTATTGTGATTCTCATAGTGTAAAAATTTATTGTAATCGAGGCGTAAATGGAATAGATGGAACATTTTCATCGGCGCTTGGTGTTGCAACGACCCATGCAAAAAGAGGAGAAAAGAGCGTTCTCGTAACGGGAGACTTGGCATTTATTCATGATATGAATGGAATGATATTGGCTAAGACGCACGAGTTATCGCTTGTTGTTGTCCTTTTTAATAATGATGGAGGGGGGATTTTCAACTATCTCCCACAAAGTCAAACAAAGGATTTCAACTATCTTTTTACCACTCAGCATGGATTAGATATTGGCAGTATTGTAAGAGGGTATGGGCATACGCATTGTGAGATACAAGGCTATGCACATTTTATTGAAATGTTTGAGCAAGCACAACGTCGAGAAGGCGTAACAATTTTAGAGATAAAAACAGATAGGGAAGAGAGTGTTGAAATTACACGGCAGTTGATACGGGGTGACAGGTGAAAGGGTATGTAACGGTAGGAAAAGCAGATTTTTATGTTGAGATATATGGCACTGCTAGTAAGACCCTTGTTTTTTTTCATGGATTTTCACAAACGCATGAAACCTTTTACCCTCTCCTTCAGAATTTGAAAACGTATAAAGTTGTGCTGGTTGATTTACTAGGGCATGGGAAGACACGTGATGAATACGAGAGTTACTCCTTTGAACTTTTAGTAACGCTTTTAGAAGCACTTTTTGAAAAATTAGGGCTTTTTACATTTGACCTTTATGGGTACTCCATGGGAGCAAGGGTTGCAATGCACTTTTGTAGGAGTTATCCACAAAGAGTAGAACATTTACTCCTTGAAAGTAGCAGTGCGGGGCTAAAAAGCTATGAAGAAGTAGAGAGCCGAGTGATTCAAGACCAAAATGTAGAGTCTAAAATTATTGAAGGCTTAGAACAGTTTAATGAGTTTTGGAAGAGTTTGCCACTGTTTTCTAGGTTAAAAAACCTTTCAATAGAAAAACAAGAGAACATTGAGAGAATGCGGTTGTCACAAAACCCTAAAAATTTAATCAAAGCTTTAAAGGGTTTTTCCATTGCAAGACAGAAAAATTTGCTAGAAGAGTTTCAGTTTAAGCAGATATGTTTGATTGCGGGAAAAGAGGATTTGAAATATTGCCAGATTATGCAAGAGATGGCACACAAGTGGAGCGCACCTCTTGTATGTGTTGAGAATGCGGGGCATAATGTGCATATAGAACACCCTTTAGAGATTGTTGAGATAATACAAAATATTTCTGTTAAGTCCAAAATGATTTAGTCAAAAGGGATGTTATCGTATTTTGAAAGAGGTAAGATGAAAGAAAAAGTGTTAGAGTGTATTGAACGAAGCATTAAAGAGAGTGGTTGTAGTGAGTATTATAGAAAAGTTATTTTAGGATTTGTAAAAGCTGATGATGAGGGATTTCATACAGTTTGTAAGCATGCAGTTCCAACACATGCATTACCCAAAGAGGTATTTTCCAAAGCAGAAACGGTTATTGTGTATTTTTTGCCTTTTTCTGATGAGGTGATTGATAGTAATATTGATGGAATAGAAGCGTCAACGCTTTGGGCTAAGGCATATATTAAAACCAATAGATTAATTTCACAAATTAATGAAAATATAATTAAACTGTTAAAAAATGAAGGGTATGAGGGGTTTAGTTTGCCCGCGACTCATAATTTCAATGTTGATACATTAACAAGTGATTGGTCACACAGACATATTGCTTATCTTGCAGGAATTGGAAATTTTGGGTTAAACAATATGTTGATTACTCAGTCAGGATGTTGTGGTAGACTTGGCAGTTTAATAACGAGCTTCAAAGTGGATGTAAAGTCTGAAATAAAGAGAGAACACTGCATATATAAATTCAATGGAAAATGTAAGCTTTGTATGGCAAGGTGTGTTGAGAATGCACTTGAAGAAACAAATTTTAAACGACACCACTGTTATGAGAGATGCTTGAAAAATGCTGATATTCATAAGAAATTAGGAGTTGCAGATGTATGTGGAAAATGTTTAGTAGGACTTCCTTGTTCTAAAAGAAATCCGTTAAAATAAATTTTTACTATGAAGTATATCAGTTTTAAATAAGATTTTATCGTATTTTGAAAGAGGTAAGATGAAAGAGAGAGAAATTTTAGAAACTTTAGATAGAATTATGCAATTTTTAGCGCGTCGAGATGTTACGCAGAGTGAAATATTTCAACAAAAATATGACTTAGGAATTGTTCTTGGCAGCAGTTTTTATGAGAGTGCTGAGCTTGGGGCAAAGCTTTTAGAAAAGGGTAAGTTGAAAACGTTGATGCTTTCCGGAGGGGTTGGGCACTCTACACATTATCTTGAAGAGCGACTTTTTAGAGATAAAAAGGTATCTAAAGTTTCAGAGTATTCTGAGAGCGAGTACCTCTATAATTTGATTGCTGACTATGATCAAGGGAACATTTTTTTAGAATGTGAATCGAAAAATTGCGGAGAAAATGCAGCTTTTTCAATCGATAGGATAGAGAAATTGGTTAGTGAAAGTAAAATTGATATGCCAAAAAGAGTTCTTCTCTTACAAGATCCTGCACTACAACGTCGAACTCATGCGACATTTGAACATGTTTGGAAGAATTTTCCGTGTGAGTTTATAAGTTTTTCGCCACTCATTCCAAAGTTTGACATTGAAAGAAAGTTTGAAAGTTATTTTAGTTTTGAAAGGGCTTTAGACCTTCTCCTTGGAGAAATTTTAAGACTTCAAGACAGTGAGATTGGCTATGGTCCGAAGGGAAAAGGATTTATAATTCATGTAGATATACCTAGCGAAATTCAAGAGGCTTATGATATACTAGTAGAGCGCTTTCCTAAATATAAAGAGTGGAAACAGCGAGGAGAAATATAAAACTAAAGTGAGGTTAGTGTGGTAGAAAACATAAAGACAATTGGGCAGATATATGATGAAGTAGCGCAGTCATTTTATGAAATGAGAGAGGCGTTTACAACGGAGAAGAAATATATTGATATGTTTGTTGAAAAAGTAGTTAATGGGGGTCTTGTACTTGATTTAGGATGTGGATGTGGGACTCCGATAGATGTGTATTTAGTTAACAAGGGTTTTGATGTGGTAGGACTTGATGATAGTGAAGCAATGCTTGTACTCGCTGCGCATCATATTCCGGAGATGCGTGTTTTATGGGCAGATATGCGAGATGCCCAGTTTGAGCCTGAGTTTGATGGAATCATTGAGTGGTGGTCGCTTTTTCATCTTCCGGTAGCAGAACAAAAAAAAGTGATTCAAAACAGTCATGGGTGGCTTGTAAAGGGAGGAGTTTTTCAATTTACCACAGGAAGTTATGCTTATGAAGAGTCTTCGAATGTGATGCTTGGAGTGGAGCTGCCTTATTACAGTGCAAGCCGTGAAGAGTATGAACTTCTGTTAGAGGAGATTGGGTATAAGAAGGTATTTTGTGAAAGTGATCAAGAGGGTCATCTTGTGTGGATGGTTGAAAAAGTATAAGTTGAGGAGCTAAAAATGGATTATATATTTTTAACAGGAATTACCCTTTTCTTTATTATGGATCCGCTAGGAAATATTCCTGTTTTTGTGGCCATTTTAAATAAAGTGAGTCCTGAAAGGCGTGATAAAGTTTTAAGACGAGAGCTTTTTATTGCTTTAATTGTGGCGCTGGTTTTTTTCTTTTTTGGTTCAACGATAGTAAAACTTTTAGGCCTGGAGCCTAATGCAATTAGTGTTGGAGGGGGAGTTATACTTTTCATCATAGGAATTAAGATGATTTTTCCTGAAGAGGGAGGGGGCGAAAAGGAACAAGATAAAGATGAGCCATTTATTGTCCCACTTGCCATTCCTCTTTTTGTAGGACCTTCAATACTTGCAATGATCATTTTGATTCAGAGTAGAGGGCCGCACTATTTTTGGCCAAACCTTATTGCTCTTATAGGGGCGTGGGCTCTATCGGCATTCATACTTATGTTTTCTAATCACATCAATAAATTATTAGGAAAACGTGGATTGATTGCTACGGAACGATTGATGGGGATGCTCCTTATCATTATAGCGGTTCAGATGCTTTTAGATGGTGTCGCTCAATACATTCAGATACATTAGAATTATAAAGGATAGAGAGGGTTAGCATGTTAACCTTCTCTATTTTTTTTAATAAAAGAGAGACTTTAAAACAATTCACTCAAGAACTCCTCAATTATTTTAAAAATTGAAATAAACAATTGATAAAAAATTAATATTTTGTTATAATATAAAAACCGAATATTAATCGTACTTAAAATTAGGAGGGCAGTTTGAGAGAGATAAAAGGGGTAGTAGCTTCTGAAGGGATTGCAATAGGAAAAGTCTTAGTTGTGAAACCCATTGATTTTAAAAATTATTTCAAAGGAATTACCCATAGTGAGATTGAGGGAGAAAAACTAAAGTTTAAAGAGTCGGTGAAACTGTCTCAAGAGCAACTTGAAGAGATTAGAGTAAAGACATTTAAGAATTTAGGAGAAGAAAAAGCAGCTATTTTTGAAGGTCATATTATGTTACTTGAGGATGAATCATTAGAAGAAGAGGTCTTTACAGAGATAGAGAAAAATGGAAAGAATGCCGCTTATGCTGTTGACTCTGTAATTGATAGACAGTTTATTGAACTTTCACAAATTGATGATGAGTATTTGAAAGAGAGAGCCTTTGATATCAGAGATATTGGAGATCGTCTTATTAAAAACATTTTGGGATTAAAGGTTAATAGCTTTGAGCTTGATGAGCCACAGGTATTGGTGGTTGTAGATATTACTCCTTCAGATATTGCTCAGCTTGATATTTCAAAAGTATTGGGTATTATCAGTGTTCATGGAGGAAAAACATCACACTCGGCTATTATTGCACGTTCGTATGGGATTCCATCGGTGTGCGGTGTAGAATCAGCGTTAGAGAGTATTTTAACAGGAGAGAGAGTGGTTCTCGATGCTCAAAAGGGATTGCTTTATATTGCACCTACAGAAGAGATAGAGTCAAAATATGAAAAAAAATTGGAAGATATCAAAATATTTCAAGAAAGACTTGCTCTACTCAAAGGTAAAGAGAGCAAAACCTTGGATGGGCGAAAAGTGCTTCTTGAGGGAAATATCGGAGTTCCTAGTGATGTAGCCAATGTATTGAAAAATGATGCAGAAGGGATAGGACTTTTCAGAACAGAATTTTTGTATATGGATAGAAATGCGTTCCCTACTGAAGAGGAACAGTTTCAAGCCTATAAAGAGGTTGCCGTTGAAATGAAAGGGAAACCCGTTATCATTAGAACCTTGGATATTGGTGGAGATAAAGAGCTTTCATATTTTGATATTCCTAAGGAAGAGAATCCATTTTTAGGATGGCGTGCGATAAGAATATGTTTAGATATGCCTGAAATCATTCGAACACAGCTAAGAGCACTTCTTCGTGCCAGCGCTTATGGAAAAGTAAAAATTATGTTTCCGATGATTATTTCAAAAACTGAAATTATTGAGCTTAAAAATATTGCTAAAGAGGAAATGGAAAAGCTTGATGCAGAAGGGATTGCCTATGATAAGGCGATAGAGTTTGGAATTATGATTGAAACGCCTGCAGCGGCTGTCATGGCAGATGTATTTTGCCAATATATTGATTTTTTCAGCATTGGAACTAATGATTTAACTCAGTATACGTTAGCAGTGGATAGAGGAAATCAAAAGATTGAGAAGCTTTATAACTCTTTTAACCCAGGAGTACTTAGAATGATTAACATGAGTATACAAGCGGGTAAAAAGGCTGGAATAGAGACAGGGATGTGCGGAGAGTTTGCCGGAGACCTTAAATCAGCCATTCTACTTTTAGGTATGGGGTTAGATAATTTTTCTATGTCACCTTCAAGTATTTTAAAAGTAAAAGATGTGATTTTAAAACTCACCTATGAAGAGGCAAAAGCAGTCACAGAACAAGCACTGAAATTAGAAGAGGCTCATGAAGTGGTTGAACTTGTTACACAATTTTTAAAGTCAAAAAACATTATTTAATTAATCTTGGTCTTTAGGCCGATTAAAATAAAACAGTTAAATTAAAAAAAGGAGAAAAAAATGTTTAAACAAGCGTTTGCGGCGCTTCAAAAAGTAGGGCGTTCGCTACAACTTCCAATAGCAGTGCTTCCAATAGCAGGACTTTTACTGCGTTTTGGACAGTCGGATTTATTGGGAAATCCACATCTTTTTAATGGGGATTTAAGTTTTATTGCTGCAATGGGACAGGCAGTATTTGCTAATATGGCAATTCTTTTTGCTGTGGGTGTAGCTATTGGGTTTGCTTTTGATGGTGGAGGAGCAGCAGCGTTAGCAGCTGTGGTAGGATACTACACCATGATGGCTGGAATGACAGCTTTTGCAACCATAATTTTTGGTGCAAAATTAGCGGCCACACTAAATCCTGGAGTATTTGCGGGGATTTGTATTGGTATTACGGCAGGACTTTATTATAATAAGTTTCATAAAGTGAGACTTCCTGAGTGGTTAGCTTTTTTTGGTGGTAAACGGTTTGTTCCAATTGTTACAGGACTTACTTCTGTTCTTTGGGCTCTTTTCTTTGGATACCTTTGGCCAACGCTTCAAGGGTGGATTCAAGCCTTTGGTGATTGGATTGTTCATGCAGGAGCCATCGGATTTTTCCTTTATGGATTTGTAAACAGAATTTTACTCTGTTTTGGTCTTCATATGGTACTTAATAGCTATGTATGGTTCCAATATGGGTCATATGTTAAAAATGGTGTTACATTTAATGGTGATATTTCACGTTACTTCGCAGGAGACCCAACAGCAGGATACTTCCAATCTGGATTTTTCCTTGTGATGATGTTTGGACTTCCAGCAGCGTGTCTTGCAATGTACAAATCTGTATCTAAAGCAAGAAGACCTTATGTGTTTGGACTATACTTCTCAATTGCTTTAACAGCATTCTTAACAGGAGTAACTGAGCCGGTAGAGTATACATTTATGTTCGTTGCACCAATCCTTTATGGAGCACACGCAATTATGACAGGAATTGCTATGGCAATTACCTATACACTGCATATCAGAATGGGATTCACATTCTCAGCAGGGGCGATTGATTTTGTACTCAACAACAAATTTGGAAGCCATAATAACTGGATTTATATGATACCAATTGGTGTTATCTATTTCATTGTATACTATGTAATCTTCTATTTTGGTATCAAAATTCTTGATTCTAAAATTCCTGGAAGAGAAGATAACTTTGAAGCTGTAGCAAAGTCAAATGATGATGGTGGTTCGGAAAAAGTAACTGCTTATACTTACATCTATGCGCTAGGTGGAAAAGAGAACTTAGAGGCGGTAACAAACTGTATCACACGTCTACGTTTAACAGTAAAAGACAATAAAGTAATCAACGAAGATATTTTGAAAAAGCTTGGAATGAGAGGAATTGTAAGACCTACACCTAATTCAGTTCAAGTTATCATTGGAGCAAAGGCAGAGATTATCGCAGGTGAGATCAATCAGTATTTAGCAGGGTATTCCACTAAGGCAGGGGAAGAGGCTGTGAGAGAATTGGTTGGAGAAAATTTTATAAAAAATTAATATAAAGAGGGGAATTTTCCTCTCTTTTCTTTTTTCAAACTAGATAGAGTTAAAAAAATGGTCTTTTTTTCAAAATTTAAGAAAAAAACAAAAAAACATCTAAAATTAAATTAATAGTTGTGATATAATATATGGTATAAGGGAATAAAAGAAAAATCAAGGTGGGGATATGAAAAATCAAGAATGGAAACAATCATTTATTCTCTATTATTCACTATTTTTACTTAATATTATCTCGTATTTTGTTCTCAATAGTGTAATAGAGGTGCAATCGAACAGAGTTAGAGCGCTTTATGTTCATATGGATGTTGTGAGTATGATATCACTGATGGTTAGCATTATTGTATTAATTGTGATAATAACCATGTTAAAATACTACAGTAAAAAAATATTGATTTTCGCAATAGGGGTAGAAATTGTTATAGCTGCCTTAGTACTATTTTCTCCAAATTCAGCGATACTGTTGATGGTGGTGATTTTAAATTCAGTGGCAACCGTATTGATTAATGTCACGCTCTTTATTGAAATCAGTAAAATAGCCATTAGAGAAAAACAACATGCTAAAGTGATGCTCTCTCTCTTTCTGTTTTCGACCATTTCAATTCTTTTTTGTGCTATTGTAAACAATATTGGGCTATATATTCCGATAAAACTCTGGATTATATCTGTAGTGATCATACTACTTGAACTGCTCAATCTCTATTGGGTGAGTAAATTTTTTCCTCAAGAGAGTTTTAAATTTTTATACAGACATAGAAAATTATGGTTTAAAAGAAGTATATCTCCCTCGCTTCGTGGCGTTATGTTGACAGCTTTTTGTATGGTTCTTATCGCTTCGTTCGCATTACAAATCTATCTACGTTGGATGCCAAACTATATGGGGGTATTGTATAATGCTAGTCCGGATAAAATCAAATTAACCACACTTTATTTTTATATAGCGGTTATATTGAGTATTCTCTTTTCGAGAAAGGTAGTGAGTAGAATATCTCCCGTTAAATTGCTAATGCTGATGCAATTAGGGCTGATCCTATCAGTGATTTTTATGGAGCTGCTCCTACAAGCAACAATCTATGATCCTTCAAGTATGCAATACTATAGTTTACAATTTAATATCATCGTCTTTGCTTTGGGATTTTTCCTAGGGTCATCTGTTCCTCTTATCATCTCTACTGCACTGACATCTTACCGTCTTAATCAACAATATATGGTATCGGCGATACTGGTGTTAGGATTGGTGATAGGCAATATTTTAGGACGCAATATTTTTGAAGATTTTATAGGAATTCCCATGATAACCTCTATATCTGCACCTGTTATCATACTTTTTTTATTGGTCATATATTACGATTATCTGCGTAAAATGCAGGTGAAAAGGATAAAACAACATGAATAAGGTGGTTTTGAGCGCGACATTTTCTGCGCTCTTTTTTGCGTATTTTAAATGTAACATTTATTTGATAATTGTACTTCTTATAATTTTAGGGTGGACACTACTTGCGAAAAAGTGGGAGTTTGCTTTTGTAATCTTGTCTGTTGCCATCATCAGTGTTACAAGCTATGTGAATTACTACACAGGAAGTTTTGAGCAGGGGAGCTATCACACTGTGAGTGTTGAGCCAAGCCAAGCAGGGAAGGTTCGGCTACTGACTTTTGATGGGAAAAGATTAAGAACGATGACCCAAATTCAGTTAGACACAGAGGTCACTCAAAAATCCAAAATCTATGGAAGGGTTGAGGATTACACATCACAAAATGGATTTTCAAAAATCACTCTCCATGTGATAACACAGAAGGATACTTCACCCTTGCTACGCTCATTTTTAACCAAAAGGGTTGAGCGGATATCACAGGGAAGTTCTGATTTGAATGGTTTTTTACAAGCTGCACTACTCGGCGATTCTCAGTATCTTTCAAAGGGGTTTTATCAGGAGATGAAGGATACCAATGGGTTGCATTTGATAACCATTTCAGGGATGCACGTTTCCATGGTTTTAATGGTTGTCATCTACTTTCTTTCACTGTTACAGCTTGGGTATAGAACCCGTTATGGGATTGCTCTTGGGGTTTTGACCCTCTATATTTTAGCAGTCAATTTCTCAGTTTCAGTTGAGAGAGCGTACATCATGGGAGTAATATTCTTGATTGCAAAGCTGCTATTTTCTGAGTACGATGCACGCAAAAGTTTGAAAATAGCTTACATTCTATCTCTGCTCATTGCACCAAGGGACCTCTTTTCTCCTTCCTACCAGTTAAGCTATGTGGCGCTGTTTGCCATTATTTACTTTTATCCCTACTGTTTGCGACTCACTAAGAATGGATTTTTACAATTTCTACTGCTATCATTTATCATTCAAATGTGCCTTCAACCGATATTTTTAGCGACATTCAAACAGATGAATATATTCGGTTTTTTAAATAACATCCTACTTGTTCCATTTGGGACACTTATCATTACACTAGGATTTGTTACGTTAGCGTTCTCGACATTTATCTATCCCATAGTTTATATTGCCAATCCAGTGATTTTATGGATATTTAAAAGCTTTCAATTCTATTTGGGATTTTTAACGCGATTTGGAAAGTTTACATTTACATTTGATACCCCATATAACGGGATTATTCTGTGGATTTTCTTTATTTTGATTTTGATTTTTATGTGGTATAATGATGAAAGAGACTACAATGAGGAGAGGGAAGTATGAAAGAAAAAACGAATAAAAAATCTAAAGGGACGCAAAAAAAAAATGTTAAAAACAAGGGTAATCACTCTAAAAATTTCAAACTAAAAATGATAACAGGAATTGTCATTGTTATCATTGTGTTTGTGGGAGTGCCACTGTTTAACTACTATGTGGTACCTAAAAATGTGAATACCTCCGTGTTTGTAACATCGGGGATGAGTTTAAATCAAATAAGAGATACAATGGGATTTAAAAATAAAACCCTTAATAAACTCTATGATGCTGTTATGCTTGGGAGAGATAGGGTTGATATGGGGTATTATGAATTTAGCTCAAAAGAGTCATTTATTTCACTCACGTATAAACTTACACACCCAAGTGCAGATAGAATAATGTTAACATTTCCAGAAGGGTATAGTGTGGCGCAAATTGAGCAACTCCTTGTATCAAAGGGAATACTGACAAGTGATGAGTTCGAAGAGGCACTTTCGAACGTGAAGGATTTCCCTTATCCAACTCCAGGGGGGAATTTTGAAGGGTATATGTTTCCAAGTACGTATGGTTTCTACAAGTCAGAACCCCCTCAAGATGTTGTAGAAACATTTTTGCAGGAGTTTATCTCACTCTATCCACCTACAAAATATGCGGATAAAGAGACCCTTTATAAACAGCTTATAGTGGCTTCTATAGTTCAAAAAGAGGTTAATCAAAACTCTGCTATGCCTACTGTTGCTGGACTTTTTTATAACCGCTTGAACACAGGGATGAGATTGCAATCTGATGCAACCGTTACGTATGCAACGGGTGACCAAACTTTGAATTTAACAAAGACGGACCTTTCGAGCAGTTCCCCATACAATACTTATAGAGTGTCAGGACTTCCACCAACCCCGATTTGTAATCCAGGGAAAGTGGCCATCTCGGCAGCGATACACCCAGAGAGTACAAATTATTTCTATTTTTTAACCACTTCAAATGGAAGCGTTATCTATGCAACGACATATAACGAACAGCTTGCTAATGAGGCAGAGTATTTAGGAAAATAATGAAGAGAGGGTTAAGCGTTGATGAAAAAACTGTGTATACTATTTTTCTTGCTACTAAGTGTTTTAACATTTTCTGATACTCAAGATATTGATTTCAATAATATCATTGATAATAGTTTAGGGCAACAAATTAATGTCGGAATAACACGTTTTCAAGCAAGTACGCTTTACGTAAGGGTTCAAGGCGGCAATGCATATTTGAAAGCTGGGCAAACCTACACAACACTTCAAGAGGGGACAACCTTTACTTTAACTGCCAATGGGGCTCAAGTGGTGTATAATGGCAAAAGTTATTCACAAATATATTTGGTGAAATCGAGCGTTCTTACTTTGATTGGACTCAGCAAAGATGGGAGAACTTTTTCAAGGTATCGTGGAGATTTTGACTTTTTAAATGAGGGTGGCACTGTGATGCCGATAGATACCATTACCACAGAGGAGTATCTCTATAGCGTAGTGCCTTCAGAGATTGGCACATCATTTCCCAATGAGGCGATTAAGGCGCAGGCGGTGGCAGCACGAAGCTATCTCTACTATAATTTAGAGCACTCTAAGTATAGAAATTACGATATTAAAGACTCGACTGATTCCCAAATGTATTTAGGGTATGATAGAGAGAATAAAAATGTGAACAGTTGTGTTAATGCAACGACCAATCAGGTGATGCTCTATAATGGGCAACCGATTCAAGCCTTTTTCTCTTCGGACGCTGGGCCATTTACGGCTGATCCCCTCTATGTGTGGGGAACATCAACACCGTATTTAAAAGCCATTGATGATAGTGCATTCCAAGGGTACTCTCCAAAGCCAATTTGGAGCTATAGCCTTTCCTATGCAAATTTGAGTGCTATGTTTGGATTTAAGGTCACAAGCATTCAAATTTTAGGAAAAAACAATGGACGTGTCATAAAAGTGTTGATTCATGGTACGTATCCGAAAACATTAACGGGTCAGCAGTTTAGACAAAAAATTGGGTATACCAATTTGAAGTCGACATATTTTGATATCTCATCCACTTCGCAAGGGGTGACATTTACAGGTCGTGGATTCGGGCATGGGGTGGGCATGTCTCAATGGGGAGCCTATGGCATGGCAAAACAGGGATATACCTATAAGCAAATACTCCAACACTATTACTCAAATATTACCATTCAAGCGATAAATAATTGGAAAAATCTCTGAAAAGTGGTATAATAAGATGATAAAATATTAAAAAAAGGAAGTATACTTATGAATATTGGGATATTTACCGATACATATAAACCAAATATTAATGGTGTTGTGACTTCTATCGAAAATAAAAAGCAAGAGCTTGAAAAGCTTGGACATACTGTATACATATTTTCCCCAAAGGAGCCTGGGTATACGGAGACGGAAAAGAATGTTTTTTCAATTCCTTCGATAAAATTTATCCTTCAACCAGAATATAGATTAACCAGTCCAATTGACCCTAAATTGGTGAAGTTGGTAAAAAAGTTAAAATTGAATATTATACATGTTGAAACCCCTTTTACCGTTGGGTCAGTGGGGCGTGTTATGGCGAGAAAATTTAAAGTGCCTGTGGTACATACCTATCACACACTGTTCCCTGAATATGTTCACTATTTAAAGCTTCCAGTTGTGATTACCAAGCCCATTGCTGAGAAAATTTCTGCGCATTTTTGCAACAGATGTGACCATATCATCTCACCTTCGACCGATGTGAAAACGCAACTTTTGCGCTATGGGGTGAAAAAACCGATTACTGTGGTGCCAAGTGGAATCAGTTTTGATGAGACTAACAAATGTTATGACAGAACGCTTAGAGAGTCACTTGGAATAAAAACTGAAGAGAAGGTTTTACTCTTTGTTGGGCGACTTGGAAAAGAGAAGAATATTGAGTTTCTTATCGAGAGCTTCTCAAAGTTGAAAAAGGTCAATCATACATTGAAGTTACTTTTAGTAGGCGATGGGCCGTATAAAGGGGTATTAGAGGCGCAAATCAAACGGTTAGGATTGGAAAAAGAGGTTATCTTTGCAGGGTATATCCCGCGTGAAGAGGTATATCGCTACTATGCCACAGCGGATATGTTTGTATTTGCTTCGGTGACAGAGACACAAGGGCTTGTTATCCTTGAGGCGATGTTTTGTGGACTGCCTGTTGTTGCGGTTAAAGCCAGCGGTGTAGAGGATATGGTAGAGGACTCAGTATCGGGATTTTTAACGCCGCTTGATATCAACGCTTTTAATGAGAAGGTGTTAGAGGTGATTGGAAATCCTGAGCTTCAAAAGAAATTTATAGAAAATGGCGAGAAAAGAGCACAAGATTTCTCTCCTGAAAATACCTTTCGAAAAATCTTTGATATCTATCAATCCTGTATTGATGAAAAACATTTAAAAAAGATGCGACGTGTATTGAAAAAATTAGAAAGTGGACTATTTCATGTGTTTGTTAGACAACCAAGGCAGAGAAAAAAAGAGTTTACTAAAAAGCGTCATAGAGGGGATTAAGAATAATCGCCTCATACTGGAGGGCGAGAAAATTCTTCTTGGATTTTCAGGCGGACCTGATTCAAGATTTCTCTTAGAAGTATTGGAAGAGTATCAAAGAGAGTGTGCATATGAGATTATACTTGCGCACATCAATCACAATTTAAGGGCAACTGCTTCGCGTGACGAAGAGTATTGCAGAGCATTGGCACAGTCTAAAAAAATTTCCCTCTTTGTATTGAGTGTAGATGTTGAAAAATGTGCATTAGAAAAGGGAGAGAGCATTGAGGAGTGTGCCCGTAAGATACGGTATGAGTTTTTTCAAGATATTGTAAATTCTAAAAAGATTGATAAAATTTCAACAGCGCACCATTTAAACGATAATGTAGAGACATTTCTATACCGATTTTCCAGAGGCAGCTCAATTTATGGTCTTCGTGGTATGAGCCTAAAAGAGGGAGTGAAAATTCGCCCCCTTATTACAAGTGAAAAAAGGGATATCGTCAGTTATCTTGATTCGCATGGTATTGAGTACTGCATTGACGAGACTAATTTTGAAAATATCTATACACGTAACAAAATTAGAAACAGAGTGATTCCTTATCTTGAAAAAGTTGAACCTTTAGCGCAAATTAAAATTGCGCAGATGCAAGAGGACCTCTTTGAAATACACCAAGATATTGAGAGATTTTTCCCTTCGCCCTATGTCGATGGTGGCATTAATCTTGAAATTTTAAGGCAATTTTCCCCCTATGTGGTGAAGTATTATATTGCAAAATGGTGCATGAATTCAAATATATCTTTGAGTCGAAGCAAATTAGAGCAAATTTTTTCCACCTTGAATAGAGGAGGAACGGTTAAGCATGATGTGAAAAACTTTTATCTTGTCAAAGAGTACGACAGATTAAAGTTAGAGAAAAAAGATGTTCAGAGTGAATCCCCAATTCTGTTTGTTGTGGGAAAACCTTTGAAATGGAATGGATTTACCCTTGTGAGTAGGGTGTTTCAAGAGCCATTTGAACGAAAAAAAGGGGCAGTTTATCTAGATTTTAATAAAATACAGGGTAAAAATTGTGTCATTCGTTCAAGACAAGAAGGGGATTACATGGTACCTCTTGGAATGAACTCGAAAAAGAAATTGAAAGATATGATGATTAATGATAAAATACCATTAAGTAGACGAAAGCAAATCCCTCTATTGTGTGAAAAAGATGAGGTTATTGTGATGTTTACAAGTAGGATATCTGAAAATTATAAAGTTTTGGGGGAGACACAGCACTGTGTTGAGCTAATCATTAAGGAGGAAATGTAGTGGAAGAGCAAAAAAATCCTGAAGAGGGTAATGTTGAGCAATCGTTTCAACCAAGACAGGATGAAGAGAGAGAGCTTGAAAAAAATGGGGTTGATCCAAATGCAAAGCCCTCAAAAAAAGAGATAGAGGAGTTTATAACTAAAAAAATGGACGAGAAAAAAAACCAAAATGGTGGAGGGCAAAAAGGCCCCGGTGGGTTTAATTTTAAATATGTAGTCTTATTGATTTTCATTATTGTTATCGTGCTTTCAATGCCTGGACTTTTTAAAAATGGTGGGGCATTTCAAAGTCAACAAATCACGGTAAAAGAGGTATCTTACTCTCAATTTAAAGAGATGGTTCAGGGAAATCAAATTAACGAAGTGATTCAACAGACACCTTATCTGATTGGATATGAAGCGGCTGGAGCTGTAAGTGGTGCAAGCCTTCTTTCTGACAGTGCAACGGCAACAGTTCCAAAGGGAACAAAAGCTCAACCAACGATTGAGTACAAGACACGTCTACTTGGAAGCAATGTAACGAGTGACCCTCAGATGATGGCAGCCATTGAAGCGGGGAAAGCAAACCTTTGGAGCAAGAGCCCTGAAAGTATGCCACTTATTTTAAGAATTTTAATCTCTTCTTGGTTACCGCTATTAATTCTTATCTTTGTATGGATTTATTTCATGAGATCTATGGGAAAAGGGGGCGGAGGTGGTCCTTCACAAATTTTCTCAATGGGTAAAACAAAAGCAAACAGTGTAGAGAAATCAGAAGTAAGATTTACCGATGTTGCAGGGGTTGATGAAGCGAAGCAAGAGCTTGCTGAAGTAGTAGAGTTCTTAAAAGTTCCAGAAAAGTTTAAAAAATTGGGAGCTAAAATTCCTAAAGGGGTACTTCTTCTTGGAAGTCCTGGAACAGGAAAAACCCTTCTTGCTAAAGCCGTTGCAGGTGAAGCAGGAGTACCATTCTTTAGCATTTCAGGTTCAGATTTTGTTGAGATGTTCGTCGGAGTAGGAGCATCACGTGTAAGAGATCTTTTTGGAAAAGCAAAGAAAAACTCTCCTTGTATTGTGTTCATCGACGAGATTGATGCGGTAGCGCGTCAACGTGGAGCGGGTCTTGGTGGTGGAAATGATGAGAGAGAGCAAACTCTAAACCAACTTCTTGTTGAGATGGATGGATTTGGAACGGATCAAAATATCATCGTTATTGCTGCAACTAACAGACCTGATGTTCTAGACCCAGCGATTATGCGTGCAGGACGTTTTGATAGACAAGTTGTGGTAGATAGACCAGACATTAAAGCAAGAGAGCAGATATTACAAGTTCATGCGAAGAATAAACAGTTAGATCCATCTGTTGACCTAAAAGTCATTGCAAGAAAAACTCCTGGATTTGTGGGAGCTGACCTTGCCAATGTCCTTAATGAAGCAGCTATTATGGCAGCGAGAGCGAACAGAGATACCATTATGATGGAAGATATTGAAGAGGCAAGTGAAAAGATCATCGCAGGTGTTGAGAGAAAGACACGTGTGATTACACCTAAAGAGAGAAATATCATTGCGTATCATGAAGCAGGGCATGCCTTGGCAGCTTGGCTTATCGATGGGGCAGACCCAGTGCATAAAATTTCAATCATTCCAAGAGGAATAGGTGCATTAGGCTATACAATGCAACTTCCAACTGAGGATAGGTTCTTAAAATCTAAAACTGAGTTCTACAATGATATCAAAATTTTATTGGGTGGTCGTGCAGCAGAGCAAATTGTTTTCAATGAAATTACCTCTGGTGCGTCAAATGATATTCAAAGAGCTACAGCCATTGCGAGAAATATGGTTACGAAATACGGAATGAGTACTTTAGTTGGACCACAAGTACTTGGTTCAGAAGAAGATCAACCATTCTTAGGAAGAACCATTACTAAAGATAGAAATTACAGTGAAGAGACTGCAATTTTAATCGACAAGGAAGTATTTGCCATGATTAATGGTACGTATGAGAATGTTATTGAAATGATGACAACACACAGAAGCTTACTTGAAAGACTTACTGCAGAACTTCTTGAAAAAGAGGTTGTAAACGGTGAAGAGATGGAAGCGATGTTTGTTGAAGAGTTAGGAATACTTAACCAAGCTAAAGCATAATTAAAAAGCTCAAGGCAGATCGCCTTGAGCTTTTGCTTTATTCATTTGAGCCTGACAAAAATCTGGCATCCTCATTAACACATTCTACTTTTTCGCTATACGGGAAATCTAGAACGTGGATATACATCAAGTTCTAAAATTCAATAACTTGAAAACCTCTAACAAGTAACTATTTAACCTAGGATGAACATTGATACACACGGATAAAACTTTTTTTTATTTTTCATCTGTGAACATACGCCTTTATCTGTGGTTAAAATAGTGTTTTAATTTTAGGTTTTAAGTTTAGGCTATGTGTCGTTTCGCCTCCAGTATTACTTAATTGTTGTCCTGCAGTAAAATTAGCTTGTTGATTTCCTCTTAATTTTTTTAAGTTTCCTTGAGCATTGGCTACTAAGTTACTTAAAGCGCAACTGCTATCTATAATTACTCTATATCCCATTTTATTCTCCTTAAATTCATTAGTCTATTTGTATAAAGCTTGAACAGACTCTTTTGTCATATACACATTATCTAGTAACCAGTTTGGTTGGAATGTGTTGACATTGATTTGATCCATACCATACTGTTTGTTTTCAACAAAATAAAAAGTTCCTTGTTCTAAATAGACCCCATACTGTTTTAAATCATTATAGATATCATCAGGATTATTACTTTGATACATTTTTTGAGCTAATGCTATCATCAACGGTTGTAATTTCATATAGTTCACAGTATCGGTATCCCAACTCCCATCTGCCTCCTTCTCTCCATAAGACAATCCGTGCTGAGTATCATTAAAATAATAATCATTTGCCATAACGGTTTTCATACTTTGATTATAATAAGTTATCTGCTGGTTAACTGCTTCTTTGGTGTTGCTCATCACTTCAAAGAACTGCTTCTCCGTGATGTTCCCAGCCTTATAATCCGTATAGGCGTAGTATACGTATACTAATACATTAGCTATGATATTACTTTCACATCCAGCTATATTTAGTGGTGTTGAATCACTTGTTGGATTTGTTGCGGATATAAACACTTGACTAAAATCTTTCCTCAGTCCCACTTTCGTATAGGGACTGGCATTTGAGGCTGTCCCTCCACTTACTAAGCCCACTATGAACAAGAATGCTAACACCGCTACGATGATTATAATACTCCATTTCAGTTTCTTTTTCATTTATACTTACTCCTATTTTTTTAATTCTCCACCTTTTAGGGGGAGTTAGAGGGGGTATCTTTTGACTTCACTCGCTTTGTCATTTCGACTAAAGCGGAGAAATCTGCTCACTGCCTTATCCTGCATTTTTCGCTATACGGGACACTCTGCCTACTATAATTTATAGTCTATTTTCCCTAGTAGCGCCTCACTTTTGGCATTGCCCCAAAAGTAAGCAAAAGGTCTAGTCCGTGTGATTTTACCTAAAATTCTTTCAGTTCGCTGACATTTTTCGCAAACTCCCTTCGGTCAAACAGTGCGAAAAAAGTAGGCTCCTTTGAAAGAATTTCTTGACGGTAAAATCTCAATGGACGGGGTAGGTCAAAAGAATATAATTTCATATTTTATCTGTGAACATCCGCCCTTATCTGTGGTTATAATAGTGTTTTCAACTGCACTTATACTCTAAGGCTCTGTGGGTTATCTTAGGTTTTTCCCACATTGAGTATCATAAATATAGGACGGTGGTCAGATATCTCGCTCTTGTATGTTTGAAGAGAGATGTTTTTAATGGTGATAGAGCCACTGTTAACAATCATAGGAAGAAGAGATGGGGTGACGTATATTTTATCGTATTGATTGACATACCCTGTTTTTCCAATGGTGGTCAGAATATCATTGTGAAGAACGGGTGTGAGTTTTGGAGAACTTCCAGAAAGGAGGTAGTTGATGGTATCATTGCTATCAATGTTAAAATCTCCCATGACGGCAATGGTGTTGATATTTTTATAACGGTTTGCAAAGTATGAGACAACTTGTGGAAGTTTTGATATCTCTTGCTCGCGTACCAGTTGAGATTTACCAAACTGGATATGGGTATTGATGACCAAAATTTGAGTAGAGTTAATGGTAGCGATAACCGCAAATGGTGGGCGCATAAACCCACTTCCAGGATAAAAACCGACAGAGGTAAGGTGAATTTTATCTGGGTTATAGGAGAAGGCGTAAAACTCTTTGTAACCATTTCCCACTGAAGTGTCAGAAACAAGAAATTTTAAAGAGGGGTTTTCTCTCTCTAATTGTTGAATGACTTTCTTATTTTGAACCTCTTGAATGGCAGTAAAATCAAACACATTGAGGATTTGTGACACATAAGAGATATTCTTCCTCGCAGTTCCTAGATGTTGGATATTGAAAGAGGCAAGCGTAAAATTTTGAGAGAAAATAAGCAAGGATAAGAAAATAAAAAGTACGGGAATGGTTATTTTTTTCATAGTGTCTCCTATTTGAGTTTTTAGAAACAAATTATTTTGACAATCAAACTATTTTGGTGTATAATAGTAGATAAAAAAAGTAAAGAATTGAAAGGGGCATATATGCAAGGTGTTATTGTAGGCGTAATCATTGTAATTGCCGTGGTTATTGCCATAAAATCCATAGTGAAAAGTTGTAAAAGCAGTTCACACTGTTCGGGGTGTGGTAAGAAAGGGTGCTGCTCAAAAAAATCATGTAATAAATAATTTAAAAAAATTAACGAACTTTTAGTTTATTATATCACTTTATGGCTTGAAAATGAACTGTTTTAGTGTATAATATTGTATAGAAGTTCTTATTTTTTTTATGAGGGGAAAAATATGGATAAAAAAATCAAATGGGGAATACTGTCAGCAATGGTTGCAGGGGCAACTCTTTTTGCTGGGTGTTCAAACTCCTCTTTAGTGGTTCCGTATACTTCGCAACTTTCGGATGTTAGAACGGATATCTCAAAGGGAGATGTACAGGCAGGAATTAAGGAGTTACAAGGGCCAGCAAGTGAAGGTGGCGCACAGCAAAATCTTTATTTATCAGAGCTTGCTAGAACTCAGCAGTTTGGGTATCAATACAGCGATAGTATGAAAAATTATGCATTGGTTGAACAGATTATCTACAATCAAAATATGGCGGCACAAGTTCAACTGAGCCAAGTGACCAACAGTGCTTTGTCACTTCTAACCAATGATAATATTCAAAATTATCAATTACCAGGGTATGAGCAGATAATGGTCTACAATTATCAAGCATTGAACTATCTATTTTCAAATAACCTTTCTGGAGCACTTGTCGAGGCTAGAAGGGCTGATGATGCACAAGAGTTTCAAGCACAGTTAAATGCAAAGCAACAACAAGCCTATGAACAGGCTAAACAAGAACAAAATGTGGATATTAAAGCGGATGATTATAAAAAACAGTACGATGGTATGATAGAAGCTGCAAATCAAGTGCCAAATTCGTATCAAAATCCCTATACGTTTTATGTGACAGGGTTGATCTTTGAGCTACAAGGGGATTATACCGACGCTCTCATTGATTATAAGGCAGCATTAGCCATTAATCCGACCAACGTGTATATTCAGCAAAAGGTTATGGATATGGAGTATCAAAACGGCAGCAGTGGGGCGTTAAAGGCAAGTGAACAGGCTTTTAGTCAAACATATCAACCCCCTGTGTCGGGAAGTGGTCAATTAGTGGTACTTTACGAGCAGAATTTTGTTCCAATGAAATCAAGCATTAATCTACCCATTGTGGTAAACGGAGTGATACACAATATTTCACTGCCAATTTATGCTGGACCATTTCCAAAGGCAACCCCATTGACACTCACCAACAATGCCACAGGCGGCACTCTTGGACAAACGCAGACCATTGTAAATGTACAAGCCTTAGCAGCAAAGTCACTCTCAGAGCAAATGCCGATGATTATGTTTAGGGCAGTACTACGATTTATCACACAGCAAGCAACCACTCAAGCGGTGAACAATCAAGACCCATTAGCAGGGCTTGCGCTCAATATTTTTAACTTAGTGACCAGTGGTGCGGATTTAAGAAGCTGGGTGACGCTTCCAGATAATGCTCAAGTGTATAATAAGTATATACCATCAGGCAGTTATACAATGCAACTTTCGAGCAGTTATGGTATCAGTGGAAATGTTCCAGTGAATATTGTGAGTGGGCATACAACCGTGCTTTGGGTAATGCAAATTGGTGGGCAATTCTACACCCGAACAACAACGTATTAAAGGAGGAAAAGAGATGAAATTAAAAAAAATTCTGATTGTAACGGCTATTGCAGCAGGGATAGTTTTCGCTTTAGCGGGGTGCGCAACATCACCAACCATTCAAGCGGGACCAAATCAAGTCCCACAACAAACACTGACAAATGGGATAAAAGTATCAGGAACGAATATGACAAAGGTGGGGACCATTTTAAATGGTATTGCAACAATTACTAATGTCAGCAACGCAACTCAAACGGTTTACTATAAATTTGTATGGTATGATGCAAATGGAACAGCGTATAATGATCAAAATCCATGGACTCCGCTTCAAATTCAAGCAGGTCTATCACAAACTGTATCGCAAGCAGCTACAACACCAACAGCTATAACATTTCAAGTAATGCTTTCAGCAAAAGCCAATTAAAAAGGAGAAAAATTATGAAAAAATCACTTGTAGTAGGAGCAGCGGTTGCTGCACTCGGATCACTTCTATTTCTAGGAGGATGCTCGTCAACACCAACAGTACAGTATACAGATTCAACAGCGGTAGATACTCTATCAACCAATTTTAGTTCAACAGATTTACAGATGACAACAAGCAGTATGGTAAACTCACTTGTAACGTCACCAATGATATCAAATGCTTACAAACAAAATGGTGGACCAATGATTATCTATGTAGATAACATCAAAAACAATACGGATCAACATATTGATACTGGAATGTTATCAGATGCCATTACTTCACAAATATTAAATTCTGGCCTTTTCCAACTTGTAGATATGAATGCCATGGCAGCAGCCAAAAAACAGCTTGATTTCCAAGCGTACAGTGGAATGGTAGATCAATCTAAGGCAATTCAACTTGGAACGATGACAGGGGCGCAATATATGGTATATGGTAACATCAGCACAATGAATGCAAGCAATGGTAGCCAATCATCTGTATTCTATCAAATTACCATGTCAATGATGGATTTAAAATCAGGTCTTATCGTATGGCAAAATACAAAACAAATTAGAAAAGTTTCAAACTAATACCCGGGGGCACACATGAGTGTGCTCCTTTCAATGAAAAGGAGGAATTATGAAAAAATGGGTTAAGGTAGCCTTATTGTCAGCTGCCATTTCTGTGGTGGCTATTCTTGGAGGGTGTACCTCAGCAAGCTCTGTAAATTACACTAATCCAACAGCAGTAGATACGCTATCTACAAATTTCAGTTCAACGGATTTACAGACCATAACAAGTGGAATGGTGAACTCGCTTTCAACATCACCATTGATTTCAAATGCGTATAAGCAAAATGGTGGTCCACTGATTATTTATGTGGATAACATTCAAAACAATACGGATCAGCATATTGATACAGGGATGATTTCTGATGCCATTACATCGCAAATTTTAAATACAGGTCTTTTCCAACTCGTAGATATGAAAGCCATGGCAGCAGCTAAAAAACAGCTTGATTTTCAAGCCTATAGTGGAATGGTAGATCAATCTAAAGCCGTTCAACTTGGAACGATGACAGGGGCACAATATATGATGTATGGTAATATTGCTAATATTACTCAACAAAACAGCTCTCAACAGTCTGTATTTTATCAAATCACACTATCGTTAATGGACTTAAAATCAGGTCTTATTGTTTGGCAAAATACTCAACAAATTAGAAAAGTTGCGACAAAAAAAGCCATTGGCTGGTAAGAATAATTCGAAAAATAGGGGAGAAATCCCCTATTTTTTTCTTGCAAATAGTACTAATTAGTAGTATAATAGTGGGGAAATGGAGGCGCAATGAATGCAAAATTACTGCTTGTTTTAACTCGATGTTACACCTCGATTTGTCGCGAAGTAGAGCCTCTGCTCAAAGATGAAGGGCTTACGCTTGCACAATTTTTTGCCCTAGAAGCCCTGCTTAATTTTAGAGAGCTTAGTATAAAAAGGCTGACGCAGAAGAGTTTTTCTACCTCTGGAACCATGACGGTTATACTGTCAAATCTTGAAAAAAAAGGGTTTATAGAGAGAAAGGCTAATCTTTTAGATAAGCGAGAGAACTTTATCGCCTTAACTCCCCTTGGTGAGAGTAAAATTATTGAAGTGCTCTCTTTTTTAGGGAGTAAGCTCTCGGATGATTTTAATATACTCACAAACAGTGAAAAAAAAATTACCATTGAACTTTTGAAAAAATTGGGAAAAGGTAGTGAAGAAACTACTACTAATTAGAACGATAGGAGTTTTGGTAGAAAGGAAAGCTATGACTTTCAAAGATTTTAATAAATTTTCAAGACAGGTAAAAGTTCTGTTTTCAATTATGTTTTTAAGTGAGATTGCTGCACGCATCACTTCGCCGATGTTTACGATGATATTTTTCTCAAGCTCACTTGTCGTATTTAGAACAGACACATCACTGGCTAAAAAAGCTGTGATGTTTGGAACATTTATGCTTGTGTATCAATTAACTACAAGTGTAGCCAGTCCACTTCTTGGGGCGTGTTCGGACATTATAGGGCGGAAAAAAGTATTGATATTTTCATCATTGATACTGTTTTTGATGCCATTTGGGGTGTTGTTTGCCATCACTCTGCACAGCTATATGGTGTTTCTACTTTTTTTTGGTCTATTTGGACTTTTGTATTCTATCAATACCGTTGCCATTGCAGAGATTTCAGACTATTCAACACAGGAGACGAGAATTCGCAACAACTCTCTGTCACAATTTTTTATAGCATTCGGAGCATTTGTAGGGCCAGTGCTAGGGGGGGTATTTTTAAGTGTTTCGGTGACACAGATACCGTTTCTACTCACCTTTGTAGTCATTGTGGTCATTGCATTTGTCACGTTATTAATAGTTCTTTTTTTCTACCAAGACACGGGTAAAAAAGGAGAGAAAAAACGCAAGATTTCATTTCAGCCAATATGGCATCTCTTTAGAGAAAAGGCTTTTTTTCTGCTCATTCTTCTCTTGATTTTAGACCAGTTAGTATGGGGAAGCTTTTACCGGTATAGTGCGGTTGTAGCCCGTGTACATTTTAATTTTAATGGGTTTCAAATTGGCTTTTTTACGGGGTGTTTAGCCCTTTTTGTGGTGATTTCTTCGGGAGTACTGCTTCCTTTTTTAAGTAAATTTTTAAAAGTTAAAAGTTTAATGTTTCTTTCGATAGCCATGATGATTTTAGGAAATTTTACGATGATTTTATCTATAACTGTCTCTATTGCTCCACTTTTAGGAATTGCACTGCTTTGGATAAGTAGCTTCTTAGTGGCGGCAGGGGACGTGTTGATTTTCTGTTTGATTTTATCAAGGTGCCAAGAGATGGTTTCAAGTGAACTTCAAGGTAGTGTTGTTGGAATTGTATATGTTATTGGAAATGGAATGTGGGCGGTTAATGGATTTATTTCAGGACTATTGATGGCGCGAAGTTTGAGCGATATATTTGTGTTTAACACCATACTAGCGTTACTGCTTTGCGTTGTCTATATTTTTTATCCTAAAACAAACAAAAAGGTCGGGCAGTAGCCGACCTTTTTCTATTTATCTATTTCCAAAAATTTTACTGCCAACACGCACAAGGGTAGCGCCACAATTTTGTGCGTCTAAATAATCCTCTGACATACCCATAGAGAGCTCTTGAATGGTGACATTTTGTGGAAGTTTTCCACCAAGCTCTAAAGTTTTAAACTGGTCAAAAATTCCCTTCATCTCTTCAAAGAGAGAGCGAGTTTTTTCAGAATCTACGATAGGTAGAATTGTCATAAATCCTAAAATTTTTATATGTGGAAACAGTTTCATGGATTCTATAAAATCTGAAACTAAATGAGGCTCGATACCTGATTTATTTTCATCATTTCCGATATTGACTTGAATAAGACAGTGAGCGATGACCTCTATTTTACTGAACTGCTTTTCAATCTCCTTAGCAAGGGAAAGTGAATCAAGAGAGTGAATAAGGTGAACCTTATGAGTAAGATATTTGACTTTATTTGTTTGCAATTTTCCGATGAAATGCCAACGGATGTCAGAGGGAAGAGCTTCTTGCTTTTCGACCCATTCTTGTACACGATTTTCTCCAAAATCCCTTTGACCCATAGCATAGAGTCTCTTTATATCCTCTTTTGGTTTGAATTTTGAGACTGCAATAAGGCGAGTGGTGTGAGTAAGAGACTCTTTCACATCACGATAATTTTCTTCTAACATAGTAAAACTCCTCTAAAAAATAAAAAAACAGAGAAATTCTCTGTTTTTTAAATCTGCTATTTTTTTGCAGCAGCGTATTTTTGTCTGAATTTCTCCACACGACCTGTTTCATCAACAAACTTGCTTTTCCCTGTATAGAACGGGTGGCAATTTGAGCAGATAGCTGTTTTTAAAGTATCCCCTTTTTTGAATGTAGTACGTGTTTCAAAACGACTTCCACAAGAACACTCAACATTGATAAGGTTGTACTCAGGATGGATATTTTTTTTCATGACTCTCACCTCTCCTAATAAATTTATTGGTTTTACATGACAATATAGATAATTGTACCACAATTTTAAAAATAAATCAATATATAAATAAGCGGGATGTGTCAAAAATATGTTAAATTGAGATAATACACTATTAAATGAAGAAAGGCTATTGAATTTTTTTTTTCTTACTGTATAATGGAAGATATAGTTAAGGAGGCGAAAATGAAAAAAATATATATATTAGATACGAATGTATTGATTCATGACCCTAGGTCACTATTCAATTTTCAAGATAATGATGTAATTGTGCCAATACTTGTATTAGAAGAGTTAGATAAGTTGAAAAAAATGCAAAATGA
>Ga0247844_1002811_pt1 | contig 27364 bp, 43 predicted proteins | sample LaCtaG_FD_192421 | JGI IMG/M metagenome (GOLD analysis project Ga0247844, IMG submission 192421) | Freshwater microbial communities from meromictic Lake La Cruz, Castile-La Mancha, Spain - LaCruzMarch201714.5m_1 | ecosystem: Environmental > Aquatic > Freshwater > Lake | place: Spain: Castile-La...
TATATAATTGAAGAACGTCAATTAAATATTTCACAATTGGACGTTTTTTCGCGTTTGATGATGGACAGAATTATTTTTTTAGGAACAGGAATTAATGATCAAGTTGCGAATATTATCAATGCGCAGTTGTTGTTTTTGGAGTCAGTTGATGCTAAAAAAGATATTCAAATTTATCTAAATTCGCCAGGTGGATCAGTTTATGCTGGTTTAGGAATTTATGATACTATGCAATATATTCGTCCTGATGTTGCGACAATCTGTACTGGAATGGCTGCATCAATGGGAGCAGTATTGATGTGCGCTGGAGCAAAAGGAAAAAGAAGCGCTTTGAAACACGCACGAGTAATGATTCACCAACCACTTGGAGGAGCGCAAGGTCAAGCATCAGATATTGAAATTACAGCTAGAGAAATTCAAAAATTGAAAAAAGAATTGTACGATATTATCGCAACACATTCAAATCAATCATTTGATAAAGTATGGGCAGATTCAGATAGAGATTATTGGATGACATCTGAAGAGGCAAAAGAATACGGAATGGTGGATGAGGTTCTTTTAAGAAACCCTAAATAATTTTAAATGGCAAAAAAAGAAGCAACCTGTTCATTTTGCGGGTCAAATCGTAGTGCTGTTAAAATGTTAATTGCTGGTATATCAGCTCACATTTGTGATAATTGTGCCTATCAAGCAAATCGAATCGTTCAGGAAGAAGTTGCGCATCAAACAAAAAGTCCTAATGCATCAACTAAATCCTCAAAAAAACTTCATTTACTTAAACCTAGTGAGATTAAATCCAATTTGGACGAGTATGTTATAGGTCAAACAGATGCAAAAAAAGTATTATCCGTAGCAGTTTATAATCATTTTAAAAGACTGAATAATCCAAATTCTAATTCTGAAGTTGAAATTGATAAGTCTAATGTTGTTATGGTGGGTAGAACTGGAACAGGCAAAACACTTTTAGCAAAAACAATCGCAAAACTTTTAAACGTCCCTTTTTGTATTGCAGATGCAACAGTACTTACAGAAGCAGGTTATGTTGGTGAAGATGTTGAAAGTATTTTATCAAGATTACTTCAAGCTGCTGATTACGATGTTGAAGCCGCACAAATGGGAATCGTTTTCATTGATGAGATAGATAAAATTGCTAGAAAAAGCGATAATCCTTCAATAACCAGAGACGTTTCTGGAGAAGGAGTTCAGCAAGCACTTTTGAAATTATTAGAAGGAGCTACTGTGAACGTTCCACCTCAGGGAGGAAGAAAACATCCAGAGCAAAAAATGATTCAAATCGACACGAAAAATATTTTGTTTATTTGTGGAGGAGCATTTGATGGAATTGAAAACATAATTGCTAATCGTGTGAATCGTCAAACAATTGGATTCAGTTCTTCTGAACAAGAACGAATTGAACAAGATTCATTATTGAAATACATCAATCCATTGGACATTAAAACTTTTGGTTTAATTCCTGAATTAATTGGTCGATTTCCTGTTTTAACGTACCTAGAACCACTTAGAGAAGAGGATTTAAAACGAATTTTGATGGAGCCAAAAAATGCATTGATTAAGCAATATGTTCGACTTTTTGAATTAGATAACGTAAAACTTACACTTGAAAAAGAGGTGTATGATTTTATCGTCACTAAAGCTGTTGAATTTAAATTAGGAGCAAGAGGTTTGCGTTCAATTTGTGAAGCTATTTTAACAGATGCAATGTTTGAAATTCCATCAAAGAAAACAGACATTTTCAATGTTGATGTTTCTTACGCAAAATCGAAGTTTGAAAAATCAAGTTTAGCATCACTTAAAGTTGCTTAGATATCAAGGTCTTACTACAAAAATATTAAAATGAAAACTATTCAATTTAGAGAAGCATTGCGCGAGGCAATGTCAGAGGAAATGAGAAGAGATGAGCGCGTTTTTCTGTTAGGAGAAGAAGTCGCAGAATACAATGGAGCTTATAAAGTATCTCAAGGAATGTTGGATGAATTTGGTCCAAAAAGAATTATTGACACACCTATTGCAGAATTAGGTTTTGCAGGAATCGCCGTTGGCGCATCAATGAACGGATTACGTCCAATTGTTGAGTTTATGACTTGGAATTTTGCAATATTAGCAGCAGACCAAATCATTAACTCAGCCGCAAAAATGTTGCAAATGTCAGGAGGTCAATATCATTGTCCAATTGTTTTTAGAGGAGGAAATGGTACAGCTGGTCAATTAGCAGCAACACACTCGCAATCATTCGAAGCTTTTTATGCTCATGTTCCCGGATTAAAAGTGATTACACCTTCAAATCCTGCTGATGCAAAAGGCTTATTAAAAGCAGCAATTCGTGATGAAGATCCTGTTGTTTTTTTAGAATCTGAAAAAATGTATGGAGATAAAGGAGAAGTTCCTGAAGGTGAGTACATCATACCTATTGGTGTTGCAGCAGTTAAAAGAAAAGGAACTGATGTGACAATTGTTTCTTTTGGTAAAATTATTAAAGTAGCTTATGAAGTTGCTGAGATTTTAGAAAAGGAAAACATAAGTGTTGAAATAATTGATTTAAGAACAATTCGCCCTTTAGATTATGGAACGATTGTCGAGTCAATTAAGAAAACAAACCGTTGCATTGTATTGGAAGAATCTTGGCCGTTAGCATCAATATCAAGTGAAATTGCTTATCATTTACAGCGTTATGCTTTTGATTATTTAGACGCACCTGTTGAAAGAGTAACACAGACAGATACTCCATTTGCATTTTCTCCAACCTTGATTGATGAAGCGCTACCTAATAAAGAACGATTAATTGCAGCTGTTAAAAGAACGTTGTACAGAAAATAAAATTTCAAGTATTATATTTAAAAGCCCTTTAATTAGGGCTTTTTTTGTTTATAAGAAGTTGAAAATAAACATACTAACATTATTTTGTCGAAAAAATCAAATATTTTTAACTTAACTATTGCATACTAAGATAAATGTAGTATCTTTGCACCCCTCAAAGTGCGTTTGAGGTAGTTTTTTATTTATTTAATTAAGAGTATTTTATGCCAACTATTCAACAGTTAGTTCGCAAAGGAAGAACTGCGGTGGTAAAGAAAAGTAAATCCGCTGCACTTGATTCGTGTCCGCAACGTAAAGGGGTATGTGTACGTGTTTACACAACTACGCCAAAAAAACCTAATTCAGCGATGAGAAAGGTTGCCCGTGTTCGTTTAACTAACGGCAAAGAGGTGAATGCATACATCGGTGGCGAAGGTCACAATCTTCAAGAACACTCATTGGTTTTAGTACGTGGTGGAAGGGTAAAAGATCTTCCAGGTGTTCGTTATCACATTGTACGTGGTGCTGAAGATACAGCAGGTGTGCAAGGCAGAAGTCAAAGAAGATCAAAATACGGAACAAAACGTCCTAAGCAGAAATAATTTAAAAAAGCTTTAGAAAAATGAGAAGAAGAAAAGCCAAAAAGATTGCTATTCTGCCAGATCCAAAGTTCAACGATGTGGTAGTTACAAAATTTGTAAACAACTTAATGTTTTCAGGTAAAAAAAGTTTAGCATTCAAAATCTTTTACGATGCAATTGAAATCGTAAACAAGAAAAATGAAGAACAAGAAGGATTAGACGTTTGGAGAAAAGCATTGGAAAATGTTACTCCAGCTGTTGAAGTTAGAAGCCGCCGAGTTGGTGGTGCTACATTCCAAATACCAACACCAGTTAGAGAAGAAAGAAAATCTTCATTAGCAATGAAATGGTTGATTGGATACGCTCGCAAGAGAAATGAAAAAACAATGTCTCAAAAATTAGCTTCAGAAATTATCGCTGCTGCTAAAGAAGAAGGTGCTGCTTTCAAAAAGAAAGAAGACACAATGAGAATGGCAGAAGCAAATAAAGCATTTTCACATTTTAGATTCTAATAACAATGGCTAGAGATCTCAGATTTACAAGAAATATTGGTATTGCTGCTCACATTGATGCAGGAAAAACCACAACTACAGAAAGAATTCTTTTCTACGGTGGTGTAAGTCACAAAATTGGTGAAGTACACGATGGTGCTGCAACAATGGACTGGATGGAGCAAGAACAAGAAAGAGGTATTACAATTACTTCTGCTGCAACTACATTGAATTGGAATTATAGAGGACAGGTTTACCACGTTAATATTATTGATACACCAGGACACGTTGACTTTACAGTTGAAGTTAACCGTTCTCTAAGAGTATTAGACGGTTTAGTTTTCTTGTTTTCAGCTGTTGATGGTGTTGAGCCTCAATCAGAAACCAACTGGAGATTAGCAAATAATTATAACGTTCCAAGAATTGGTTTCGTTAACAAAATGGACCGCCAAGGTGCTGATTTTTTGAAAGTTTGTCAGCAAGTTAAAGATATGTTAGGTAGTCATGCACTTCCTTTGCAAATTAATATTGGCGACGAAGATAACTTTAAAGGTGTAGTTGATCTAATTAACTTTAAAGGTATTGTTTGGAACGAGGATGATTTTGGGATGACTTTCAAAGAAGTTGAAATTCCAGCTGATATTATTGATGATGCAAGAAAATTAAGAAGCGAATTATTAGAAGCTGTTGCTGAGTTTGACGAATCATTAATGGAGAAATTCTTTGAGGATGAAAATTCACTGACAGAAAGAGAAATTTTAAATGCGTTACGAGAAGCAACAATCTCAGGAAAAGTTGTTCCAATGATGTGTGGGTCTTCTTTCAAAAATAAAGGTGTTCAAGCAATGTTGGATATGGTAATGGAAATTCTTCCTTCACCAATGGACATTGAAGGTATTACTGGAATCAATCCAAAAACAGACGAAGAGATTATGCGTCAACCTTCTGTTGATGAACCTTTCGCTGGATTAGCATTTAAAATTGCAACTGATCCTTTCGTAGGTCGTTTATGTTTCGTAAGAGCTTATTCAGGAAAATTAGAAGCTGGTTCTTATGTTTTAAATACTCGTTCAGGAAACAAAGAGCGTATTTCTCGAATCTTCCAAATGCACGCTAACAAACAAAATCAAATTCCTGAGTTAGGAGCTGGTGATATTGGTGCAGTTGTAGGATTCAAGGATATTAAAACTGGAGATACTTTATGTGCTGAAAATGCTCCTATCGTATTAGAATCTATGGTATTCCCTGAGCCTGTAATTGGTTTAGCTATTGAGCCTAAAACACAAGCTGATACTGACCGTTTATCAATTGGTCTTTCAAAATTATCAGAAGAAGATCCAACTTTCCGAGTTAACACAGACGAAGAAACAGGTCAAACAATCATTTCTGGAATGGGTGAGCTTCACTTAGAAATTATTGTTGACCGTTTAAAAAGAGAATTTAAAGTAGAAGTAAGTCAAGGTGCACCGCAAGTTGCATACCGTGAGGCAATCGCTGGTTCAACTGAACATAGAGAGCAATACAAAAAACAAACAGGTGGTCGTGGTAAATTTGCTGACATCTTAGTTAAAATTTCTACACAAGATAATCCAGAAAAATCAGGTTTAGAATTCATTAACAGCATTAAAGGTGGTAACATTCCTCGTGAGTTTATCCCTTCAGTTGAAAAAGGATTCAAAGAATCAATGAAAAATGGTGTATTGGCAGGTTTCCCACTTGAAGCAATGAAAGTTGAATTGATTGATGGTTCTTATCACAATGTCGATTCAGATTCATTATCTTTTGAATTATGTGCGAAAATGGCTTATAGAGCAGCATTGAAACATTGTGCTCCAATCTTGTTAGAGCCAATCATGAAATTAGAAGTTGTTACTCCTGAAGAAAATATGGGTGACGTTGTAGGTGACCTAAACAGAAGAAGAGGAATGATGAAAGGTATGGACGACCGTAATGGAGCGAAAGTATTGAAAGCAGATGTTCCACTTTCTGAAATGTTTGGTTATGTTACTCAATTGAGAACAATCACTTCAGGTAGAGCAAGTTCTTCTATGGAATTTTCACATTACGCTGAGGCTCCAAGAAACGTTGCAGAAGATGTAATTGCTAAGGCAAATGGTAAAATCACAGCATAATAATCAAGCAGATGAGTCAAAAAATTAGAATAAAATTAAAATCTTACGATCACAACCTTTTGGATAAATCGGCAGAAAAGATTGTAAAAACGGTTAAGTCTACTGGAGCAGTTGTAAGTGGTCCTATTCCACTTCCAACACATAAAAGAATATATACAGTATTGCGTTCACCTCACGTCATGAAAAAAGCGAGAGAGCAATTTGAATTATGTTCTTATAAACGTTTAATGGACATCTACAGTAGTTCATCAAAAACAGTTGACGCATTAATGAAGTTAGAGCTTCCAAGTGGTGTTGATGTTGAAATTAAAGTGTAAATTTTTTAATAACTAGAATATGCCAGGAATAATTGGTCGAAAAGTCGGAATGACTAGCATCTATAGTGCTGAGGGTAAATCTTTACCATGCACGGTGATTGAAGCTGGTCCTTGTGTTGTGACTCAAATCAAAACACAAGACAGAGATGGTTACGAAGCGGTTCAACTAGGATTTGGAGAGAAAAAAGAGAAAAATACTCCAAATGCATTGAAAGGTCATTTTAAAAAAGCTAATACTACACCAAAAGCAAAGTTGGTTGAGTTTAAAGGTTTTCAAAATGTAACAATCGGTGATTTAGTTGATGTTGCTATTTTCCAAGAAGGAGAATTTATTGACGTAATCGGTACAAGTAAAGGAAAAGGATTTCAAGGGGTTGTAAGACGTCATGGTTTCGGTGGAGTTGGTCAAGCTACACACGGTCAACATAACAGACTTCGTGCTCCTGGATCTATCGGTGCTTGTTCTTACCCTGCACGCGTATTTAAAGGAATGCGTATGGCTGGTCAAATGGGAAATAAGAGAAGATTAGCTTCAAACTTACAAATCCTAAAAGTTTTGGCTGACAGAAACATTCTTATTGTTAAAGGTTCTGTTCCTGGAGCTAATGGTTCAACTCTAACAATTAAAAAGTAATGAAAGTAAATATATACGACACTAAAGGTTCTGTAACTTCGAAATCTGTTGAATTATCTGAAACAGTTTTTGGTATTGAACCAAACAATCATGCTATTTATTTAGATGTTAAACAACATTTAGCTAACAGAAGACAAGGAACTCACAAATCGAAAGAAAGAAATGAGGTTGCTGGTTCAACTAAGAAACTTAAGAAACAAAAAGGAACTGGTGGAGCAAGAGCTGGTAGTGCTAAATCGGGTACAAGAGTAGGTGGAGGTAGAATTTTTGGACCACGTCCAAGAAACTATCACTTCAAATTGAACATCAAATTGAAAAGATTAGCAAGAAAATCAGCATTGGCTTTTCAAGCTAAGAATGATGGGTTAATGATTATTGAAGATTTCAATTTTACAGCTGCCAAAACAAAAGATTTCAAATCTTTGATTAGCGCATTGAATTTAGATAATCAGAAAGTTTTAATGATATTGGGTGAAAGTACAGACAATGTGTACTTAGCTTCAAGAAACTTAAATAAAATCAAAGTTGTTACTGCTGATTCTTTCAACACTTTCGATATTTTGAACGCAAAAAAAGTAGTGTTATTAGAAAGTTCTGTTAACAAAATTGAAAACATTCTTAATTAATTAGCTATGCAAACGATAATACACAAACCTATCATAACTGAAAAAGCAACTTTTGCTAGTGAAAAAATGAATAGTTTCACATTTGAAGTGGATAGAAAAGCAAATAAAATTGAAATTAAAAATGCCGTCGAGAAAATGTATGGAGTTCATGTCACAGATGTTCGTACATTAAATTATGGCGGTGGGGTTTCCTCTGTGAAGTACACCAATAAAGGCGTTGTTGAACAAAAAAGTAAACAATGGAAAAAGGCTGTAGTTACTGTTGCGGATGGTGAAACCATTGATTTGTTTAACAATTATTAATGACTGAATAATGAGTCTGAAAAAGTTTAAACCAACAACTCCGGGTCAGCGTCACAAAGTTGCGACTGATTTTGCAGAGATTACCTCATCTGCACCTGAGAAGAGCCTATTGGCTAGTATGAAAAAATCTGGTGGTAGAAATAATGATGGTAGAATGACTATGCGCTACTTAGGTGGTGGTCACAAACAAAGATACCGTATCATTGATTTTAAACGTGATAAGTTTGATATTCCAGCAACAGTTAAAACTGTAGAATACGATCCAAATCGTACTGCTCACATTGCTCTTTTGTTTTATGCTGATGGTGAAAAAAGATACATTATCGCCCCTACAGGTATTAAAGTAGGTGACATAGTGGTATCAGGAAAGTCAGCAACACCAAACATCGGTAATGCAATGTACTTATCAGATGTACCTTTAGGAACTGTAATTCATAATATCGAATTGAAACCAGGCAAAGGTGGTTCAATTGCAAGAGGAGCAGGTACTTATGCTCAATTGAATGCAAGAGATGGTAGATATGCTACAATCAAAATGCCTTCAGGTGAAACAAGAATGATTTTAACTACATGTCTTGCGACAATTGGTTCAGTTTCAAATGCTGAACACAACTTAGTTGTTTCTGGTAAGGCAGGTAGATCAAGATGGTTAGGAAGACGTCCTCGTGTGAGAGGTGTTGTTATGAACCCTGTTGATCACCCAATGGGTGGTGGTGAAGGAAGAAATTCTGGAGGTCACCCAAGATCAAGAAACGGTATGCCAGCTAAAGGATTTAAAACTAGATCTAAAAGCAAATACTCAGATAAGTTTATTGTTGAAAGAAGAAAAAAATAGATATTAGGATATGAGTCGTTCATTAAAAAAACCGCCTTTTGTTCATTATAAATTAATGAAAAGAGTTGATGATGCGAAAGCTTCTAGCAGTAAAGCTGTTATAAAAACTTGGTCAAGAGCATCAACCATCACACCAGAATTCGTAGGATTCACGTTTGCAGTTCACAACGGAAATAAATTTATTCCTGTTTTTGTTACTGAAAATATGGTAGGTCACAAGTTAGGTGAGTTTTCACCAACAAGAAACTTCCGTGGACATGGTGGAAATAAAAAAGATAAGAAACGTTAAGAATTTAAAACAGTCATGGGAGCTAGAAAACGTTTAAGAGCTGAAGAGCTTAAAAAGTCAAAAAAAGCAATTGCGATTGCACAACTTAAGAATTCTCCGATTTCACCACGAAAAATGAGATTAGTTGCTGATTTAATTAGAGGAGTTGAAGTTAATAAAGCTTTAAATATCCTTAACTTTAATAGTAAAGAGGCTTCTACAAGTCTTGGTAAGTTACTTCGTTCTGCTATCGCTAATTGGGAGCAGAAAAATGAAGGAGCTGATATCAGTCAAGAAGTTTTGGTTGTTAAATCAATTGAAGTTGGTTGTGGTACAATGTTGAAAAGAATTCAACCTGCACCTCAAGGTAGAGCACATAGAATTAGAAAAAGGTCAAATCACGTTACCATCGTTGTTGATGGGACTAAATAATTGGTGAAATGGGACAAAAAACGAATCCAATAGGAAATAGATTAGGTTACATCCACGGTTGGGAATCTAATTGGTATGGAGGTAATGATTACAAAGATAAAATTGTTGAAGACGATCAAATACGCAAATATTTGACAGCTCGTTTAGCTAAAGCAAGCATTGCAAAAATTATCATTGAAAGAACTTTGAAATTAGTTACGGTTACTATTAATACTGCTCGTCCAGGAGTAATTATTGGTAAAGGTGGGCAAGAAGTTGATAAACTGAAAGAAGAGTTAAAAAAATTAACTAAGAAAGAAATTCAGATCAACATTTTTGAGGTTAAAAGACCAGAACTTGATGCACGTTTAGTTGCGGATGGTGTTGCTAGACAATTAGAGGCTCGTATTTCTTTTAGAAGAGCAATTAAAATGGCAATTGCAGGTACAATGAGAATGGGTGCTGAAGGTATTAAAATCAAAATTTCAGGTCGTTTGAATGGTGCTGAAATGGCGCGTTCTGAAATGTATAAAGATGGAAGAACACCATTACATACTTTCAGAGCAGATATTGATTATGCATTGTCAGAGGCTCATACTACTTATGGTAGATTGGGAATTAAAGTTTGGATTTGTAGAGGGGAAGTTTATGGTAAAAGAGATTTAGCACCAAATATTGGAGTATCAACTTCAGGTGGTGGCAATAACAGCGGAGGAAATGACCGTGACCGTAAACCAGGCAATGCAAAAAGAAAGAAAAAGTAATTAGAAAAAAATAAAGGAAATGTTACAGCCTAAAAGAACAAAATTTAGAAGAGTACAGAAAGGTAGAAATCGTGGTTTAGCTCATAGAGGCTCAACTATTTCTTTCGGATCTTTCGGTCTTAAGTCTTTGGAACCAGGATGGATCACATCGCGTCAAATAGAAGCTTCACGTATCGCCGTTACACGATATATGAAGCGTGAGGGTAAAGTATGGATTCGTATTTTCCCTGACAAACCGGTAACCTCTAAGCCGGCAGAGGTACGTATGGGTAAAGGTAAAGGTGCTCCAAGTCATTGGGTTGCTGTTATCAAACCTGGATGTATCATGTTTGAAGCAGATGGTGTTTCATACGAAATTGCAAAAGAAGCTATGCGATTGGCTGCGCAGAAGCTACCAGTTAAATGTAAATTTGTTGTTCGCAACGATTATGTTTTACCTGTTTAATTTATTATTATGAAAAAACAAGAAATCGCAAAATTGTCAATCGAAGATTTAAATAGTCGCCTAATTGATTTTAAAAATCAGTATGTGAGTTTAAAATTGACTCACAAAATGGCTCCTATTGAAAATCCATTGAGAATTAAGGAGATGCGAAAATTAATCGCACGTTTGAGCACTGAATTAACAAATCGTTCATCTCAAGCTTAGTGCTTGTTATTTAAAAAGCATTTATGGAAAAGAGGAATTTAAGAAAAGAAAGAGTAGGGATTGTAACGAGTAACAAAATGGATAAATCCATCGTTGTTGCTGTTGAACGTAAAGTGAAACACCCGAAGTATGGTAAGTTTGTGAAAAAAACTACCAAATTTGTTGCTCACGATGAGAAAAATGATTGTCAAGCTGGTGATGTTGTGAAAATCATGGAAACTCGTCCTTTGAGTAAAACAAAGAATTGGAGATTAGTAGAAATTGTCGAAAGAGCTAAATAAACTGAGAAATGATACAAACAGAATCGAGACTATCAGTTGCTGACAACTCAGGCGCAAAAGAAGTATTGTGCATTAGAGTTTTAGGAGGAACAAGAAGACGTTACGCATCCGTTGGCGATAAAATAGTTGTTGCAATAAAAAGCGCAATGCCTAACGGTGCAGTAAAAAAAGGATCAGTTGCTAAGGCAGTTGTAGTAAGAACAAAAAAAGAAGTACGTAGAGCTGATGGTTCTTACATTCGCTTTGATGATAACGCTTGCGTTATTTTGAATCAAGCTGGTGAGATGAGAGGTACACGTATTTTTGGACCTGTTGCACGTGAACTAAGAGAGAATAATTACATGAAAATTGTTTCACTAGCACCAGAGGTGTTATAAATCTTTAAACATGCAAAAGAAACTACACATCAAAGTTGGAGACACTGTTACTGTTATTAGCGGTGAGTCTAAAGGACAAGAAGGAAAAATTTTAACAATCGATCGTAATAAAATGCGTGCAATTGTAGAAGGAGTTAACATAATTAAGCGTCATAATAAACCTAGCGCATCAAATCCACAAGGTGGAATTGTTGAAAAAGAAAATACCATTCACATTTCTAATTTAATGGTTGTTGTTAATGGAACTGCAAGTCGTATTGGTAGAAAACTAAACGACAAAGGAAATTTAGTACGTTATTCAAAGAAATCAGGGGAGGTGATTAAATAATGAACTACACACCAAGATTAAAAGCAAAATATAACGAAGAAATAATTGCTTCGTTAACTGAAAAATTCGGATATAAATCCGTAATGAGAGTACCTAAACTTCAAAAAATTATTTTGAGTCAAGGTATGGGTGATGCTGTTGCTGACAAAAAGTTAATTGAAAGCGCTGCTGCTGATTTGTCAAGAATCGCAGGTCAAAAAGCAATCACTACCCTTTCTAAAAAGGATATTTCTAACTTTAAGTTGAGAAAAGGAATGCCTATTGGTACTAAAGTAACTTTAAGAGGTGATCGAATGTATGACTTCTTAGATAGACTTTTATCTGTTGCTTTACCAAGAACAAGAGATTTTAGAGGAATCAATCCAAAAGGTTTTGATGGAAGAGGTAATTTCAATTTAGGAATTAAAGAACACATCATTTTCCCAGAAATCGATATTGATAAAGTAAACAAAATCCTTGGAATGGATATTACGTTCGTAACTACAGCACCAAGTGATGAAGAAGCAAAAGTTTTATTAGACGCATTTGGGTTTCCATTTACAAAAAAATAATTAGAAATGGCTAAAGAATCAATGAAAGCGCGTGAGCGCAAAAGAGAAAAGTTAGTTACTCGCTACGCAAAGAAAAGAGAAGAATTAACTAAAATATTGAAATCAACAGATGCTTCTGAAGATGTTCAGTCTGCAAAATGGGATGCAATGATGGCTATTCAAAAGCTTCCTGCTAATAGCTCTAAAATCAGAATGCACAATCGTTGTGGGTTGACTGGAAGACCAAGAGGTTATATGCGTCAATTTGGTATTTCTCGTGTAACTTTCAGAGAAATGGCATTGGCTGGGAAAATCCCAGGAGTTAAAAAAGGAAGTTGGTAATTAAGAAACAGCAAAAAAATGAATACAGATCCAATAGCAGATTATTTAACTAGAATCAGAAACGCAAGTTCTGCTGGTTTAAAAATGGTTGAAATCCCAGGTTCTAATATTAAGAAAGCAATCACTCAAATTCTATTTGATCAAGGCTATATCTTAAATTATAAATTTGAGGAAGATGATAAACAAGGTGTTATCAAAATTGCACTTAAATACAATCCTTCAACACGTGTTCCAGTTATCACTAAATTGCAAAGAGCATCAAGACCAGGATTAAGAAAATACAGTGGTTCGGAAGATATGCCTCGTATTTTGAATGGTTTAGGGATTGCGATAGTATCTACATCTAAAGGTGTAATTACAGATAAAGAAGCAAGAAAATTAAATGTTGGTGGTGAAGTTATTTGCTACGTATATTAAAAACTATTAAGAAATGTCAAGAATAGGTAAAGCACCAGTTACAATTCCAAGTGGAGTAGAAGTTACTTTCACAGGGAACGTTGTAAAAGTGAAAGGAAAAAAAGGTGAACTACACCAAGATATCGACCAAGCTATTTCTATTAGCATAGAAGATAATATTATCACTTTTACTAGAAGTACAGACTCTCCTGATCATAGATCAAAACACGGATTATACCGCTCAATCGTTCAGAATATGATTGTTGGTGTTTCTGAAGGTTTCAAAAAACAATTAGAAATTGTTGGAGTAGGTTATAGAGCAACAGCTAATGGTCAGCAACTAGAGTTAGCATTGGGTTACTCTCATGCGATCATTTTTGAAATGCCAACTCAAATTACTGTTTCTGCAGTTACTGAAAAAGGTAAAGCGCCAGTTGTAACTTTAGAGTCTTTTGATAAACAAATGTTAGGGCAAGTTGCTGCTAAAATTCGTTCATTCAGAAAACCTGAACCTTACAAAGGAAAAGGAATCAAGTTTGTTGGTGAAGAAATCCGAAGAAAAGCAGGTAAATCTGCTGGTAAAAAATAATATTTAGATAATATGGCACTGAATAAAGTACTAAGAAGAGCGAAAATCAAAAGAAGAATTCGCAAGAAAATCACAGGAACAACGTTAACTCCAAGATTAACTGTTTTTAGAAGTAATAAGCAGATTTATGCTCAATTAATCGACGACGCTTCAGGTAAAACATTAGCATCTGTTGGTTCATTGAAATTGACAGAAGCACAGAAAGTTGCAAAATTAACACAGGCAGCTGTCGTTGGTAAAGCAATCGCAGAAAAAGCTTTAAAAGCAGGAATAGAATCAGTAGTTTTTGATCGTAATGGTTACTTGTATCACGGTAGAATTAAGTCTTTGGCTGATTCTGCAAGAGAAGGTGGACTTAAATTTTAATAAGAAATGGCAACTCAAACAATTAATAGAGTTAAATCAGCAGACATAGAGTTAAAAGACAAACTTGTTGCTGTTAACAGAGTTACGAAAGTAACTAAAGGAGGAAGAACTTTTAGTTTTTCAGCAATCGTTGTGGTTGGTGACGAAAATGGAGTAGTAGGTCATGGTTTAGGAAAAGCTAAAGAAGTAACTGAGGCAATTACTAAAGGTATCGACGATGCTAAAAAGAATTTAATTAAAGTTCCAATTCTTCGTGGTACTGTTCCTCATACGCAAAAAGGAAAATTTGGTGGTGCAGAAGTGTTGTTAAAGCCAGCTACTGAAGGTACGGGTGTAATCGCAGGTGGTGCGATGCGTGCTGTTTTAGAAAGTGTAGGTGTGCACAATGTACTTGCAAAATCACAAGGTTCATCTAATCCTCATAACGTTGTTAAAGCAACAATGGACGCTCTTTCTAAAATGAGAGATGCAATTGCAGTAGCAAGACAAAGAGGAATTACGTTGGATAAAGTTTACAATGGTTAATAATATTAGATATGAGCATTATTAAAATAAAACAAGTACGAAGCGCAATCAAAAGACCAGCTGATCAAAAAGCAACAATCAAAGCTTTAGGTTTTAGCCGCTTAAACCAAGTTTTAGAAAAAGAGGCTACTCCTCAAATTCTTGGTATGATTAACAAAGTAAAGCACCTTTTATTAGTTGTTGAATAAGTATAATAAAAAATTAGAAATGAATTTACATAATCTTACTCCTGCAAAAGGATCTGTAAAAAGAGAGAAGAGAATTGCACGCGGACAAGGTTCTGGTCATGGAGGTACATCAACTCGTGGTCACAAAGGAGCTAAGTCAAGATCAGGTTACAAAACCAAAATCGGCTTCGAAGGTGGTCAAATGCCTTTACAAAGACGTGTTCCTAAATTTGGTTTTAAAAACATCAATAGAGTTGAGTATAAAGCAATTAATTTAGATATATTAGAGTATTTAGCTGCTGTAAAAGGAATTACACAAATTACTCCTGATGTATTTAAGGAAAACGGCTTATTGTCTAACAATGAACTAGTTAAAGTTCTTGGTAGAGGTGAATTAAAAGCAAAAATTACTGTTTCAGCTAATGGGTTTTCAAGCACTGCAGTTGCAGCTATTGAAGCTTTAGGTGGTACATGTTCAAAAATCTAACTATCTTTGCAATCTTTTAGATGAAACGATTTATACAAAACATACAAAATATTTGGAAAGTTGAAGAACTTCGCAACCGAATAATTTTGACTTTAGGACTGATATTAGTTTATCGTGTTGGTTCGTTTATCATCATTCCTGGTGTGAACTATGATGCCTTATCAACTAAGCAATCGACTCAAAATACATTAGAAACTTTGTTATCATTGTTTTCTGGTGGCGGTTTTACGAATGCTTCTGTAATGGCTTTAGGTATTATGCCTTACATTAGTGCATCCATCATCATGCAATTGTTAGGTATGGCTGTTCCTGCTGTTCAAAAAATGCAAAGTGAGGGTGAATCTGGTCGTAAGCAAATAAATAATTACACCCGAATTCTAACAATCATTATTTGTGCTCTTCAGGCTCCAAGCTATTTATCATTATATGTTCAACAAAAAGGCGCAATGCCTGTTGATGCGTCTACTTTCTGGTGGACACAAACTATTTTGGTGCTGATAGCAGGTTCAATGTTTGCTGTTTGGTTAGGAGAAAGAATAACTGAAAAAGGAATAGGAAATGGTATATCATTATTAATAACTGTTGGAATTCTTTCTAGATTACCTGGTGCTTTCTTTGCTGAGTTCGGACAATCTGTTCAAGGTGGTAATTTGATTAAGTTAGTTTTGGAAATAGTTGCATTTATGTTAGTAGTATTGGTAACTATTTTAATTGTACAAGGTGTAAGACAAATCCCATTGAATACAGCCAAACGTGTTGTTGGTGCAAGAAATGTTGACGAAAGAGGAGCTAGAAGTTATTTGCCAATTAAAGTAAATGCAAGTGGAGTTATGCCAATCATTTTTGCACAAGCAATTATGACAATACCTGTAATGATTTATTCAAGTGCTACAGATCCAGCGGACCAAGGTGGAGCTATACAAAGAACTTTAGGAGATGTTTATGGTTTAAGCTATAATTTATTGTTATGTGTATTAATTATTGTCTTCACCTATTTTTATACTGCTATCATGATTAATCCAAGTAAGATAGCAGATGATTTAAAAAGAAGCGGAGGTTTTATTCCAGGTGTAAGACCAGGTGAAGAAACTGCTGAGCATATAGATTCTATCGTAACTCGTATCACTTTCCCAGGTTCATTGTTTTTAGCATTAATTGCTGTTCTACCTGCAATTGCAAAATTGGCTGGTGTAAATGACGGATTTGCAATGTTTTTTGGAGGAACTTCAATTTTAATTATGGTTGGTGTTGTTTTAGACACTTTACAACAAATAGAGACGTACCAATTAAATCGTCACATGGACAGTTTAATGGAAGGAACAAGAGTAAGAGGAAGAAGAGAAGCTAACGAATTATCTGGGTTTTAAAAAATGGCAAAACAATCATCAATAGAACAAGATGGAGTTATACTCGAAGCATTACCAAATGCAATGTTTAGAGTTGAGTTAGAAAATGGTCATATTTTGACTGCACATATTTCGGGTAAAATGAGAATGTTTTATATTAAAATTTTACCTGGTGATAGAGTAAAGGTTGAAATGTCTCCATATGATTTATCAAAAGGTCGAATATCGTTTAGATATAAATAATAAAACAAGAAAAAATGAAAGTAAGAGCATCCGTAAAAAAGAGAACAGCTGACTGTAAAATTGTTAAACGTAAAGGAAGAGTTTACGTTATTAACAAGAAAAATCCAAAGTTAAAACAACGTCAAGGTTAATTTAATAAGAATATGGCACGTATTGCAGGTATTGACTTACCAAAAAACAAAAGAGGTGTAATTGGTTTAACTTACATCTATGGTATCGGAAGAAGTACATCAAAAAAGATTTTGATTGAAAACGGTATTGATGAAAATATTAAAGTTCAAGATTGGAATGATGATCAATTAGGTTTGATTCGTAATTCTATCAACGAAATAAAAACGGAAGGACAATTACGTTCAGAGGTTCAATTGAACATCAAACGTTTAATGGATATCGGTTGCACAAGAGGTATTCGTCACAGAGCTGGATTACCTTTGAGAGGACAAAGAACTAAAAACAATTCTAGAACTAGAAAAGGGAAGAGAAAAACTGTTGCAAACAAGAAAAAAGCAACTAAATAATAGATAGTATTATGGCTAAAACAAATCAAAAAAAGAAAAAAAATGTTAAAGTGGAAGCAGCTGGTGAAGCTCACATCCAAGCAAGCTTCAACAATATTATCATTTCTTTAACAAACAATGCTGGTCAAGTTATTTCTTGGTCATCTGCTGGTAAAATGGGTTTCAAAGGGTCTAAGAAAAACACTCCTTATGCTGCGCAAATTGCTGCTGAAGATTGTTCTAAAGAAGCACATGATTTTGGCTTAAGACGTGTGAAAGTTTACGTTAAAGGTCCAGGTGCTGGTAGAGAATCTGCTATTCGTGCGATTCATAACACAGGTATTGAAGTAACTGAAATCGTTGACGTTACTCCACTTCCTCATAATGGTTGTCGTCCTCCTAAAAGAAGAAGAGTATAATCAGTTTATTAAGTAACAAAAAAGGGAAACATATCATCGAAGGAATGCCTTAATTCATGATTCCCAACTAAATATATAATATGGCAAGATATACAGGTCCTAAATCAAAAATTGCTCGTCGTTTTCGCGACCCAATTTTTGGCGCTGATAAAGCGTTGGATAGAAGAGCTTACGGTCCAGGGCAACATGGTCCATCTAAAAGAAGAGGCGGAAAACAATCTGAGTACGCTATTCAACTTGGAGAAAAACAAAAAGCTAAATATACTTATGGTATTTTAGAGCGTCAATTCGCTAATCTTTTTGAGAAAGCTTCAAGAATGAAAGGAATCACGGGTGAAGTTTTACTTCAGTTATGTGAAGCTAGATTAGATAACGTTGTTTACCGTATGGGTATTTCACCTTCAAGAAGAGGTGCAAGACAATTAGTTTCTCATAAACACATTACTGTGAATGGAGAAGTGGTAAACATTCCATCTTTTACATTAAAAACTGGCGATGTTGTAGGAGTTAGAGAAAAATCTAAATCTTTAGAAGCAATCACAGATTCTTTATCAGCAAGTTCAAAAAAATACGACTGGTTGGATTGGGATAAATCAACTATGACAGGTAAAGTTCTTAACACACCTTCAAGAGAAATGATTCCTGAAAATATCAGAGAACAGTTAATAGTCGAGTTATATTCTAAATAATATATAAGCAAGAAAATGGCAATATTGGATTTTCAAAAACCGGACAAAGTAATTATGATTCACTCCGATGAGTTCAACGGAGAATTCGAATTTCGTCCACTCGAGCCTGGATATGGTATCACAGTCGGAAACTCACTACGTAGAATTTTACTTTCTTCTTTAGAAGGATTTGCTATATCTTCTATTAAAATTCATGGTGTAGATCACGAATTTTCAACAATTAAAGGGGTTGTAGAAGATGTAACAGAAATAATTTTGAATTTGAAACAAGTTCGTTTCAAAAGACAAATTGAAGGAACAGACTCTGAAACAGTTATTATTTCTGTTAGTAATCAAAATACATTGACAGCAGGTGATATCGGTAAGTTTACTAGTGCTTTTCAGGTATTAAATCCTGATTTAGTGATCTGTAACATGGAATCTTCTGTGAAAATTGAAATGGAATTAACTATCATAAAAGGTAGAGGTTACGTTCCTGCTGAAGAGAATAAATCAACAAATGCTACATTCGGTACCATCTTTATTGATTCAATTTTTACGCCAATCGTAAATGTTCAATACGCAATCGAAAACTTTCGTGTAGAGCAAAAAACGGATTACGAAAAATTAGTTTTCAATATCAAAACTGATGGTTCAATTCATCCTAAAGAAGCTTTAAAAGAAGCTGCTAAAATTTTAATTCACCATTTCATGTTGTTTTCTGATGAAAGAATCACATTGGATAGCGAAATTAAAGCTGAGACAGAAGAATTTGATGAAACTTCTTTACACATGCGTCAGTTGTTGAAAACAAAATTAGTGGACATGGATCTTTCAGTAAGAGCATTAAACTGTTTGAAAGCAGCAGACGTTGAAACGTTAGGAGATCTAGTATCTTACGCTAAATCTGATTTGTTGAAATTTAGAAACTTCGGTAAAAAATCGTTAACAGAATTAGAGGATTTAGTAGATAACAAAGGATTAACTTTCGGTATGAATGTAGCGAAATATAAATTAGACAAAGATTAGAATTTGAATCATGAGACACGGAAATAAAGTAAATCATTTAGGGAGAAAAACTGGTCACAGAAAAGCAATGCTTTCAAACATGGCTTGCTCACTAATCGAACATAAAAGAATAACTACAACTCTTGCTAAAGCGAAAGTTTTACGTGGATTTGTTGAACCAATTTTAACAAAATCAAAAACCGATTCTACGCACTCTAGAAGAACTGTTTTCTCTTATTTACAAAACAAAGATGTTGTTACTGAATTGTTTAGAGATATAGCTCCTAAGATTGCTGAAAGAAACGGTGGTTACACAAGAATTATTAGAACTGGTTTTAGACTTGGTGATAATGCAGAAATGTGTATGATCGAATTAGTTGACTTCAATGATATCTACACAAACGAAAAAGCTAAGAAAACAACTCGTCGTTCTAGAAGAGGTGGTTCATCAGCGGCTAAAGAGTTTGTAAATACAACGGAAGAAGTAGTATCTGACGCAGTAGTTGAATCTACAGAAGAAACTACAACTGAGAATACATCAGAAGAATTAGTTTCTGATGAAGAAATTGAAGCAGCTGAAGAAACTTCAACTGAAAATACAACAGAAGAATCTTCAGATTCATCAGAAAACTCAGAAGAAAAAGAAAAATAGTAATTCACAATTTGTTAATAAAAAGGCGGTCAATAGATCGCCTTTTTTGTTTTATTCTAGCAACTTATAGAATGAAGTTTCTATTTTTGTGCAAAATTCTAAATGGACACAAATCAAATTGCAGTTTTACTTTTAGAAGACGGAACTGTTTTTCAAGGGAAAGCAATTGGAAAAATTGGAACCACTGGAGGTGAAATCGCTTTCAATACTGGTATGACAGGTTATCAAGAAGTTTTTACTGACCCTTCTTACCTTGGTCAGATATTGATTATGAATACTTCGCATATTGGAAATTATGGTGTTCATGATGAAGAAATAGAATCTGATTCGATAAAAATAGCTGGCTTAGTAACAAAAAAGTTTTCAAATGGCTATTCAAGAGTTTCAGCCTCTGGTTCATTGCAAGATTTTATGGAGAAAAATGAAACGGTTGGTATTTCTGATATTGATACACGTGCTTTGGTTAGACACATTAGAAATAAAGGTGCAATGAATGCTATTATTTCCTCCGAAATTTTAGACATTGATATTTTAAAAGAAAAGATTGCTGCAATTCCTTCAATGGAAGGTTTAGAACTTTCTTCGCGAGTTTCAACTAAAACAGCTTATGAAGTTCAACCAGAATCTGCAAATTTAAAAGTTGCACTGATTGATTTTGGTGTGAAAAAGAATATTGTTAGATGCCTTACAGAACTAAATTGTCATGTAAAGGTTTTCCCAATGAATAGTTCTATTTCAGATTTGAATGATTTTAATCCAGATGGATTCATGCTATCAAACGGTCCTGGAGACCCTTCAGCAATGCCACAATCAGTCGAACTTGTACAGCAAATTATCAATACCAATAAGCCAGTTTTTGGAATTTGTTTGGGTCACCAAATTTTAGGTTTAAGCAAAGGACTTTCAACTGAAAAAATGTTCAATGGCCATCGAGGAATCAATCATCCTATAAAGAATTTAAAAACAGGAAAAGGCGAAATTACTTCTCAAAACCACGGTTTTGTTATTTCAAAAGAAAGTATTGAGAATCAATCTCAAGTTGAAGTAACACATATTCATTTAAATGATGGAACAATTGCGGGTATCGAAATTAAGGATAAACCAGTTTTTTCAGTTCAGTATCACCCAGAAGCTTCGGCTGGACCTCACGACTCTCGTTATTTATTCGATCAGTTTGTGACTAATATGCATCAATCAAAAAATCAATAAACTATGAGTTACATTTCAGGAATTTATGCCCGTCAAATTTTGGATTCAAGAGGAAATCCAACAGTAGAAGTTGATGTGGTTACTATAAATGGTGTTTTGGGTCGTGCTGCTGTACCTTCTGGTGCTTCAACAGGAATCCATGAAGCGATGGAATTAAGAGACGGAAATATGTCCATTTATCTAGGGAAAGGTGTTTTAAAAGCAGTGAGCAATGTGAATACCTTAATCAATGATGCTTTAAATGGAATGGATATCTTCGATCAAAAAGCAATTGATACTGCACTTCTTAAATTAGATGGAACCCCTAATAAATCAAATTTAGGTGCGAACGCAATCTTAGGAACTTCTTTAGCAGTTGCAAAAGCGGCAGCACAAGAAGCAAATTTGAGTTTGTTTAAATATGTTGGTGGTGTAGGTGCAGTTACGATGCCTGTACCAATGATGAACATCTTAAATGGTGGTTCACATGCTGATAATTTAATTGATATTCAGGAGTTTATGGTAATGCCTTTCGGTGCTAGTTCATTCTCAGAAGGTTTACGTTGGGGAACTGAAGTTTTCCATAACCTAAAGAGCGTTTTGAAATCAAAAGGAATGTCAACGAACGTTGGTGACGAAGGAGGTTTTGCTCCAAGTTTAGGATCAAACGAAGAAGCAATTCAAGTGGTAATAGAAGCAGTAGAAAAAGCTGGATTCAAACCAGGTCATGATATGTACATTGCTTTAGACGCAGCTTCTTCAGAATTTTTTAAAGCAGACAAAGGAGTTTATCATTTTGAATCAACAGGAGAGGAAAGAACATCAGCAGAAATGGTTGCTTATTGGGAAGAATGGACAAAAAAATATCCAATTATTTCTATTGAGGATGGATTGGCAGAAGACGATTGGGCAGGTTGGAAATTAGCAACTGAGAAAATGGGTGATAAAGTTCAATTGGTTGGAGACGATTTATTCGTAACAAATACGAAACGTCTTTCTAGGGGAATCAATGAAGGAATTGCAAATTCTATCTTAGTAAAAGTTAACCAAATTGGTTCTTTAACAGAAACGATTGAAGCAGTTCAAATGGCAACAAGAAATAGCTATACTTCAGTTATGTCACACAGAAGTGGTGAAACAGAAGACAGCACAATAGCTGACTTAGCAGTTGCTTTAAACTGTGGTCAAATCAAAACGGGTTCAGCATCAAGAAGCGACCGTATGGCAAAATACAACCAACTTTTAAGAATCGAAGAAGAATTAGGAGAAGCAGCTTATTACCCTGGTAAAGACTTCAAATTCATTAAATAAGAAATTATTTTTCTACCTATTCATAAGGCTATTCGAAAGGGTAGCCTTATTTTTTTGGATAATTATAAGATTGAACTTTTTTAAAAATTACTATCTTTCAAGAAAATAGCAAGCATGGAAAACAATATACTTCTGATAATTTTGATTGTTCTTGTTTTGATTTTGATATTCATTGGCTATCAATTAAATGAGGTTAGTAAAATAAATAAGCAATTTGCTAAGAAAATCAATTCACTTGAAAAGGAAGTTTTAGAACTAAAAAATGAAAAAACACAACTTGCGAAAGAAAATAATATTTTGGAAGCTATTAAACTTAAATACCAACTACAACCTCATACAGTAAATAATTTCTTCGCACAAATGAGAAGCTTTGCAAGTAGGCTACACAAAGGAATGGAGTCACTTTCAACAACATTAGAATATGTTTTTTACAAAGGTTCTGATAATTTTGTCTCAATAGAGGATGAGTTAGATTTTATTAAACAATATATTGAACTAAATAAGTCATTTCTACCAGAATACAGTTCAGTAAAAATATATTCGTCATTAGGTGAAGAAAATGTCCATCCTGCGAATAAGCGAATACCACATTTAATTACAGCTTATTTTCTTGAGAATGCTTTTAAACATGGAGATAAAACACACCCAGAATTTTTAAGAGTATTTGTTAAAGCAAATGATACATTTTTTGAAATTAAGGTTGTAAATAAATTAAGACCTAATGTGTCAATTGTTCAAAAGAAAGGAATTGGTTTGGAGAACATGAAGAAAAGATTAGATATATTTACTCCAAATCGATATTCATTGAAGACAAGTTGTAATGAAACAGAATATCATTCGGTACTTGTTATAACTTTTTAATTATGAAGAAATTAAATGTTGCAATTTTAGAGGATAATGATGATTTAAGGTTTGACTTACATTCTGAAATTGAAGATAAAAACATAGCTAATGTTATAGAGTCTCATGCAGAAGCTAAATTATTTATTGAAAAGGTAAAATTTAAAAAAGACCAAATTGACTTACTAATATTAGATATTGAGTTGTTAGGTCAAAATACAAATGGAATTGAAGTTGCTACTATACTAAAAAAACCAGTTCTTTTTATAAGTGGTAAGTCTGTAGATTATTTATCACAAATTGAAGATATTAATCTTGATTCTGATTTCCCTGTAGATTCAATTATTAAGCCTGCAACTGAAAATAAACTCAGAAAAGTTTTAAAAAAATTAGCAGATGAAATTGAATGGCAAAAGCATCAAATGAAGTCCAAGATTGTGAGAATTAAAATTGATGATGTTACTAGGGAAATTGACCAATCTAAAATAGTTTACATTGAAACAATTACAAATAATTCAAATAATAAGAAGATTTATTTTATTGATGAGAAACCTACTACTTTATTCAATTTCACTTTTGCAAAAATGGTGGAGAAGGGTTTTAATCAAGATTTGTTTATTAAAACGCATAACTCATATAGGGTTAATCTCAATTTAATAACTGAATATGACTTAGTTAAAAAGAAGATTTTTGTTACTTGTAAGGATGAAAAGTTACAATCAGATAAGAAAGATATTCCAATTTCAGATGGCTTCTATTCAGAAGTAAGAAAAATACTTAAAAGCAAGTAACGCACTTATTACCCAAAAATCCGCACTTGTTTCTCAATTTGCCAAAGTGTTGTTCTTAAATAGCCCATGATTTAGCTTCAAGCAATATTTGTCTCATAATATTTAAAAAAAAATAAATTATGAAGACAAAAATTAAATCAGTGAATTTCCATTTATGGGAGCCTTGTAACATGCGTTGTAAATTCTGCTTTGCAACATTTCAAGATGTAAAAAAGACGATTCTTCCAAAGGGACATTTACCAAAAGAAGAATCAATTCAGGTTGTAAAAGAATTAGCTCAATTTGGTTTTGAGAAGATCACATTCGTTGGCGGTGAGCCTACGCTTTGCCCCTGGTTGTTAGAATTAATTCTTACTGCAAAACAAGCAGGAATGACAACAATGATTGTGACAAATGGGAGCAATTTATCAGATGAGTTTTTAAAAATGAATGTTGGTTTATTAGATTGGATTACAATTAGTATAGACAGTCTTAATGAGCAAACTAATCTTAAAATTGGTCGTGCAATTATAGGACGAAAAGCAATTTTAATAGATGATTATAAAGTTTTAATTGATAGAATCAAGAAGTATAACTATCGTTTAAAAATAAATACAGTTGTCTGTTCTGAAAACGTTTCTGAAGACTTAACTCCAATTATAGAATATTCAAAACCAGAAAGATGGAAGATTTTCCAAGTTTTACCAATTAAAGGTCAAAATGATTTTGAATTTGAGAAGTTTGAGATTAGCCAAGAAAGGTTTAAAAAGTTTATTGTTAGACATAATCACTTAAGTTCTCTAACTAAAATTGTTTCAGAAAGCAATGATGATATGACTGGCTCTTATGCTATGGTTGATCCTGCTGGAAGATTTTTTGATAATTCAAAAGGAGTTTACAATTACTCAGATCCAATTTTAAAAGAAGGTATTCAAAAATCATATAGTCAAATTAATATAGATTTTGATAAGTTTTTAGAAAGAGGTGGATTGTATAATTGGGAACATCAGTTAGTTTAAACATAGATTTCTTAAGATGGAAAAACCAAGAAGTATCGTGTTCTCAGAACATTTTTTAGAACGATGTTGGAATCGATATGTAAATCCGAATGAAATCAGAAAAATTCTCCTAACTATTGATGTAAACTTTAATGATGAAATCCAATTGTGTTTTCATCCAAAATTTCTAACATCTTTTGGTATAAAGTGCAGAGAATCTCAATGTATAGTAGTTGTAGTTAAAAGAAGAATGGTGATTACTTGCTACAGTCGAGAACAGCAATTATGTATAAAAAATAAAAGTTTAACACATTTTAATTAAATAGATTATGAAAATAGAATTACTAAAAACAGACATTATTTACATTGATATGGATGGTGTTTTGGTTGAAAAATGCGAGGTTAATTTCAAAAATGAAAGATTAAAAAAAGGCTTTTTTTTAGAGAAAAGTCCAATTAAAAATGCAGTTGAGTCTTTTCAATTTTTGGCTCAACATTGTGAGGTTTACATATTGTCAACTCCAGTTTGGGATAATGAATTTTGCTGGACAGAAAAAAGATTGTGGGTTGATAAACATTTAGGAATCATGGCTAGGAAAAAGTTAATACTTACTCACAATAAAGCTCTTAATGAAGGAAAACTATTGATAGATGATTCTTTAGATCACGGAGTTCAAGATTTTAAAGGAACACATTTTCACTTTGGAAATAGCAATTTTCCTGATTGGGCAAAAGTATTGAATCAAATTACATTCATTTAATAAAAGGTGAACCAAACTACCTCTAGAAATGTAGGAGCCCAAGTCGAAAAGCTTATCGAGTAGGCAGAAACAACAAATCTTTTTAAAATGGCAAAAACTAAAGAAAAAGGTAAAGGAGGATGGCCAGCAAAAGATCCCAATGGTGGTGATTCTGGAAAAGGTCGAGATAATAATCCGCCAAAACCAAAACCAACTAAAAAATAATTAGTTGATTATAAAACGCACGGAGTTAAACTCTTGACTTCGTGCGTTTCTCGCAAAACCTTTGCATTTATCGTCTTTTAATTACAAACAAAACTTATCAATTTTGAACCGTCAAAAAAATGGACTTACACCAGAAAATCAAAATTTTACGATTGAGCAAAAATTACACACAAAACTACATGGCTGATGAACTCGGAATTGATACGACAAATTACAGCCGTTTAGAGCGTGGTGAGTCTAAAATTCCAATCGAAAGATTAAAGAAAATCGCAACTATACTAGGAACAGATATCAATGAATTTTTAGCATCCGAATTTAAAAATGAAGAATTAGACTCGAATCATTCATTGTTATTACACGGAATTTTAATAGAAATAAGAGCAATCAGAAAAAGTCTTAATTCATTAGAAATTAACCCATTGAAAACTGATTTAACAAAAAAAAGTAACAATTAAAAATCTATATCAAATGACTCAATTTTACACTAAAATGAAATTTTTATTTCTCTCAGTTCTTATTCTAAGTGCGGTTAGTTCATGCATGACCACAAAAACAAATGTTGGTTCCTATCGCGAAACGCAAGGTGAGGAATATACTTATGCTAAAGGAAAACAAATGTGGCTTTTTTGGGGATTGATTCCTCTTGGACGAACAAGCGTAAGTACACCAGCTGATGGAAATTGTCAAGTGATAACTCGATACAACGCTGGTGATGCGATTATCTCAAGTTTAACAGGTGGTATTTTCACAACTCATACAATTAAAATTAAAGCAAAAAGACCTGCTAGTTCAAAGTCAACATCGTCTGAAGCCCCTAAAGAGAAAAAACCTTTAATAGATAATTTTAATCAAAAGACAAAAACTAATCGTAATCAATTAATAATCAAATAATAAATCAAATGAAAAAATCAATTCAATTTATGCTTACCCTTTCTTTGGGTTTCTTTTTACTAATTGCTTCTAGTTGTCAGAAAAACAACACAGGTGATTTAGTTGTAAATGTTGTTGACGGTCTAAATAGTTCAGTCGGTTCTGGAAAAACAGTTTATTTATATAACAGTCAAGCGGAATTTGACAATGGAACTTATTCAAAATCAGCAACCACTGACGCATCAGGTCAAGTTACATTTTCAAAACTAACACCTGGGGTTTATTTCGTTGATTGTGATTGGGAAAACAATTTAGGTTTCACTATAACAAGTTCAGGAAGTGCAGAAGTGACAAAGAAAATGGTTACTACAATTACTGC